>Ga0315291_10002404_pt1 | contig 24554 bp, 25 predicted proteins | sample YL17G12_20_MG_FD_203070 | JGI IMG/M metagenome (GOLD analysis project Ga0315291, IMG submission 203070) | Sediment microbial communities from Yellowstone Lake, YNP, Wyoming, USA - YL17G12_20 | ecosystem: Environmental > Aquatic > Freshwater > Lake > Sediment | place: USA: Wyoming | collected...
CGGCACTGGATTCGCGGGGCACACCGCAGACGGCGCAGTCGGATCACCGCTGCGACAGGCGTCGCTCGGCGCTGCCATCGGTTCCGGTGTGATCTGGACATTCGGTGACACGGGCATCCTCGTTGCTGCAGGAACTACAAATGGAATCGGGATCATCTGCCCTGTCGGAAACGGGCAGATCCTCGACTACTACTACGACTGGGATGAGTGATCCATGACGATCAGCTACGTTGGTGGTGCAGCAGGGACGAACAGCTGCACCCTCCCGAGCTTTGAGTCGGGTGACGTAGCTATTGCGTTTGCGTTCCGCGATGGGAGCGTGACGAATCCGACTATTCCAGCGACCTTCACCAACCTCACCAACACCACTGACGGCACACTGTGCTCGATCTCTATCGGTTGGCGCAGACTCAGATCTGGCGATACGGCAACCGGTACGTGGACGAACGCTTCGCGCATGGTCGTCCTCGTTTACCGAGGGTGCGAACCTTTCATCACCCCCTGCACACTCAAGACTGCTGGGGCAGGCACGACCAACACGGTGAACTACGCTGCAGCGACCATGACTCGCACCGACGGCACTTCGTGGCTCGTTGGCTTCGTGGGCCATCGCAGTGTGGACACCACTATCGAAAGCCCACCGTCTGGGATGTCCTACCGCACCGGTGGTGTAGACGCAACCGCAGAGGCGCAGGGACACGACACCAACGGCGGTGTCTCGTCGTGGACGTCCACAAACGTGACGATTACAGGCACGACGAGCGGTTGGGTGACGGACCTGGTCGAGCTGCTCGCATTGCCCGCGCAAGCCGCCGTCGAGCTCATCACCGCGCCAATGCAACCGATGGATAGGCCGGCATGAGCAGCAACAACCCCCGCATCCCCGCCGGCAAATTCAAGCCACCGCATCTTCGCGCGCGGCCGCGCTCCGTCGAGCCTGCGTTCTCGGAAGCAGCGAACACATTCAATGTCCAGCGGGATGAGTCTGTCACGCTGACGGATAGCCAGACCGGCGCTTGGGTTACCGCGGCGGCCCGAGGTGAGTCCGTCGTTTTGACGGATTCGCAGACGGGCGTTAAAGCGTTCGCCGGCCAGACGGATGAATCAGTAACGCTGACGGATTCGCAGACAGGCGTCATAGCTCAACAAGTCCGGGTCACTTGGCTCGAGATCCAACCAGTTTCCGCTGGCAGCACCACGGCTGAAACGGTTGTCCTGACGGATGGCCAGACGGTTCAAGCCGTCTTCGCTGTCACCGAGCCTGAGTCCGTCACGCTGACGGACAGTCAAGTCGGCGGCTTTGCGGTTGTCGAGGCCGAAACGATTGCGCTGACGGACGCGCAGACGGGCCTGTGGGTCACCCCGGCAGCTCGAGCCGAATCCGTCACGCTGACGGACAGTCAAGCTGGCGGCTACGCTGTCGTCGAGGCTGAAACCGTTGCGCTGACGGACGCGCAGACGGGCCTGTGGGTCACCCCGGCAGCTCGAGCCGAATCCGTCACGCTGACGGACAGTCAAGCCAGCGGATACGCCGTTGTGCGCGATGAATCCGTCACGCTGACGGACAGCCAAGCGAGCGGATACGCTGTCGTCGAGGCTGAAACAGTCGCCCTGACGGATGCGCAGACAGGCCTGTGGGCCACCCCCGTAGCTCAAGCTGAGTCCGTCACGCTGACGGACAGCCAAGCCAGTGGCTACGCCGTCGTGCGCGACGAGTCCGTCACCTTGACGGATGCTCAAACAGTCCGAGCGGTCTTCGCTGCTACCGACGCCGAAACTGTCGTGCTGACAGATGGCCAGACAGTCCAAGCTATCTTCGTCACCGCGGAAGCTGAAACTGTCGTGCTGACAGATTCGCAGACGGGGGATTCAGCGAGTAAGGGCGAGGAAACGGTCACCCTCACAGACGGCCAGACAGCCCAAGCCGTCTTCGTCACCGCTGAAGCCGAAACCGTTGCACTGACGGACGCGCAGACTGGGGGCTGGGCCACACCGGTCGCCAGAGCCGAGTCCGTCACGCTCACGGACAGCCAAGCCAGTGGCTATGCGGTAGTCGAGGCTGAAACCGTTGCGCTGACGGATGCGCAGACTGGTGCTTGGACTACCCCTGCAGCTCGAGCCGAGTCCGTCACGCTGACAGACAGCCAGGCCAGTGGCTATGCAGTCGTCAGGGACGAGTCTGTCACGTTGACTGATGCGCAAACGGGCGGCTGGAGTACTCCGGTCGCGCGCGACGAGTCTGTTGCCCTCACAGACGCGCAAACGGGTAGCTGGACTACCGGTGCCGCCCAAGCTGAATCCGTTGCGCTGACGGACGCGCAGAGCGGTGCGTGGGTCACTTCCGCAGCCCAGAACGAAACCGTTGCGCTCACCGACGAACAAGTCACTGAAGCGATCCACCGCACAGAAGAAACGGTCGTCCTCACCGACACGCAGACGGGCTTGCTGATTGCCTCGGCTGCCCAAGACGAGGCCATCACGCTGACGGACAGTCAAGCCGGTGGCTACGCTGTCGTCGAAGCCGAAACCGTTGCCTTGACAGACGACCAGACCGGAGCTTGGGTTACCCCGGCGGCCCGAGCTGAATCCGTCACGCTGACGGACAGTCAAATCGGGGGCTACGCAACCACAAGAGACGAAGCTGTCACGTTGACGGACGCTTCGGCTGTTCGTTCTGACTACGCCGTCTTCATCTCAGATTCAGTCGCGCTGTCGGACAACCAAGCTACTCAGCTCGTCGCTGCCGGCAGGCTCGATGACTCGATCTCCTTGGTGGACGAGCAGTCGGCCCACACCCATATCGATCTCCGCTATGACGAGTCCGTCACGCTATCGGACAACCAGACCACAGAGCAGCTGGGCGCGCTGACAGGTCACGTCAACGAATTCGTCACGCTGCTCGACGCGCAAGAGGGCGAAGAGGAAGAGCAGGGTGAAGCGCTCACCCCGGAAGAGATGCTCGAGCATGGGTTCTACGGGCGCAACGTCAAGTTCAGGCCCCTCAAGAAGCCTGAACCACCAGAAGAACCTCTACCGGCCGAAATCACGAACATGCCGGGTGCGCCGAAGCCGATTCTTGGCATCAGGGCGCGGCTCGCGCGCGGCCTGGGCCTGGATGACTGGTTCCCTGCACCGGAAGCTGCGCCGCAACCCGCCGCCGCGCCCAAGAAGGCTTCGCGCGCGCGGCCAGCGGTCGAGCCGGCGCCGGCGCCGAAACCAGTAGCCGAACCGGTCGAGGAGGTTCAACCGGAACCAGAGATCGTTGCCTCGCTGAAACAGGCAGTAGCCGTCGCCCAGCAGGCAGCCAAGACAGCGCAGGAAGAGGCTGCGAAGGTGCGGGCGGAAGCCACGAAGGCTCGCAGTGCTGTACAGGAAGCAGAAGCTGAAAAGGTGGCTCAAGAAGCGATTGCCAAGGCGCGCGATCTGAAAGCCCGCAATCAGCGTCGGGCAGCAGAACTCGCAATTCGGCTGCTGCTAGAGGATTGACGCAAGTGCTTACTTACGGAGTACACTGCGCACCATGAAATTGAGCGGAACCCAACTCGGCTTTCTGGCGCGACTCTCGAAGTCACCGGATGGTCAGTTGCTGCTCGAGCTCTTCAAAGCCCGTTTGGCTGAAAACGATGCAGCGCTCCGCGCTGCGCCGGCGGACACCATCCTCCGCGCGCAGGGTAGGGCGATGGAACTCAGCGAGATCATCGCTGACATCACCGAAGCTCAGACACGGCTAACCCGTAACCAGCAAACAGCGCCCGCGCTGTCTCGGCTGGCTGCGTAACTCGGGAATCGCGTACTCCGCATCCTGTGCGAACCCCAGACGCCTGATGGCGGCCTTGGATCGTGGAGTCCTAAATGCAGGCTACACCAGCCCAGAACGAAACGCGCCTTCCTCGCGCCGTGCTGAAAATGTCCAACGCCATCAAGGCGCACATAGAAGCCCGAAACGAATCGAAGACAGATCCCGCAGACCCGAACGCGCCGCCGGCTTCCGAGCCGAACGCGGGGGCTGCAAACCCCGTTGAACCGAAACCTCCCGCGGTAGACCCCCGAGAGAGTGACCCAGCCTACTGGAAGCAGCGCTTCAATGTGACGGCTGGGGTGCTCGCAGCGGAACGGCAAGGTCGAAAGACCGACGCAGACGGCTTCCATCAACGGATCTCTGAGTTGCAGGGGCAGATTCATGCTCTGCAGACCACGCAGACGCCAGGCACCGAGGTCGATCTGGGGCAGTTCTTCACCCCCGAACAGATCAAATTGCTGGGCGAAGAAGAAGCCACAGCGATCGCCAATGCGAACCTTGTGACTGTTCGGAAGGCAATATCGGACGCCATCAACGCGGAAATCAAACCGCTGCGAGAGTCGGCCCAGAACAGCCGGGAGCAGGACATCAAGGCCCGCAAGGACAGGTTCACGGACAAGCTCGCAGAGCTGGTCCCGACCTACGAAGCGATCGACGCGGGCGACGACTGGAAAGCGTGGTTGGCGCAGGACGATGAGTCGACAGGCATGGAGCGTCAATCGATTCTGGACGCGCACATTGGCAAGCTGGACGCCATCAAGGTGGGCAGCATGTTCAAAGCGTTTCTGAAGTCGAAGGCACCATCCCCACCCCCGGTATCGGCGAACGGATCAGGCGCCAGCGATGGCGGCGGCCCGGCGCCCTCGAATGCAGCAGGTCTTCTCGCGCCCACAGCGGCCGAGATCAAGGACTACTACAAACGAGCGTCACTCAGGAAGGTTACGGACAAAGAGCGTGTGGATTTCGAGGCCCGGTTGAAGCTCCGCGCACCCCGGTAGGGTGTGACGCTCTTCAAGGAGAAATCTCATGGGCGTTCCAATCGCATCAGGCCTTCCCGACTATGGTCCGGCAGGCGCAGTCAACTTCAGCCCGGAGATCTACTCGGGCAAGCTGGTCGAGAAGTTCTACAAGACGACGTGCTTCGGCGAAATCGCCAGCACGGACTACGAAGGCGAGATCGCGGGCTTCGGCGCGCAGGTCAAGATTCGTACCATCCCCGACGTGACCGTCAGCAACTACGTGGTGGGCGCAGGCCTCAGCGCGCAGTACCCGACGAGCAACTCGGTGACGCTGGCCATCGACCAGGCCAAGTCGTTCGCGGTGGCACTGTCGACCGTCGACATGCGGCAATCGGACCTCGACATGGCGGATGTCTTCGCCAACGACGGGTCGATCCAGCTGCGCATCGCCGTCGACCAGGACGTGCTGCAGACGATCCCGGCCGAAGTGTCAGCGGACAACCAAGGTCCGTTCGCGGGTGTGGACTCCACGATCGACCTGGGCGACTCCACGACCCCCGTCTCGGTCAGCAAGACCACTGTCGTCGACTTCATCGTCGATTGCGGCACGGTCATGGACGAGCAGAACGTCAGCGATGAAGGTCGCTGGATGGTCGTGCCGCCGTGGTTCATCGCGCTGATCAAGAAGTCGGATCTGCGAATCGCTTCTCTCGCTGGTGACGGGGTTTCGATCCTGCGCAACGGCAAGGTCGGCGAGATCGATCGGTTCACGCTGTACCAGTCGCGCAACCTGCTGTCGCAGACCAGCCCCGGGCCGGCGAGCTACGTCATGTTCGGCCACAGCGCCGGCCTGACGTTCGCGTCGCAGATCGTCGAGTGCGAGATGATCAACAACCCGAATGACTTCGGGTACATCGTCCGCGGCTTGATGGTCTTCGGCTTCCAAACGATCGGCCCGAAGTACGTTGGTACGGCCGTCGTCAAGAAGTCCTGACCGGAGTAGGATGGGGGCTTCAGCCCCTGTCCATCTTCAAACCTCACCGGAGAAGTCACATGAAGACCAGCAACCCGTACACCCCCGGCATGGACGTGAAGTCGCCGCCGGACACCATCAAGAACGAGCAGTCCAAGGCTGGCGGCAAGGCGAAGGCCCGCTACCCCAGCGGGACCATCGCGACCAACCAGACGGCCGGCGGTCCCAGCGGTGGCGGCAAGCGCGCCTTCGGGCCGTCGGGCAGCGTTCCCGCGGGGGCGTGATAGCCAAGCCGCGCAAGGTTACCGGCGCCTCTTTTGGCGCCGGTTTTCCACCTACTGACCAGGAGAGCCCCATGGCCAAGATGCCTTTCGAGAAGTCCGGCAAGGACAAGGAATCGAAGATGCGCGGCAAGGAAGGGTCGAAGAAGGAAGAAGCCTTCGACAAGAGCCAGATGAAGGGCAAGAAGGCCCCGCCGTTCGGCAAGAAGAAGTAATCCCCGATCACCCCGGAGAATCCCGATGATCAACGACGCACAAGAAGCCGCCCTGTCGCAGCACACCCGCCCGCAGCAGGACAAGACGATCCCTTTCCTCATCAACATCGATGACGCCAGGCTGGTGCCGAACGTCCCGAAGTTGCGAACGCATCCCAAGTACCGTCTATACCACGGTGTGCTGTCGGCGTCTCACGCTGACCGGCTGACCTACCTGAAGACGGAGTTCCGCGGGCAGGAACGTCTGGTTCTCGATAGCACCAAGGTCAAAGCGTTCGACCTCGCCACGGCGACGAAGGACGAACTGATCGCGTATGCCTTCAACGAGTTCGGTACCGTTATCGACCCCAGCACGCACGGCAACGCCATCAAGGTGCAGGTGCGCAAACTGGCGCAAGACGCCGGCGTTCTGAAGGCTGACCACAGCTTGGTCTGACATGGCCATCACTGTCGACACCATCCTTGACAGCGCGAGCATCACGCTGCTGGATGTTGCTCGACAGACATGGAGCCACTCTGACCTGGTGGGATACCTCAACGAGGGCATACGCGCGACGGCGTTCGTCAAGCCGGACATGTACACGGTGCAGGCCTTCTGCCCGCTCGTGGCCGGCATTGCCCAGCAGCTGCCTGATGGTGGCGTTGCGTTGATTGACATCACGGACAACGCGAGCACGGGTCGCGCGATCACGCAGACCGATCTCGCATTGCTGCAGGAAGAGAATCGCTTCTGGCCGGCAGCCACGCGAGAGACTATCGTCGAGAACTACGCGGCGGATCCCCGCACGCCGTACCGCTTCTACGTGTTCCCGCCCAACGACGGCGCAGGCAGCGTCCGCATTACCTACGGCGCCGTGCCGGCAGCGCTCACAGGCTCGAGCGGCGAGTTGCTGCCTGTCCTCGACTTCTACCAGAGTGCGCTGACTTGCTTCGTGCTGGCCAAGGCCTACGCAAAGAACAGCAAGAAGCAGGATCTGACGAAATACTCAGGCTACATGAACGAGTGGCGCCTGTCGCTGGGCCTCAAGTCCCAAGCGCAGGTTGCGGTCGCGCCGAAGCTCTCGCAAACACCGGGGGTCACATGACCAGCCAAGTCAATGTGTTCGACCAGCTCGCGCCGGTAGCGCTGGTAGCGCGCCGATGCCCCAGCACGACCCTCAGACGGGCCTACGTGAAGGCAATGCGCGACTGGTGCGCCGAGACACGCTGGCTGCGCCTGGCGATCCCTGGGGCTACCGTAGCGGGTCAGCAGACGTACAGCCTCGGCAGCGACACGTACACCGAGATCATCGCCATCGTCGCGATGTCGGGCATCGACAACTCCGGGTCGAAACCGCAAGGCTTCCCGATCTTCCCCACGGACTCGTCGCGGTGGAACCCGAACGTACCGGCGGCGCGGCCTCGCGGCTACCAGTACATCCCTGAAGCCCAGTTCGCGCTATACCAGATCCCCGACAAGGTCTACTCGCTCACCGTGATGGTGGCGATCCAACCGAAAGACGAGGTGGCGCAGATCCCTTCCGAGCCGCTGAAGAAGTACAGCACGGGCATCGAGGCCGGCGCGCTGATGCACCTCTTGCGCATGCCTGGCGAGCCGTGGACAGACCAGAAGATGTCTCAGAAGTACGAGACGATCTGGAACTCTGCTGTCAGCAACGGCCGCGCTGAAGTGCAGCGCAATTTCAACAGTGGATCGCAGCGTGTCGTACCGCGGGCCTTCGTTCTCGGGAGGTAAACATGACCTTCGGCATACAGCCCGTTGCAGGCTTCACCCCCGCCACCACGGAAGACTTCCCGAACTACATCCAGTTCCAGTGGAACGGTGTGAACCTCGGTGGACCGGACGCAGACACAGTGAACTTCGTCGGGACGCAGTTCACTGTCGTGCGTGGCGGAAGCGGTGTTAGCGACAACACGATCACAATCACCTTGGCATGACAAATGACCTACGCGATAACCCCTGTCGCTGGGTTTCCTGCAGCTGAAGCACCGCTGTTCCCGCTGTCCATCCAATGGCAAAGTGAAGGCGCTGCCCTCGGCGCCCCCAATGTTCGCGTCGTGAACTTCACCGGCGATCCCGCCGTGATTAACGTCACTCGTGGTACCGGCGAGAAGTCGAACGTCATCACGGTTAGGCTGGTACCTCCACCTCTAGGAACTGAATTCATAGGGTGGTTCGATCCCATTGACAGCCTAAAGGGAGTCCCGTACAGAACAAACTTTGGCGGGCCAGGCCCCTACTCTTCAGCCTATGCAGGGCTAGAAGCGTGGGTCGCGCAAGTGCTTGTATGGACTCTTGTATTTACGCCAACAAACGCTGGTGATCCCCCGTTCATAGTATCGTCCTCCAATGGGTGGGTTCTGCTTCAGTTCTTCACAGCAACTGCTGGAAGAGGCACTTTAACTGCTACGGTAGATGGGCTGCCTTCTGCGAACACAATCCACTTCATACAGACGCCAATAGATGAGCTGTCAGGAACGCTCGAGTGGGGCCCGGGACCATGAGAAGAATAACCGCCGAAGAAGCTACTGGGGTTGAGAAAGCAAAACTCAGATTCATCCCAAACAGCAACCCAGTCACAAGCTATGCAGGGATCCCCGTGTTCCTTGCAGAGAATGCCTTGGTTGGGATGCGCGACGGAGAAGTGGTTTTCTTCGTCGAGTACGGCGTTGTGAAAGTACCGCTTCAGGGGGTCTACAGAAAAGCGAACCGCGTACTACGCGCGTGGCGCAACGAGACTCTTCCTGAGACGGCTGACTTCCTGTTGCCGCTGTACGTTCCGTTCATCCTAGAACCGTACGGAATCGCCCTGTCTGCAGGGACATACACGCCGGCATCAGAGGCACTGTCGAAGAAGATTGTTGCTTTGGTTCCGCACGCATACGCGTGGGACAACGGCGAAATCTCTGTTCTTGGTGAGTGGGGTACTTCTGCCCAGATCCTATTCAGCATGGAAGCACTGTTGTGAAGCGCGTCATCGATTCCTTCCGCGGTGAAGTTCCGCGACTCACGCCTCGAGCGTTAGCGGAGAGCGGCGCGCAAGAGGCAGTGAACTGCCGGCTGTTGTCAGGCGACCTGACCGCGTGGAAGCAGTTCGCGAACACGCAGACGTTGGTGCGGACGGGGCCCGTGAGGTCGATCTTCTTGATGAACAACGCATGGTTGTCGTCGGATCTCGACCTCAACTACGCTCGCGGCGCGATCCCCGGCGACACGACCTATCGGACGTACATCACCGGCATGGACGTGCCGCGGTTCACGAACTACGCGATGGCGACCACCGGCGCGCAACCGTACCCAGTGACCACCAGGCCGCTGGGCGTGCCGAACCCCGACAGCGTGCCGACTGTCGTGCCGGGCATCGATCCGACGCCGTCGTCGTTCTCGATCAATGTTCTTGACGCTGGCGACGGTCTCGCAACGAACTGGGTGGCCTCTCCGATAGGCACGGGGGCTGGGCTTCTCTCGCTCGTCGAACAGGACGCCGCGTTTGGAAACCCGGCGCCCAGCTATCGGTTCAGTTACGACGAGGTGCATAACCCAGGACAAGCTCCCTACGCATACAGGAACTTCGGCGTCGCCGCGTCACAGATCCTGCAAGCCAGCGTTGACTTCTGCATCCCTCCTTCTTCCAGTACCAACATCCTGCAAGCCTGCATGATCCTCGGTGCATCGGTGGGCGGCGTCGGCGTGAAAGTCATGTACCAGCAAGGGTCTGGGGGCGATGGGCTGGGGGTATTGCTGATTGGCACGACAACCGCTTGGGATCTCTACGGCTCAACCGAGGCTTCGCGGTCTGCGCGAGTGTCGATATCGCCCAACATCTGGTACACGATGACCGCGAGTTTGATACTCAACAGCGATGGCACAACCACAGTGACGGCTGGGCTGTACGCTGGTAGCGGCCAGATCACGACAGTTGTCGCCACGGTGAATGTGCTTCGTGGTGACTACTGCGGCATGGTGAATGCCATCGGGGATGACGCGCCGTATCGGTTCATCACCAACTACGACAACTACCACGTCCAAGCCAGCGGGGCGTCGAGCTATGTGCCGCTGACTCTCGCCACCAGCTACGTTTTCACCTACGTCAACGACATCGGCGAAGAGAGCGGCCCGAGCCTGCCCAGTGCAACGGTCCTGCGCCCCGATGGTGTGAGCGTGACGGTGACGACACCCACTGGGCTGGCTTCTGGCATCAGCAGCACCTACGGCATCGCGACGAAGCGCATCTACCGCGCGGCCACGGGGAACACCGGCACGGTCTTCCGTTTCGTCGCTGAGATCCCGCTGGCGACGGCAGCCTACGTTGACGTGTTGACGGACGAACAACTTGGTGAAGTGCTGGCGACCTCCGACTGGGAACTGCCGCCGGATGACCTGCGCGGCATCCTCGCGCTGCCCAACGGTGTGATGGCGGGGTTCAGCAAGAACCAGCTCTGCCTGTCGGCGAAGAACAGTCCGCACGCTTGGCCTCTAGGCAATCGACTCAGTACGGACACGAATATCGTGGGCATCGGCAACGTCGACACGACGGTCGTGATCGGCACTGAGAGCTTCGTGTACGTGGCCAGCGGTACGGACCCGTCGGCCTACAGCATGAACAAGTTCGAAGTGCCGCAGGCGGCCTCGAGCAAGAACAGCTTCGCCTACCTCGCCAACATCGGCGTGACCTTCGCCGGGCCGGACGGGCTCATGGCGGTCCAAGGTATCGGCGTCGTGAAGAATCTCACCGACAGCGTTTTCACACGCGAGCAATGGCAGACGCTCAACCCGAGCAGCATGCGCGCGGTGTCGCACAACGACATCTACTTCCTGTTCTGGGAATCCGGGTCGTCTCGCGGATGCTACGCAGTCGACATGAAGCAGAACGGGTTCGGCATCGTGGAGATGGCTTTCCACGCTTGCGCAGCCTACGTGGATCCGATCGCCGACAAGATGTACCTCGTGCTCGACGAGAACTATGAGCCGGATGACCCCAGCCTACCGATAAGGCCCAGTGCCCAGCCGACAGCCAACGGCATCACGATCGCACAGTTCGAAGGCAACAAGAGCGTGCTGATGCAGTACCGCTACCGGAGCAAGCTCTGGTTGCTCGAGCACCCGGCTTGGTTCAGCATCGCGCAGGTTCGCGCCGGCGACTTCAGCAACCTCGTGGCGCGGGTGTACGGCAACGGGGCGCAGGTCGATGAGGTCGTAGTCACCAGCGAGACGGAGTTCACCTTGGCCGAGGCCGACTCCTACGCCGCGCTGGAGCTCGAGTTCGTCGGTACCTCGACTGTGCGCAGCATGCAGGTGGCGGAAGACATCGCGGAGATTTCCTGATGACCTTCGGCGCCCCGTCGATCACGACACCGGGCCGACTTGATCTCCGGGGTGTCCAGGCTGCGGTGAGCAACGCCCGCCGGCGGGTCGAGCTCCTCGAGGCCGCAGTCACCCTCTTGCAGAACACCGGGGTGAACGCTACCGCGGCCACGCAGACCGTCGCTGCGCTGCAAGGGCAGGTGGCGGGCTTGGCTATCGCGGTCACGTCACTTCAAGCCGCCGTAGGCCAGAACGTCGTGACGTACACCGCCGACGAGGTGATCGCGAAGTACGACCCCGTGTTCATGTCGGCGAGCGGCCACGTACGCCCGGTGAACCCAAACGACCCGAATGCAATCTACGGGGTGATCGGCGTCGCCACAGTGGCCGCGGCGCAGAACGCTTCTGTCACCGTGCAGCAGTCCGGCGTGCTGCAGATCTCCGGTGCGGTGTTCACGCACGGCAACCCGGTGTACGCCGGCATCGACGGCCCGACGCAACGGCCGGACTACACCAACGTCGCGATCCCGCTGGGGGTCGCGGTCGGGACGGACAGCCTCGGCATTGCGCCTGGCTGGCCGATCCTGCAGTACCCCGGTGTCTACTCGAGCTACGAGGGTTTCATGCCCGTGGGCTTCAGCTTGGTGCGCGAAGCGCTGGAGCTGATACACGGGCTTCTCAATCAGCCCGACGGCATCGTCGTGAAGATCGGCGCCAACCTCGTCACCCGAGAGATCATCACGCCGAGTGGCGGCGGGGTGACGGTCCTCCACGGGGACGGCGTTACGGGGGATCCAACGATCTCAGTGCCATGATCTCAGGCACCACGTTCACTATCGAGGAGCCTACCTTCATCGGCCATGTCTGCGCCGGTTTGCGGCCCGGAATAGCGACACCTATCGAAATCGCAGAACTTGAGGCAAAATGCGCCTCAGAGCAAGCAATGTGTGTGGCGTGCGAAGACGGAATGCTCGTCTTCGACCTGCGACCGCACGGGGACGCTCTTGAGCTTTTTGTGTGGCTGGGCGTGGCCTTCAGGCACGGCGCATACGAGAGGCAGGACGCCGCACTCGACAGAATCGGGCGCGATCTGAGCGCCAGCCAAGTTGCCTTTCAGTCAAGGCGCAGAGGTTGGGGACGACGGCTCAGGCCAGAGTGGCGCCGTCGCGGATCGGACGAATTCGTGAGGGCCATACGATGAGCGGTGGAAAAGGGCAGATCGCGGAAACCCCGCAACAGCGCGCCCAGGTCGAGCACGCCATGAACCTCATGGCCGACTACAAGCAGCGGTGGCTGCCTGTCCAGCAGAACCTGGCGGCGCACATCGAGTCAATGGGCAAGCCCGGGTCTGCAGAGCGCCGTGGCGCCATCGGCCGCGCCAGCACCGACAATGCGATCGCGTTCGGCAACGCACAGAACAAGGTCGAGGCGAGCCGCACCAACGCCGGCGCGCTGCCGGGATCCGAAGGCTTCATCGCCAGCACCACAGGCCTTGCCGGGGACGCCGCGAAGTCCAAGGGCTTGGGCAGCATGATGGCCGACCAGTCCGTCGATGACGCCTACACCAAGGGCCTCACTGCGCTCATGGCGACGGGCCGCGGCGAACGGGCGCAGGTCGGCAACCAGATGGCCAGTCAAGCGACGATGAGCGCGCACCAAGCAGAGGCTGACGCGGCTATTGCTGCACAGAACCGGGCCACGGAAGTGGGCTTGGGGGCGCAGTTCGCTGGGTACGGGATGCAGCAGGGGTTCAAGGCTTTCGGTCAGCCATCGGCGCCCACCGGCTTCGGGTCTGTGCCTGGGGGATACGGTCCTGCCGACGCGCGCGTGAATAACCCGTCGGCGTGGACAGGAGGCTGACATGGTCAACCCTATCGCAACCGGCCTCCCATCGGCAACGCAGAATTTGGTCAACGGAGAGCCTTCATCCGGGCTTAACTCGTGGGTCAAGCCGACAACAGTTGGGGGAAGCGGTAACGAGGGCCTTAAATGGGGCCTCGGTGCGATCATGCCCGTACGCTTCGGCGACAAGCCCGCGCCTACCGGCACGAACAATCTCTACGGCATCAACTCCGGGTCGAAGACCTACGCTGGCGACACCTACGCTGCCCTGACGCGCGACCAGTGGGCGAACTACGTCAGCACCTTCGTGCCGATCGAGAACCAGCTGATCAAGTACGCCACGGATCCCAGTGTCGTGACGAACGCGATGTCGCAGGCCAGCCAGAACGTGAGTGACGCCTACACCGCGCAGGCGGGCTCCACAGCTCGCCATTTGGGTGCCTTGGGGGTAACGCTCACCCCGGAGCAACAACAGGCTCAGACGCGATCCTACGGTCTGGGCAAGTCATTGGCCGACGTTGGCGCCCAGAACATCGCAGGCGACATCACCCGGCAGCGGCAACAAGCCATCATCGGGAACCCAGCGCCAGTCGGCGGCCAACCGATAGGAGGATGACATGCCTCAAAGAGACTTTGGTGTGGGTGCTTCCTTGGCCAGCTACGGCGCCGACGTGCAGCGGCAGGGTATGGCCGAACTCGGCAACGCGGCCGAGCAGGAGAACAGGCGCAACATCCAGAACGAGATGAACAAGCAGGCTGAGAAGCAGGGCAAGATTCAACTTGGTTCGACGCTTGGTGCAGCCGGCGGGATGGCTGTAGGCACAGCGCTGGCCGCTGGCGGCGGCGCCGCGGCAGGTGCAGCTTCTGGAGCCACGATGGGCTCTGTCTGGCCCGGGGTAGGAACGCTGATCGGCGGTGCTCTCGGCGCAATCGCAGGCGGCCTGTTCAGCAGGTAAGGATCACACATGGCCGGCATCTACAACGCAGCAGTCCAAGGTATCGAGTCCGGCTTCGGCATGGGCTTGAAGCTCGACGCCGAGGCGGAAGCGCGGCGTCGAACTGATCTGCTGGAGAAGCACCAGACCATTCAGGACAAGCTCGCGCAGCAGCAACAGGACTTCACTGAGAAGAACACGCGAAACGCCAACGAGCGGGCCAACATCGAGTTCGGGACGAAGTACGCCACGGCAGAGTTGGATGACGCGGAGAAAGAGGCCGCCATGGCCGAGGCTGGCGGCGGCCAAATCACCCCGGAAATGGGTACGAGGCACGCGCAAGCCCTCAAGAATTTGCATGGGTGGCGTCAGCAGGGGCGGGATCTGGCATCGCGATTGCTCAACGGCGACGTCAACATCAACCAAGTACCAGGCGCGGATCTGGCCCGGATGCACGCAGCCATGACAGGGATGAAGGACGAAGAGTGGGCGCAAGTTCCACAGGCCATCAAGGATGCGAACACCGCGCTTTCATCGAACAACATGCCGTTGGCCCTGCGGTCGCTCAACGTGCTGATGACACCAGAGCTGAAGCGCGGCCTCGGCCAGCCCAGCGCGCACGGCGGCAACGTCATCTCCAAGAGCATCGTCGATGCGGTGCCCGCGCTGGCGCAGAACGGCGCCCAAGGTAACCCTGACCAACTGCTTCCTGTTGTTCGCGTCGTGACGGACCAGATCGGGCCCGATGGGCAGAATCTCTACTACGATGCCCCCATGACGGAGGACGGCAGCGTCGAAGGCAAGATCGTTCCCATCAGCATCCAACAAACTATCGACAGGATGCGCCACCTGGCTACGCTCGACACTGCGTTCGGGCACCCGGAACTTGCTGCCAAACTGGCTGCGGGTAGAAAAGAAACGAAAGAGGAGAACGACGCCAACCTCGACCGGTTGCGGGCTGTCGCCGTGACGCGAGCCGCGGGCTTGAAGATGGACGCCACCAGCGCGAAGATGGCTGCGATCCACCGGTTCGCCGTCGAGAACAACATGACGGACCAGCAAGGCGCGATCACGATGCAGGACATGGGTCTTTTCCCCGGTGCACCGAAGCGCACCACCGCACTACAAGACGAGGAAGCGCGAGCGAGGATCGATATGCTCAAAGCGCGGGCGAATGTGCTGTGGAAAACACCGCCGAAGAGCGCGAGCGGAGGGGCCCTGCTACCTGGAGCTGACTTTACGAAAACCGGGCCGGATTTTCTGGCCACCCTCGAGCCGCAAGACCAGACCACCGTCCGCGCTATCGTCGATGGCCGAGAGAAGGTGGAGAACGTCAGCGTCAGAAACGGAAGGCGCGAAGCGATCACTGCGGCTGTCGCGCAGTACGACGCCGGTTACAGCCAGCAAGACTACGGGACGAAGGCGGGAGTGCGCAAGGACTTCACGTCTGGCGTCGCCGCGCGCAACGTCACCGCCATCAATACCGCTATCGGTCACTTGGCGTCCTTGCAGGATCTGTTCGAAGCCCAGAAGAACAAAGACCAGCCGAAGATAAATGCGGTGCTGAACACTTTAGCTACTGAGTTGAAAGGTGATCCCCGCGTAAACAACGTCGACCTCGCGGCTACTGCTGTCGGCGACGAGCTGATGCGTGTGTTCAGACAAGTTGGCGCATCGGAGATCGAGGCACGGAACTGGAAAGAGAAGTTTGGTTCAGCACTGTCACCAGAGATGCAGAAGGGGGCTCTTGCAACGGCCGCAGATCTGCTCGCGTCGCGTATTGACTCTCTCGATGACCAGTGGAAGCGCGGAATGGGGACCACTACCGGCTATCCGAACCTGCTATCTCCGAAGTCCCGCGCAGTGGTCGATGACCTTATACCAGGCCGCGTGGCGCCGCCAGCGCCCGCTCCCGCCCCCACCCCCACCCCCACCCCCACCCCCGCCCGCGCTCCAGGCCCTGTGGCGGCTGGCGTGGCGGCTGCGCCAACAACTTCGTCAGCGGGGTCAGCAGAGTCGGCTCGCATCGACCCGAACCGGTATGTCTCTCCAGCAGTTCAAGCTGAACGAGACAAAGACGCACGCGCGGCGTTAGAGATGAACGTGAGGCAGCAGGAGGGGTATCTCCGTCAAGCAGAAGAGATGGTTTCCGGTCTGCCCCCCACCACACCCCCAGATAGACGGAAACCGTTTGAGGATGCCGTTACCAGGGCACAAAACGATGTCGCGCTGGCCAAGCGAGAGGTAGCGAAACTGCCGCGTGGCCCGGTCGCGGCGGCTATGGCGCCTGCACCAGCTGCCGCGCCGGCTGCCGCTGCGCCAGCGGCGAAGCCTACGCTGCAGCAGTTCATGGAAAAGGCAAAAGTAGCCAATCCAACAGCATCAGAAGCTGACCTTCAAGCGTACTACGCAAAGAAATACGGTGGGCAGTAATGCCGGCGATCGTCGACCCGTTCGATACCAAGGCCGAAGGGATCGTTGATCCGTTCGATAGTGCGCCTGCGCCTGCCGCCGCGCCAGTTGCACCCGCGCGCGTCACCCCCAAAGCGGAACAGATCCGCGGCACCGGCTGGCAGATTCCCCGCGGACTTGGCGAGCAGGCGGCACCGACGCCGCGGGCTGAACCGACAGCCCTTCAGCGTATCGCGGGGTCGGTTGAACTGGGCCTGAACGTCGCTGCAGGGCTCACGAACTTCTTCCCTGCGCTGGCCAGCGGTGGCTTGAAGGCCTTGGCGACTGCCGGCGGGGAAGGTGTGGGGTATGTGGAGTCGAAACTCAGAGGACTCCCCACACCCGAGTTCACAAACCCAGAGCAAGTCATCGGCCAGGAACTGAGCACTGCGATGTACCAGCCACCGTCAGCCTATGGACAGGAACTGACGGAGAAGTACGTTGCCCCAGTGCTGGCGCAGGCACAAGCTCTTCCAGGTCTGGCCGGGGCGCTGCACGGTTATGGCGGCATAGCAGAACAGGCGCGCGGCCAACGGGCGATCGCGGGGGTCAAGGAGTCTGCAACCCCAAGAGCGCAGGCTGCGTACACCGCTGCCAAGCTCGCGACACCTGAACTCGAGGGCATCCGGGCAGCTCACGACGCGGGGTTCAAGCTGACAGCGAAAGCGGCGCAGGCGGGTACTACCGCTCAAGTCGCGGAGACGATGGCTGGCAGGCCACGAGCAGCACAGAATCTCGCTGCCCACAACGCGGAGAACGCCGCCCGGCTGGCCCGCGAAGATGTTGGCCTGCCGGACGATGTGCCCGCGACGCCGGAAGCAACTGCCAAGATTCGCAAGGAGGCTGGCCAAGACTACGCTGCCGTGAAGGACGTTGGGGAGTTCGACAACGACGGGCAATACCTCCGGGATCTTGACGCGATCAGCAAGCCCTATGAAGAGGGGGGCAAAGACTACAAGGTTCTCTCCGAGAACCCGATCATCAAAGCTATCGAAGGGCTGCGCGTAGCGGGTGCCAAGACGGCGTCGGCAATCGAGGTTGTCAAGGATTTGCGCAACAAGTCGGACATCGCGTACCGTGCAGGCGACAAGAATCTTGGCAACTCATATCGTGCTGCCGCCAGCGCAGTCGACAACGCGATGGACCGTGCGCTGGGCAAGATGGCGGACGAAGGCGCAGACCCTGCGCTGGCGACCGCGGTCGACAAATACCGGGCCGCTCGAGTGCGCATTGCCAAGACGTATCTGCTTGACGACGCGATGGACGGCAAGCCGGGTGAAGTCAACGCGAAGGTGTACGGCAGAGCGTTGGAGGATGGGGCTAAGTTAGATGGTCCGGCACTTCAGATTGCGAAGTTCGCACAGCAGTTCGGGGATGAAGGCCTCGCGGCGAAGAAGGGTCGTGCGGGGGCGAAGGGCCCGACCTATCACGACATCCTGCTCGGCGCGCTGATCCATGCTCCTGCTGCAACTTTGGGTGCTGCCGCAGTATTCGCTCGACCAGCGGTACGTGCTGTGCTTGCCAGTGACTTCGCACAAAAGCGCATGGCGGGCAGCAAGCCTGCGCCAGGTACGGGGCCGAGAGCGGTCGCACCGGAAGAAGTGGCATTCAACCCGGGGCTCGATCAAGGCTTCGAGGACGTGAGGCCGCCGGGCACTCCGTTGCGCCCGCCACCGGAAAGTCCGCTAGGCGATCTGACCCCCGACTGGGAAACGTCTCCCGGCGCCGGCGGCGCGCCCGTTGAACTGCAGCAAGGCCAGACCACTGTGCCGCCCGGCGCCAGCGTGTCGAAGCTGGGCATCGAACCGCGGCCCATCGGCGAGGCGCCGTTGCGCCCTGCCGTGAGTGGAGAACCTGGTGGCGCACCGCGGCGCGCCGGCGAGCAGATCCCCGCCGTCCCCGGCCGGCCAGACCTCGTCGACACGCTCACGTCGGACATGCCCGCCACGCCGGTGCCGACCGAGGCTATCCGGGCGGAAGCGGCGGCGACCGAAGGCACGCCGGCGATGGTCGAGGCACGCCGCCAGCAGAACCAAGGTCGAACGGACGCTGCGGCCGCGCAGGAGCGCGCAGAGCCCGTTCCGGTCGGCGAGGCTACCCAGCTCCCGGTTCGCAACGTCGAGCCCGCTGGAGCCCCACAGGAGCCGCCTATCCCGGTCGGGCGAGCAACAGAGCTCCCGCCCGAAGTCATCGAGCCGGCCAAGGCGCCGGACCTCGACCCCCGCTTGCTCGCCATCGAACGGGAGTTGGCGAACAACCCGTCCGAGCCGGTGAGAAAGGCCTTGGAGAAGCGCGCTGCCCAGGTCGAGAAGGACATCAAGGCCGAGAAGGCTACGCAGAAGAAGCTCGACGATGCGACCGAGCTGCGCAAGGCCGCGCGCGACACCGTGGATCCAGACATCAAGAAGCACCTGTTGGCCGAGGCTGACAAGCTCGACCCACCCTCGAAGGGCGAGAAGATTCCCGCAGGTGAAGCCACTGAAGGAGAACCCAATGCCGCTGCAAAAGTCACCAAGCAAGAAGGCGTTCAGCAAGAACGTGGCAACGGAAATGAGGGCGGGGCGCCCGCAGAAACAGGCACTGGCAATCGCGTACAGCGTGAAGCGCAAGGCAAGTCGACAACCGAAGGGAAAGTAAATGAAGACCTCCAAGGTACCAATGCCCCAAGCGGTAAAGGCACTCAAGCCCCTGCCAACGATGTCGGGGCCAACCGCAATGCAGCGGCCGAAGGTGGTAACAACGAAGGCGCTGCAGCCGGACAAGGCAATGAAGGTGGCGCAAAGAAAGCTGAAGTAAAGGCTGCGGCCCGCGCTTGGGCTGAAAGCGGCACGGCACCGGAAGGCGCCATGCGGCAAGCTGTCGTAGATCAGCTCGACACGCTTGGTCTGAGCAAGAAGCATCGCGACGCGATCACCGAAGCAAACAGGGGCGACGAGCACTTGAACCTCGACCTGCTGCAGACCAAAACACCCGCGTTTCGTAACTGGTTTAGGAAAAGCAAGGTTGTCGACGAGAAAGGTGAACCTTTGGTGGTGCATCACTCTGGTGGGTTCGACGCCAATGACAACCCTGTTCCGCGTGTTGGGGAAGACGGTTTCCACTTCGGTACGAAGCAGGCCGCAGAGGATCGAAACGTCGGCTTTGCGGTGGACGACTACATACGCAACTCTTCAGTGAACGAAGAGAACGGTCGCTGGTACTGGAAGAGTGGTACAGATGACTCCTACGAGATCCGCGGAGAAGAAGGCTTCGCCTCGGAGAAATCCGCGCGCAGAGACGTCGAAAACTTCGCTCGGGAACTGGCGGAAAACGATCAAGACAGTGAACCGATGAACCGCACGGAGGCCTATCTGTCGATCAAAAATCCGAAGCGCGTGAAGGATCAAGTGGGGTCGTGGAAAGATGCCATCGCCAAGGCCAAAAAAGAAGGATATGACGGTCTTGTGTATCGCAATGAGTTTGAAGACAAAGGCAAGGATAGCTACGTTGCTTTCGAGCCAACCCAAATCAAGTCCGCTACCAACAATCGCGGAACTTTCGATCCCAACGACCCAAACATCAGCCACCATCTCGACCTGCCCAAGATCGACGAAGGCTTCATGCACGAGCAGCAGAAGCAGCAGGCCGACGCCGCGCCGCCGGTGAGCGATCGCGGCATTGCGGCTGTCCGTACCGCGTTGCAGAAGGGCATGGCCGACGGCACGCTGGACAAGGATGGCGTCTCGCTCGCCTTGTGGATGCTGGACCGCAACCCCAACCTAGCCAAAGGCTTCGAGGGTCAAGAGGGTCTGCACGTCACGACGATCTCCAAAGACGCAGCAACGAAGGGCGAGCGTGGCGCGTACAACAGCGCGCGGCAACTGATCCGCTTGGTCGAAGGCTTCGACGGGACCGAGGGCGCGACGCACGAGATCCTGCACCACACCGAGCGGATGATGCCCACCGAGATGCGCGACGGCATCCGCCGTGAGTGGCGCGCCGCGATTGATGCTGAAATCAAGAAGACCAGCGAGTCGAAACCCGAGGTAGCGGCTGCGCTAAAGCGAGCGCGTGATGCTGTTGAGAACGGGTTCACCCCGGAAGCCCGCAAGGAAGTCCTCGACAAGTTCTACGACCGCACGCTCAACACCGCCGAACACTACGAGCTCGTCAACCCCAGCGAGTACTGGGCGAAAAACGCGACGCGCATTCTGAGCGAGAAGTTCAACGGTCGCGGCTCGTGGCGCGCCGAGGCAGTACGGTGGCTCAAGGACTTGATGGAGCACATCAAGGGTACTATCGGTCTGCGTTCCGATGCTCCGATCCTGAAGGCTCTCGAAGCCATCCTGAACCCGGAGGTCACGACGGGCGAACAGACGGCACCATCCATGCTGGCAAAAGCAGGCTCACCCCCAGGAAAATGAGATGGAGGATCCCGTTGCAGAGCACCGAGTGATGGTGTCCGCCCTCGTTGACGCGGCGCGGAAAATCATGTCCGACACCGAGCTGATGTCTCTGTTCGTCGACAACGTCTACGCGGGGTTCAAGCATCGGGCCAAGTCAGATTCCTCGCAGTGGCTCGGCGCCAGGTTGCTGGCGTTCCTGGGTTCTGCTTTCGTCGGAGTCGGGGTGTACCTCGTGATGAAGTTCGGGGGCGGCAAATGATTTTTCGTGCCACACAGTACGTCACCAAGCAACCCGTCTTTCTGGCGCTGGGGGTGGTGTTCGGTTTCGTGCTCGCTGCGCTATTCCCTACGTGGTCCGACTACATCTATGAGCAGTACAACGACACGCGGCCAGTAGTGAAAGACTGGAAGGTGCTGGAGGCCCACGTCGAAGGAAAGGATCTGCTGCTATCCGGCGTGATGCACAAGACGAGGGACTGCCTGTTGGTGCCCCCTGCAATAGCCCGCGATAACACGGGGGCAGCCTACATTGTCGAGGCGGACTTGTGGCGAGCGAAAGACGCATCGCTGGAGCTACAGCCTTTCGGCCCGTGGAGAGTGGTTGGTGGCGCGGGGAGGAAGCTGACGTTCACGCTCGTCTATGTGTGCTCTGGCAACCACCCAACCATAGTGCGTATCGGAACCTATCCTTGAGCCCGCAGCCAGATGTCGTCGTGCAGCGCGCCGGCCCACCCCTCGTTGAACGGGCCGCCCAGCGTGAAGTGAGCGATACCGGTATCGGTACCTTCCCACGGTGGTGGTTCCACATTCACCAGCCAGTTCCAGCGCCTGTCGAGCTCACCGATCTCGCTGTCGTGCAGCCAGTAGAAGGCGTGCAGATCCCGGCCAGGCCTCTCGTTGATGTCCCGCAGTGACAGCCGTCGGTTGGCTGGGTGCGCGCAGTCGAACAGCATGACCGATGACCAGTTCTTGCGGAGGTACGCAGTCTGCTTCTGGTTGACCATCTTCCACAGTTCGGTGGGCTCGTGCTCGTGCTTGACGACATACACCGAGCGGCCCAAGATGACATCGCGAAACATCTCTCGAGGGTCTTCCATGAAGACCACATCGCAGTCCACGAACAGGGCCCACCCGGTCTGGCACAGGATCGGCGTCAGGAAGCGCGATGCCGCGAAGTCTGTGCTGGCCGGTGCATCGCTGACTATGTCGTAGTTCTGGCTGCCACGGTGATCCACAGGCCGCCAGTAGAGGCCCTGCGCCACGAGCTTGTCGGTGCACAGGAACTCAGGCTCGAGCTCGCCGTCGGTCATGTCTCGCAGGGACTTCGCCGCCACCATGGCGGCGGCGTGCTCGCGGGCGTCGTAGCCGATGAATACCCGGAGATGCTTCATGGGTCACCCCGCTGCGCATTCAGCGCATGCTGTTCCGCTCACGTCCTTGGCGAGATGCGCGCGACGCAAGTCTTGAAACGCCTGCGAATTCCACCCATCCATGAATGACACGTTGTTGAGGTCAGCCATCATCAGGTCGCCCTCGAGGCCGCTCCCGAAGCAGCACGCTGCCAGATGGCCGTCCGCGGTCACATGGGCCTCTGTGAAGCAGGCCCAGCAGGGCAGGGGCTCGCGCATGGCGTCGAGACGCCCGGGGTTGCCTGGCTGCGGTTCCCAGCCTGCGGCCTTGGTGGCGCCGCTCATGCCGTACAGAGGCAGCCAGTAGAACTCGTCGACGAAGGGCCGGATCTCTTCGACCACGCGCGCCATCTTCTCGCCCTGCTCGCCGTCGAACTGAATGCTGCTGGCGTAGATGCGGCACTTGTAGCCGCCCTCGTCGCGGATGCGCCGCGCCATCTTCAGATTCTCGATCGCCTTGCGCCAGAAGTGTTCGCTGACCTTGGCCACGTCGGCGAGCTGGCGGGCATCGCTGAAGTTGATGCTGAACTTCAGACTATCCAGGCCGGCCTCGAAGCAGGCTTTCACGCGGGCTGCGGTGAGCGCGCTGCCGTTGGTCGTGATGAATGTGTAGGGGAAGCCCACCTCCTTCGCCTCGGCGATCGCTTCCGGCAGCCACTTGGAGACGAAGGGCTCGTTGATGTAGAAAAGCCCCAGCTCGTCGACGCCGGCCGCGCGCAGTTCTCGGATGACCCGGGAGAAGAGCGCCCGGTCCATGTCGCCTGTGTCGTTCTTGCGGATGCTGCGCACACAGAACGAGCAGGCGTAGTTGCAGCCCTTGCCTGTCTCGATCTTGCACGACCGGGGGGCGGGAATGATCTCGTGCCGGTGGCTGGGTGGGATCGCGGTGATCCCGTCGATGCGTTTGGTAATCGTCATTCGGGCACCATGATGAAGTCTCCGCTGATTTCCTCGGCCACCTTGTAGTCGAGGGTCTTCAAGAAGAGCACCGCACCGAGGGGCTTCAACCCCATCTTCGATGCCATGTCCCGCTTCTGCTCGACGATGATCACAGGCTTGTACTGCTTGATCGTCTCGATGCCGCCGCGCAGCACGTTCTCTTCGTACCCTTCGCAGTCGATCTTGATGAAGTCCACGTCTGGGAGCTCGAGGCTGTCTAGTGTGACCATCGGGATACTGCCGGGACCGCTCACCGTGGAGTTGCCGCTGCTGCCAGCTTCGGTCGCGATGCTGATGCTGCCGGCTTCCGCGCCCAGCGCCATCGCTTTCAGGTGGACGTGCTGACCGACGCCGGCCATGTTCTTCTCGAAGCACTCGCGGTGGTCGGCGACGGGCTCGAAGGCATAGACCGCGCCGAACTCGTGCGCCAGGTTGAACGACCACAGCCCGATGTGCGCCCCCACGTCTATCGCAACGCGGTGCTTCTTGCAGCGACTGAGGGCAGCAATCTGTTTCTTGCCTTGGTACGCGCGCCGGCCGTTGAGGAACACCCGGTTCTTCTGATGATCCATCCACACCGGAAGGTGCAGTTCGTGTGCGGGGAACCACCATCCGTGGACGAATTTCACAGGATCTCCTTGAGGTTGGCCAGCACTTCGGCAGGCTTGATTCGCGCCATCGCGGCTTGGCAATGGGAACAGTCGATACGCATCCCGCATCCTAACCCCGTCCCGGTGAAAAGATTGCGGTTTTGCGCGTATCCAGTGACCTGCGGTGAAATGAATCCGCCGAAGACGATCACCGCCGGCACCTTGACGGCGGCCGCGGCGTGCATCAGGCCGCCTTCCGCCCCGACGAAGGCCCGGCACACCGACAGGACCGCGCAGGCCTTGCGGAAGGTGTCAGTGATGACCGGCGTCGTGTGCAGCAACCAGCGTGTTCCCTGCGGCCCGCACTGCACGGTGCGGTACTCGCCCTTCATGGCGTGCAGCAGGCTGTCCAGCTGCTGCCAGTTGATCGGGCCCCAGTCCTTGTTGGCGTGCCCCACGTTCTTCACGGTG
>Ga0315291_10002406_pt1 | contig 24550 bp, 22 predicted proteins | sample YL17G12_20_MG_FD_203070 | JGI IMG/M metagenome (GOLD analysis project Ga0315291, IMG submission 203070) | Sediment microbial communities from Yellowstone Lake, YNP, Wyoming, USA - YL17G12_20 | ecosystem: Environmental > Aquatic > Freshwater > Lake > Sediment | place: USA: Wyoming | collected...
CTCGCCGAGGCCCGATACAAGATACTCACCTGTTTCCTGATTGATTTTAACTTGCAGTGTCGAGTCTTCTCTTCCGATCTTCTTCAACGTGTCAACAAGTTTTGGAAGTTCCATCGGATTCTTAGGTTCTATCGACTTTGTGACTACAGGCTCGAAAAGATGTTTTATTTCCTCAAACGGCTCGATAAGGTAATCAATATCGCAGACAGTTTCTCCGCTAAACGCATCTGAAACTCCAACAATCCCTGCAATATTTCCTGCAACAACTTCATCAACCGGAATCCTGTTTATTCCTTTGTAAACTGCCACCTGTTGAATCTTTTCGTTTTTATGCAGTCCAATCAAGTGAACGTCCTTTCCTTTGAAAATTTTTCCTGAAAACAGACGGCCTGTTGCAACGAAACCGACGTGAGGATCTGGAACCATTTTTGTAATTATCATTGCAAGTTTTCCATTCGAACTGCATGCAATCATGTCTTTTGCTATTGGTGACTCGTTGTCCCCCCTCCAAACTTTCCCAAGTCGATATCTCTGAGCCTCGATCGGTGAAGGCAAGTGCTTGATGACCATGTCCAGAACGACTTGATGCATCGGCGCTCTCTTTGCAAGCTCATCTTCCTGTCCACTATTCGTCAGTTCGATAATGTCTTTGAAAGTTATTCCCGTTTTTTTCATGTAAGGAATTGATATTGCCCATCTTCGATATGCAGACCCTATAGCGACAGTCCCATCATTTACATTAACAAGCCACTCATTTTTGTATTCGTCTTCTGCATATTTTTGAATAAGAATGTTGACGTCTCGGACTACATCTTCAAAGCGCTTTATCATCATTTCAGGAGTCATCTTCAACTCTCTTATCAAACGGTCAGATTTGTTAATGAACAAAAGTGGTTTTACCCTTTCACGCAACGCTTGCCTGAAGACAGTTTCTGTCTGCGGCATTATTCCTTCTACCGGATCTACAAGAACGATTGTTCCGTCGACTGCACGCATCGCTCGCGTAACGTCTCCTCCGAAGTCGACGTGTCCTGGTGTGTCGACAAGATTGATTAAATAATCTTTTCCTTCATACTCATGAACCATCGAAACGTTTGCTCCGTAGACAGTCAGCTCTCTCTTTCTTTCTTCAGGATCAAACCAAGTATACATGACTTTTCCAGCCATTTCCTCTGCGATCATTCCAGCTCCTGCCATGAGGTTGTCGGTAAGAGTTGTCTTGCCGTGATGAACGTGAGAAGAAGTAGCAATATTTCTAATGAATGTAGGATTCTTCATTGTTTCTACAATCCTTTCAGTCATGTCCTTTTTTGGCATAATTTATCAACCTTTATCAACCAATAACAAACAATAACAAGCAATCAATAATTATTTTTCTTTTATATTGACTTTTATCTTTTTATCTTGCACCCTCTGCTTCTCTCTCAATTCTGTCCTTTTCTTTTATTGCTTCTGACTTACCGGAATCGTTTGCATATGCCCCAAGAATTTCAGAGGTGAGAGTGTCGACCATATTTTCTTTATGCGAAAAAGATTTTCTGTATGCTGCTTGGACGATGTTGCTCAACGATATGTCAATTCTGCGCTGAGGGCTTGTAATGACCGCACGGCGAACCATGATTCCACCAACCTGATACTGCGTCACTTCCTCGCGAAGAGCAGAATTCTGTATTGCAACAACCAAAACCTCTATAGGATTCTTCTTTGTCCCCTTTTCAATTCTTTCGAAAACAGCCTTGACAATTTTATAATGAATTTGCGTTTTTCCTGTAGCGCGGCCTGATGTTATGATATGCTTCTTGCTTCTATGCCCAGGAACCTGCATCTTGTTCATCAGCCTTTCCACAATGTTCATCTTACTTTTGTGGAATTGCTGCTTTGCATGACGCCCCCCACTTCGTGGCATTAGAACAGGCGAAAGAGTGATGTATTTTTTCAGTCCAACGTCCCTTACTTCAATTCCCTCTACATCCCATTTGCCAAAAATTTTCATCTCACTCATTTATCTCACTCATTTTTTATTTTAATTTTTTTGTTTCAAATTTTATTTTTCAATTTAATTTTATCTCGTCGGTTTCTGCTTTTTTCCTGAGAGAATTTCGCTGAGCGCCACACCGTTTATTGCAGTCACCTGAAACTTAATTCCCCACATAGTTCCTTTCGGACCGCCCTGTGCACCACCAATACTTTCTATAAGAACCTCATCATGCTCGTTAACATGATCTATTGCACCTTCGCCTGGAACATGCGCGGTGACTTGAATGTTGTTCTTGATTAGCTGAACTCGGACTGCTTTTATCAATCCGGAAGCTGGCTTTCTTTGCTCAACAGCACGCTTGTCAATCACGAGGCCTCGTGCCTGCGGCGCACCTTCTAACGGATCTTTCTTCCACAAATTCAACATCCTACGTTTGTAACGAATGTCCTTCCACCTATGTTTTGCTCTTTTTTTCTTGAGCATTCTTCCAGAAAATTCTCCAGGCATAATCATCTCACCATTTTATCAATTTATCCATGTTATCCATCTCATCCATATTATTTCACATGCAATTCATTAACGTTATGATTTCTTTGCAAAAGTTCCTTGAAAAGTTTCAGGTTCTTTCCATCCCTTCCTATCACAACTGCCCTGTTCTTTTTTTCAACATGTATTTCTACAACCGTTCCTTCGTCTCCGTTTCTAATCTTCACTTCGCTTGCCTCTGGAACAAGATTTTTCACAAATTTTATAATGTCGTTTGAAAATTCAAACAACTTTATTGTTTTGCCGACAAGTTTTTCTGCATGCTTCACGCTTGCTCCATTCTTTCCAATAGCAATCCCAACTTTTCCTTCATCAATAACATAGTAGATCGTATTTCCGTTGAAGATGCAGTCCTTAACCGTCGCACCAGTGACGTTTTCAAAAAGCGTTATCAGTCTTATCGTTTCTGTGTCAAATGTTTGTGTCATGTTATCTCCTACTATTTTTCTTTCCTCTTACCATCTTTTCATACTATTTTTTAATTATAATCGCTGAGACTGGGTAAGGTTTTCCGCAAATCACTCCCAGCTCTTTGCTGCTGCCGCCAAAAACTTCCACTGCAATGCTGGAAATTTTTGCATTGTGTTCTATCTCCTTTCTCATGTTTTCTGGTATATTTTTGGCGATAACAATTAGTTTAGGCTCATCAAGCTTTATAAACTTTATAACTTGCCTATATCCGAGTAAAGCTTTCTTCGCTTTCAATGCGTCTTGTATTGTTTCCTCGATTTGCATTCAAATCATCTCAAACATCCTTACAAATTACATATTCGTTAACAGTATAATAATTTAAATCATTATGTTTTCAGAAAAAGCCCTTTTTAATTGCTATAATTGCTATTTATCCTCTCTTCGCTTTCATCGTATCCTTTCTTCATTCCCTCTTTATTTCTACTTCTCTTCCTTCTTTTCTTCTTCTGCAAACTGAGCAACTAGGTCGAACATTCCAGTACCGCTCGGAATGACCTGGCCGATCATGACGTTTTCAAAAATGCCTTTGAAGTTGTCGACCTCGTTTCTTATCGACGCTCTAACAAGATGCTTGATCGTCTCTTCAAACGCAGCCCTGGCAAGAACAGACGTTTGTGCTCCAGCAACTCCGTAACGGCCAATTGATTGTATTTCTCCAGTCACTGTCATTATGTCACCTACAAGCATTATGTGTCGTATGTCAACGTCGAGTCCTTGCTCTTGCAAAGTCTTCAGTGCTTCTGAAATCGCTACGTTTCTTGCAGCCTCTATTCCCAAAACTTTTGCGATTTCATGGATATTATTCGTTACCGTCCTCTCTTCGTCAACCTCCTTTATCTGCATCACTTCTTCTAGATTCGAGCCGATCGTGTTGATTATCCATTCCTCGCCTTCTCTTCTCACTACTGCGTTTGAAATCTTTTTTATTCCGCTGACATGAATGTCGAGAATCTTTTCCTTTATCTTTTGCATGTCCTTTATGCTCATTTCCATCTTCGGCAAGATTGAGATCTTCTTCGCTTTTTCTTTCACATTCAAATCGCCCATCTCATCCTTTACAGCTTTCATAATTGTGCTTACCCTCTTCATGTCAATCGGCTCTATTTCAATCGTCCCTTCGTTCAAATTTATCGACACACGTCGTGTGATATCTTCAATACTCTTCTCAACAACCTCTTCTGCGATGATGCGTGCAGTGTCCCTGTTGTTAAAAGATTTCTTCAAATAAACAGTCATGAGAGGAGTCTCTGGCTCTCTCTTTGCATCAAAAATTTCAATCAATCTAGGAAGACCATAAGTGACGTTTATTCCAGCAGATCCTGCAAAGTGATAAGTACGCATCGTCATTTGTGTTGCGGGCTCGCTAATACTTTGAGCCGCAAGAATGCCGACAGTCTCTCCAGGTTCGAATCTACACTTTAGATAAAACTTCTTCACTTCGTCTACAAGTCGCTGCTTCTGATCCTTGTTGAACTTCTTCTGCCTGCTTATTTCTTCTATTTCTTCCAAAAATTTTTGTGGAAGGAAGTTACTGTTGTCAACATTTTTGTTTTTATTCTGATTCAATTCTTTCTGCGATTCTTCTAACACTAAGTCCACCTCTTTCAACTTTTGACGGATCAAGGCCGTCTTCACCCGGCAAAAATTGTACTATGCGATTGGCCGAGTCACGAACAGTTCCATCATACTCTACCTTCAGATCTTGCAACGCACCGACAAGACGGCGCTCCATGTAACCACTATGACGAGTCTTCAGAGATTTGTCCATCAAGCTTTCACGCGAGTTGATTGAATCAAAGAAGAATTCGAATGGGGTGAGACCGTCCTTGAACCCCCTGCTAACAAATCCCTTCGCTTCAAGGCTTATGTCACCTCTCTTGAAATGTGGGAAAGTGCGTTGATAATATCCACGTTCCATTCTCTCTCCGAGAATTGTCTCCTGCCCGATAACTGCAGCAGTTTGAACAATGTTAACCAGGCTTCCTCTTGCCCCGCTCTTGGCCATGACAAGCGTCGGATTTTCTTTGATATGCTTTTCAAGAACACGCTCAACTTCATCAAGGCTCTTGTTGAGCGTACGCTTTATCAAAGTTTCCAGGCTTTCCTTCGGCGTCCTTCCAGTTAAAACTTTGATTTCTCCGTGTTCGAACTCTTTTATCAGGTCGTCAACTTCCTTTCGAACATTTTCAATTATACTCTTTATTTCTGCTCTTGCGCTTTGCGGCAGGTCTTGATCAGAGATACTTATCGAAAAGCCGATTTGCATGAGATATTCTATCGCCAGCCTTGTGACATTGTACAAAAATTTCTTCGTCGTTTCAGTTCCATATTCTTTTTCAATTTTATCTAGGATTCTTCCCTCTCCCGCACCAACGGCAGCGTTGTCTATAGTTCCTTCAATAAGTTTTCCATTCTTAATAACTACATAATCGCCTGACTTTGATTTGTGTTCTATACTGAATCCCTTTGGAAGGAAGAGGCTGAAAATTTCCTTTCCTGTCATTGTTTGCTTGTCCGGAATTTCTATATCGCGGTCAACAACTCTTACGAGCTGCGTGAATTCCTCTCGGGTGAATTTTTTGTCGCCATGAGTTAAAAGATAGAGGGACGAGATCGGGTCTCGTATTATTCCTATTATCGGACCTGAGAAACGAGGACTACGAATGTGCTTTGCAACTGACATCAACAACAATGCTTCAGCCTGGGCTTCTTCTGTCTGTGGAATGTGCAGGTTCATTTCATCTCCGTCAAAATCTGCGTTGTACGGCGTGGTCACTGAAGTATGCAAACGGAATGTTCTGAATGGCATGACACGAACTCTGTGTGCCATAATGCTCATTCTGTGAAGCGAAGGCTGTCGATTGAAAAGAGCAACATCACCGTCTATGATATGCCTCTCAACTATGTATCCAGGGGCAATTTCTTTCACAAGTTCTTCCTTGTTGGTCGTCGTAACTTTCTTTCTTCTTCCGTCCGGTCTTATTATGTAGTTTGCTCCGGGCCAAGTTTCTGATCCATTCATTATTATTTTCTTCAAGAACTCGATGTTTTTTTCGTTCACTCTGACAGGAACTGTCAGTTCCTTCGCAATTATTTCTGGAACGCCTACTTCGTCAATGTTTATCATCGGATCAGGAGAAATAACAGTTCTGGCAGAGAAGTTCACACGCTTTCCTGCAAGATTTCCTCTGAACCTTCCTTCTTTCGTTTTCAGTCGCTGCGAGAGCGTCTTCAGCATCCTTCCACTTCTGTGTCGTGCAGGAGGAACGCCTGAAATTTCGTTATCAAAATATGTTCCGATGTGATATTGCAAAAGTTCCCAAAGATCTTCGATTATAAAATCTGGTGCGCCTAGGTCAATATTTTCCTTCAGCCTCTCGTTGATGCGAACAATGTCAACAAGTTTGTGAGTGAGATCGTCTTCAGATCTCTCGCCAGTCTCAAGGGTGATAGACGGCCTGACAGTTACTGGAGGTATTGGTAAAAGCGTAAGGATGAGCCATTCCGTCCTCATCTTTTTTAATCCAATTGCCTCTAAGTCTTCTGTTGGAATTTTTTCAAACCTTTCCCTTATCATGATTGGATTGAGAATCTGGTTGTCTTCAGTAAAGCTATAGGGCTTGATGAATTTCAATTTTCCCTGACCGCTATTGCAGTAAGGGCACTTCTTTTTAGTGAGTTTTATCAGATCTTTCGAGTTCGGTTTCTTTCCTTTTATTTTCTCAAGGTCTTTAGGATCAATAAGAACCCTGCTGCATTTCTTGCAGAAAATTTTCAACAGGCTGAACAAGAATTTTGCATAGTGAACATGAACAATCGGTCGTATGAGTTCTAGAAAACCGAAATGTCCTTGATCCTCGCCAACACTTCCACCACATGTCCTGCATCTTACTCCTGGATCAACTACTCCAAGTCGCGGATCCATCAACCCCCCTTCAATCGGGTAGCCCTCTTGGTCGTAAAGCTCCGTCTTAGTGATTTTTGCAACAGACATGCGCTTGATCAGTTCTGGATCAATAATTCCAAATTCAATTTTATCAACTAACATATTTTTTCACTTTCCTATTTTTCATTCTTTTTTAATTCTCTTTTCATTCATTCTTCCTTCAAAATTATTCTTGGGTATATCAACATGCTCTTCAACTCGTCAAGCATAAGTTTGAACGCATAACTCATTTCAATATCAACAATTTTACTGTCACCATCGACGTGGCAATATTTCTTGTTTTTGATTCTGTCATGGACAGCAACAAGTCCGCATTCTGTGCACACAGGTACGACAGTTTTGTCAGAATCGAAACGCTCTTTCAAAACAAGCGACGCTCCATGCGAGATAAGAACGTCTTTCTCCATTTCTCCAAGTCTCAGCCCACCTTCCTTTGCCCTTCCTTCAGTCGGCTGCTTTGTCAACAATGTGACAGGTCCTCGAGAACGCGCATGTATCTTGTTTGACACAAGATGGTCAAGCTTTTGATAGAAGCAATTGCCTATGAAAATTTCCGCGTCGAATTTTCTTCCAGTCTTTCCATCGTACATTACTTCCTTTCCATCATTCTTGAATCCATATTTCTCAAGTTCACTTCTAAGATAATCTTCTGGCAGCGGGTTGAACATGGGAGAGTATACGTAATGTCCGGACAATGCGGCAACCTTTCCAGCAATTATTTCCAAAAGCTGGCCTATTGTCATTCGTGAAGGAATTCCATGAGGATTGAACATTATGTCTGGAGCAATTCCATCCTCTGTGAAAGGCATGTCCTCTTCAGGAACAATCAGTCCGATTATTCCTTTCTGTCCGTGTCTGCTTGCCAATTTATCTCCAATTTCCGGAACTTTCATGTCTCGTATCAAAACTTTGATTAATTTCGTCCCGTCAATCGTCTCACTGAGAAAAACTCTGTCTACAACACCATTGTCCCCATGCCTCAGTCTTACAGAAGTCTCGCGTATATTCTCTATCCCTGTTATGAATTGATCCATGGTCCCAAGGAAACGAAGTGGCGAAACTCTGCCAACGAGAACTTTGTCAAAATCGACAGGTGTTTCCGGATTTATAATTCCATCTTCCGGAAGATGCTTGTATGCATCTTCGCCCGCATACCCCCTCACGCCGGCTTCTGGAATTCCGAGTATGTCTTCTTGCCCGCCCATGTACCTCTTCTGTTCTGCTTCATATGCTCTGTACATGATCGACCACAGCAGTCCTCTCTGTATACTACTTGCATTTATCACAATCGCATCTTCGATGTTGTAGCCATCATAACAGCCAATCGCCACAACAACATTTGCCCCGTTTGGATGTCTGTCATAATTGATGACTTTATGTCCATGTGTTTGGACAAGAGGGCGCTGGGAATAAGGAAGAATGTTTGATTTAGTGTCAACTCTGTTCAAAAAGTTTGTTGAAAAAATTCCAATGCTCTGCCCAACCATTTTTGCCCCGAAGTTTACTCTATCGCCTCGATTGAATTCTGCGTAAGGAATAAATGATGCAGAGAGGCCAACAATTACTGCAGGGTCAAGCTCGACATGCGTATGCTCTGGCGTGAGGGAAGATTCGCGAAGCGCTATGTAAGAATTTTCCTCCTCCTCCGCATCCATATATTCTATTATACCTGTCTTGAGCAAATCATCCCATATCATTTCCCCTTTCTTCAGTTTCTCAATGTGCTCATTAGTCAACTTCGGCTTTCCATTTTCTACAACAATCAAAGGTCGTCGCGTTCTTCCCGAGTCAGAAAGAATCCTCACTTCTTCTAGATGTTTGTGGTAAGCTATGTTTAGTTGGTTTGATATAAGCCCGTTTCTTCTTTTATCACGAATTTCTTTCACAAGTTTCTCAGGGTCATTCACTTTTCCAACAAGCCTTCCGTCCAAAAATACATCTGTCATAACTATCAACCCTTCCCTCCTTTAGCTTGGGTGTCAACCGTCTTTTGTAGCGAAGTGAAAAATGCCTTTGAATCTTTCTCGCCAAGGCCTTTCGTAACTTCTGCCATTATTGCAAGATATTTTCTCAAGCCGATTGTCGCTCCTTCAGGTGTCTCGCTTGTGCAGAGCTTGCCCCAATGAGTCGGATGAAGCTCACGAGCTGCGAAATGCTCTTGGGTAGATGTCAAAGGAGAGAGAACATTTCTCATGTGGGAAATAGTTTTAATGTAACTTCCCCTGTCAAGCCTTTGGCTGACTCCAGTTCTTCCTCCAACCCAACTTCCAATCGCCAACGCAGAAACCAACTGATTTGTCAAGACGTTCGACTCGACAATCGCCTGCAATGGAGGTAACCTTCCTCTCTTTGTGAGCTTCTGATAATTGTAAGTTATTCTGGTTATCAGCCCCCACTTGCCGAGCAAAATACTTCTGAGTAAAATTTCCAGCAAATCTCCACTCAACTTCAATCTTTTGTTTGAATAGTGATCAAGATCATCTTCCTCTATCTTGTTCAAGTGAAGTTTCAGAACTTTTCCTATCGCCTTTGCGATGAACAGCGCCTTTTCTAACCTGTTTTCAGGGGTTTGCCCCAAATGAGGCAACAAGTAGCGGTCAACAAGCTTTACTGCCCGGTCCATCCTGTATTCTTTCTGAGGTATTTTGATGTGCTTGCCGATCTCGTCGAGCGCATCACTCTTTGTTGACGCGTCACTCTCGTAAAGATTTACGTAAAATTCTTCTTGGATCTCAGGATTGTCTGAAATTGCAGTTACGATGTCCTTGTCATTCTCAAGTCCAAGTGCCTTAACGAGTATTACAGCAGGCAGCTTGCTAACATTTGCAAAACTAATTGTTATTATTCCGTCAAGCTTCCTTTCGAGAAGATGCCTTTGAATGTAGCCATCTTTTTCAGAATGAATTCTCGCAACTTCTGTAATATTTCCAGTGTCTACCTTCGCAGTGATGACTCTGTTTTGTGCAATCTCTTCTACAAGAACGAGAATCCTTTCAGTTCCATTTACAATAAAGTATCCTCCAGGATCATCAGGATCTTCTCCGGCCTGAATCAACTCCTGCCTATTCATGCCAGACAACGGGCAGATTTTTGATTTAGTCATTACAGGCAAATCTCCAAAATTGACAACTATTGTATCGCTTTCAATGTTGTTCAAGACAGGGGTCATCTCGATAAACATTGGCGCTGCATAAGTGAGATTTCTTATTCTTGCTTCAAGTGGCAGAATTCCGCGGACAGAACCATCGGCTTCTTTTACAGACGGCTCTCCTATCTTGAATTCTCCCAACTTGATTTTGAATTCGCCGAGCTCAGGAACTTCTGGCTTTATCACTCCAATCTCGCCTAAAACTTTCGGAATCCTTCTCATGACAAAATCGTTGTAGGAATCAATCTGAAAGCGTATCAGTCCTTTCTCTTTTATGAAACTGTCAAGTAATGTCAAAAATGCAGCGTTCGGTGCAGTATTCATTCTGTCATTCATTTTATCAACTCTCAATCTCAACTTTCCATTCCCATTCTTCTCAGCAAATCTCAGCTCGCTTTAATAACAACCCTGTAATAAATACTCTCTCCTGCAGTCTCACTTTTTCTTACAATCTTCACAACATCTCCAGGCTTCGGACTCATTTCCTTTATTGCGGGGTCTGTTTCAAGGATTCTTGGCAGCTGACGTAATGTTATTCCATAATGTCGCAAAACTTCTTCCTTTTCTTCTTCTTTCAAGAGAACATGTTTAGGAGCAAATTCATGCTTACCGACTTCTAACTTCTTCAATGACTCACCTAGCAAGCTTCATACTTGCGTTCATGTTTTTCATGCGATTTCTGCAATTCTTTGAATTTTTTGAAATCTTTGAAATTTTCTAGTTTTTCGTACGGGATGTAACGAAATGTATAAAGGTGTCTGTTTGTTTATTTTAAATCTCAAAATCCCCAATCTGACACCAGCGCTATCACTATAGTATGATTACATATTTAAAAACCTTATCTTTTATGCTTTACGTCCAACTTGAGGGTAAAAAAGCGCCTGAGACGGGATTTGAACCCGTGTCTTAGCCGTGACAGGGCTACATCCTAGGCCACTAGACGACTCAGGCGTTACATTAACTTTATGTTTGACTTACGTTGTAATGTTACTTTCAATACTTATTAATCTTTTATTGTTTTTACGAGCTAGAAAGAGCTAGAAAAGGATAAATGGTGTGGCAGCGTCCTGGAGTTCCCGAGCGTTAGCTCAGTACAAACCAGATCTCTGGACTGTTTGACTTCTGAGTTCGAAATGGGATCAGGTCGTTCCAGTCCGATTTGGCCGCCAACGTTAATTATTAAGCAAGCTGCCTTTTTAAACTTTTGCAAAGGTTTCTTAGAAAAGAAAAAAGTCCCCGGAGGGAGATTTGAACTCCCAACCTTACGCTTTCTATACGAGCAGGTCCTGGCTGAAAAACACGAAACGTGCTCTTCTACAGGCGTCTGCTCTACCGTTGAGCTATCCAGGGTAAATTAAATTAAAACTTTTAGAGAAATATAATCAACATAGTTTTTATACTTATGCTAGAAGCGGCTCAATGCGGGAGGTGTGCTCCCTGGCTGAGGAACGGTTCTAGAATATTTTAATATGTGAAAATGACACAAAAGGTTGACAATTGATGTATGATTATGGTGAATCCGGACAGTCCAGGAAACATCTTGGTTATTAAGAAAAGAATATACTATTGGTGTATCGGAAAAAATTATAACTAAAATTAGGCTATGGTACGATCTTATTTTCTTTCTTATTCCTATTTTAAGAGGTTTAGTATGAAAGAAACTCTCCCCATAAGGGATTTCTTAAGGAAGGCGAAGAGAGGGCCTCAGATAATACCGCCTAAAGATTTTGGGATGATAGTCGCCGAAACTGGATGTGGGAAAGATTGGAAGGTTGTAGATGCCGGAACTGGCTCGGGGTTCTTGGCGATGATGCTCGCTAACATAGGATGTAAAGTCTACACATATGAAATCGACGAAGATTTCTATAAAGTGGCTAAGAAGAACATAAGGAATTCTGGTCTAGGGAATATCTTTCTTAAGAAGGCTGACATAACGAAATGGATTGACGAAAAGAATGTTGACATGGTTACATTGGATATGAAAAATCCTGAGAGTGTAATAAAAAATGCCTACAACTCTCTAAAATATAGAGGTTGGCTAGTTATCTACTCTTTGCATATTGAGCAGTTGCAAAGAGTCTGGAAAGAGTTGAAAAAATATAATTTCTCCAGAATCACTATTCTTGAAAATCTCCAAAGAGAGTGGCAGATAGAAGGTAACACTTTCACGAGACCTATGACACACATGCTTGCTCATACTGGATTTTTGACGTTTGCTAGAAAGTAATCCACCACAGTCAATATTAGCATTATCGCAACTTGAAAGATATCTACATAATCCTTTATTTTTTCTATTTTTTTCTTATCGATAATTATTTTCGGAATTCTATTAATTGATAATAAATTAGGAAAGATTAAGGACAAACTAGGGGAGATGTTGTATGGAAAATAAAAAGCTGTTTCTGAAGAAGTGCCCAAACTGTAACTCAACAAGAATAGAACATTCAGACTTTGTCAAAAGCAGCAAATACTACATGAAGTTCAGGTGCAAGAGATGCGGATATTCGAACGTAAAAGAATGTTTAAAGGAATGGAATAAATTATGAAAAACAAGGAATCTGAAAAGCCGTTAGAAAAAGAAAAGATTAGAAAAGAGAAAGTAGAATTGAAAGAAGCTGTTTGTTATTATTGTGGTAAGAAACTTGGTGGACAGTGGGGGTTTGTCTGCAAAGAATGTAAAAAGAAGGCAATGAAATGAAGGTATGTAGTGTTTGCGGCAGGACATATGATGTCGTCGGAAAGGAGATTACTATTTGCAAGACTTGTTACTCGTTGTTGAAAGAGGTGAGAACATGAAAGTTCAAAAACTTAAAAAAGATGTGAAAATAATGTTAGATGCAACAGCCAAAACCTGCACCAGTGAAGCAACCAAAGAAAAAGAAATTGGAAGGAAGAGGAGCAGAACAACTCGGAGATATTCTTGAAAAATTGTAAAAATAATTAGTATATTTTTTCTACAAAATGATAACTTTATTATCAAGTTCGCACAAATTAATTCTATGGCAAAGAGAAAAAAGAAAAAAAGATAAATTGAGAAAATAAAAAATAAATTAAAATCTTCGCTCACGATTCACGCAACCTATGAATTGACCGTCCAAGATTTTTATCTAATTAGTAAAAAACACCAAATGAGCCCGCTCATTTGATAGAGACTGTTTTGAAAGAATAGATTTCTAACAAATTTAAAATCTTCAGATACTTCAAGGTATATGCGGGAGGTGGGATTTGAACCAACAGGACAACTGCTTTCAAATTTCTACAATAAGATGCTTAGAAATAGACTTTCTAAACTCTTTGTTATGATCCATGTAACGCACATTAGCTTTTGGCAGTCTTATCTCACCGACAATATCCATCGCAGGTTTTATGTGGTATGATATGACTCGTTCTTCATGCGGCCTCAGCGTTTCAAACTTCCATAGGAGCTCAGTCCCTGCCAGCGTTTTTTGTATAGTCGGTCTCATCGTATCGAATTTTTCGATTATATGAGCAGAAGATGGAAGATAGTCGCGAACTATCACGTCTTTCAACACATGCCTCGTCCTGTTCTTCACCTCAAGCGACACGAGAATTTCTTTTGCTCCTGCGACTGTGACGAACTTCCTGTAACTTTTGCTGATTCGTATTGTAAAGACATATCTGAATGCAATCAGCACAAGAAGAATAACAGCAATTATCACAAGCACTGCGTTCCACACAGCAAGCTCGTATGTCAGCGACTTTTCTTCTCCAGGCAAAATTGTTGGAATAAGCCACGTGTAAACTGTCTGACTGCCTGATGTTGCTTCAGATGAAGGTGAATCTTTTGGAAAGAAGAAAAGTTTCATGAAATCAGGAACAGACTCCTTGACAATCACATTGTCTGCCTGCCCGTTTCCATCATTCCTAACTTTTATCGTGATTTTTTGTGAGAGGAATCCGTATGTGATATCCTTTGTTTGAACAATTTTTTCGACAGAGCCAACGCGATAGCGAATCGATTTTTCGCTTATCGTTTTTCCTGAATCGTCCTTTAGAATAACTTGAAAAGTATAGAATCCTGATGTGGAAAACTGGCTGAACGCATATTGGTGAGAAGTTTGTGAAGTGCTCCTGCCTTGAACTGTCTCTATTCTGTCTGTAAAAGTCTGCAGCGTATCACCAGCAACACTCTTTACATTTGTTGTAAGGGTGGCTGGCATAGAGTTTGATTCTGCTGGGTTTGTTATCACGATTGTTATTGTTAATGTTTGTCCAGGTTGAACAAAGTCTTTGTCGAACTTGACATCTGAAAGGCATACTTGAAACGTTCTTTCAGTCGTTATCTTCACACTTCCTGATGATTTTATTGCATTGTTTGAAAGAGACTGCACGCTTACTGCAAAAAGATTGCTGAATTCCTCGACACATTCCGCAGCGCTGAACGAAATTTGTATCTGTTTGCTTGAATGGGAATTTATGAAGGCACGGTCGGTGTCAAAACCGGTTGTCATGCCCTTGAAGTTTGTAGGAAAGATAGAAACAGAAAAAGTATCAGACTTGTCTTGATTGTTTGTTATCGTTACTGCAACAGTTTTTGTATCACCGCTTGCGATAGTTTGTTCTGTCGGATCAAAAGAGATGCCTACCTCACCAGCAGCAAGAACGGATCTAGCACACAGCGCGGCAACAATTAGTATGCTGAACAGGAACAACAGCTTTTTCATAATATAACCTTCTTTTTGAGAATATTTTAAGGTTAGTTAGGTCAGCAACGATTGCGCGTTGACTGATGTTTGTTGTTTTTATTGCAAAGTATATTCTTGAAAATATATTTTATAGTCAACATTTACAATATTTACAATTTTCACAACAATCGAAAAAAATGTCACCTCGGCACCAGTGCCGACTTGAAATCAATTTGAAATCATCTAGAAATTTTCTTAAGAAAATCTACGAAGCTCATCTTCTTCATTCTTTCGCTTTTATCCGTCTTTGGCTTCTCCTTCTTTCTCCTCTTCAGCATATCTTCGATAACGTTGCCAATTGGCTTGAAATCTTCATACGTTTCTCTTGGACCGAACTGTATCCTGTATGACCAGTCGTACTTCCTTTTATATTGATCCGCCCATGTAAAATTTTCGAAATCAAACATGCTTCTCTCTCCAGCCCGTTCCCGCGGATAGCCGACAGGAACGATTGCAATTGGCCTCATGTTTTCAGGAAGCCCTACTGCATTTTTCACAAGATCTTCGTCAAAAGACTTGATCCAATCAGCACCAAGGTCAAGTGATTCTGCAGCTAGCAACAAAAGCATGACAGCAGCAGCTGCATCTTCAGGAGCGTAAACAAGCTCACCACGCTTTCCATATTTCAAGGAAATCTTTTCCAAGTCAGCAAGCACAACAATAACAACAGGCGCCTCTACCACATGCATCTGTTCAAGCGCGGCCTTCGCTAGCCTCTTCTTCACATTCTCATCACGAACGACAACAAATTCCCATTCCTGAATGTTACCGGCAGAAGGAGCATGTGTTGCCATGTGCAACATTACACCAATCATCTTGTCATCGACGTGTTTCTTCTCAAACTTTATCGTCGGTCTCCAATTAACTACAGTTTCGAAAAAATTCATAACATCCACTTCTTAACACTCCTTTCCTAAAGAAAATTTATACTTTTAAACGATTAAAACCTTCTGGCAGAACCACAATTAGGGCAAACCCAAACTTCAATCTTCTTTGTTTCGTCGTTCGTATCAACAAGAAACTCGCGTAACATGCCATACTTTTCATGACAATTTCTCAAGCAAGATTCGCAGATCCCATAAGTCCAACTTCTGTCAACAGTTTCAAGTCTCATTCAAATATCCTCATTCAAATATTAATTCCATTTCAATTTTACTTTCAATTCCGCTTTTGCAAAATTTTTGCAATTTTTAAAACTTTTTTGCAACGTTAATTATAAACTTTATGGAGCTTAAATGTTGTTTAGAAGATGTTAGAAACTGTTAGAAACTGTTAGAAGATGTTAGGAGTTGTTGATGAATATGGATTATTCAGTCCTTGCAGAGACGTATGAAAAGTTGGAAAAAGTTCCTTCAAAACTTCAAAAAACAGAAATTCTCGCAGAACTCTTCAAGAAGACGCCTGCCGACGAGCTGCCGAAAGTTGTATTGCTCATAATGGGGAGAGTGTTTCCAATTTATTCAGAGCATGAACTCGGCATAGCAAACCAGATGATGCTGAGAACTATTGCGAAGGCGGCCGGCTTTTCAGCCAAAGAAGTCGAGCAGAAGTTCAAAAAGACCGGAGATTTGGGGCTGACTGCGGAAGAATGCATAAAGGGAAGGCGTCAAGCAATCCTGTTGAGAAAGAAACTGACTGTCGATCATGTTTTTGAAAATCTGAAAAAACTACCATTTCAAACAGGCCACGGTTCACAAGAAAAAAAGCTTTCGATAATATCAGAACTTCTTACCTCAGCCCAACCAGAGGAAGCGCGTTATGTAGTTCGAACTGTGATTGAAAATCTCAGAGTCGGGGCAGCAGAAGGAATTATTCGCGATGCAATTGTCCAAGCATTCCTGCTGAAAGAAGGGATGAGCAAAGAAAAGAAAAAGGAAATCGCAGAAGCGATTGATTACGCGTGGAACATAATTTCTGACTCAGGCGAGATAGCTAGAATTGCAAAAGAGAAAGGAGTCGAAGGATTACGCAAATCTCACTTCCAGCTTGGTCGATCAGTGCAAGTAATGCTGGCCGAGAAAGCGGAAAACATGGAAGAAGTTTTCAAAGAGTTTCATGAGATGTTTGTCGAAACAAAGTATGACGGCATGCGCGCGCAAATTCACAAGAGAGGAAATGATATCTGGATTTACACGAGAAGATTGGAGGAAGTTACTAAACAGTTTCCAGATTTAGTGGAACTTTGCAGAAAAGGATTGAATGCGGAGGAATGTATAGTTGAAGGAGAAGTTTTAGGAATAAGCAGCAAAACAAAGCTTCCTCTTCCTTTCCAAGTTCTTTCCCAAAGAATTCATCGCAAATATGATATAGAACAGACAGTAAAAGAAATTCCAATTCAAATGAATCTTTTTGATGTTGTTTATGTAGATGGAAAAATTCTAACTGACCAGACGCTGAAAGAGAGAAGAAAAATTTTAGAAAAAATAGTGAAAACAATTCCAGGAAAATTCCAACTTTCCGAGCAATTTTTAACACATGATATAAAGAAAGCAGAAAAATTCTACAAGAAAGCGCTGAGTGAAAAACAGGAAGGAGTTATGCTGAAAGTTCCTGATTCGAAATATATTTTCGGTCGTCATGTCGGAGGATGGTATAAAATAAAGCCGATAATGGAAACGCTTGACCTTGTCATCATCGGGGCGACCTGGGGTGAGGGTAAGAGAGGAAAGTGGTTGAGTTCTTATGCAGTTGCATGCAAGGATCCTGACACAGGAGATTTCTTGGAATGTGGAATGATGAGCACTGGACTGACTGAAGAAGAATATGAAAATATGACAAAAGTTCTGAAGTCGTTGATTGTGAAGGAAAAGGGAAAGGATGTTGTGATAAAACCAAAGGTTGTCGTCGAAGTTGGATACCAAGAAATTCAAAAATCCCCTACATACTCCTCAGGATTTGCTCTTAGATTCCCTCGACTTGTGAGAATCCGACAGGACAGAATCGCAGAAGATGCTGATACAATTGAAAGAGTCGTGCAACTTTTCAAATCCCAAGGCAGACGAGGCTAGCCATACTCACTTACACTTCACATATGTCTTTAAAAATTTTCTAAAAAATTTCTATTTGACTCTCTAATACAGAAAAAGCAATTAGTTTATTGTAAAGAGAAAAAATTTTCATCAGTCTTTTCTTGCAAGAAATTTTTTAAGACTATGTTATGTCACTGGCGAGATATAAAAGCTTATATATTAAATTACTCCTTAGTTAAAACATAGAGTCAAGAATGAAAACAGAATGAAAGCAGAGTGAAAGAGATGTTGGCTTCAGCAAAAGTAATGGACGCATTGAAAGGAATCGGGTTGAATCTTTATGAAAGAAAACTTTGGGTAGCATTGCTCGCGCGAGGGACATCAACTGCAGGCGAGCTGTCTGAAATCGGTAACGTTCCTCGTTCTCGAGCTTACGATGTTTTACAGTCGCTTGCTGACAAAGGATTCCTCGTCGTGCAAACTTCCAAGCCAATTCATTATGTCGCGATTGCTCCTGAGGAAGCGTTGGAGAGAGCAGGAAAAAAGATGCAGGAAGAGATAACAGAGACGATTGACCGCATTGAGGAACTGAAGAACTCGCCTGTCATGAGAGAATTAAATGAGGTTTTCTCTTCAGGCTTGAAGCTTGTTAACCCAGAAGATATGACAGGAGCACTGAAAGGAAAATATTCTTTATTCCAGCAGCTAGACACGATGTTTCGTGATGCAGACAAGCACATTAGCATTGCCACAACACCGGAAGGGCTAAACGAACTTTTCACAAATCACCTTGATGCTTTGAAGAAGGCGAAGGATCGCGGAGTTCACATAAAAATCGCGACATCAGGGACAGAGAAATCTTCCGAAGCGATAAAAGCATTGGGCGATGTTGCCGAAGTACGTAACATTGATTCTAAGGAAGTTCCTCTTGCTGGACGCTTCTTCGTCGTTGACGACAAGCAATTCGTCTTCTCGCTTACTGACTCAAAAACGCATTCAACTCAGGACATGGCAGTATGGAGCAAAAGTGAACATGCAGCAAGCGATATCCTAAGCCCACTTTTCAAAATGGTTTGGAATCATTCAAAACAAGTTGGCTAAAAATTTAAGATTGAATATTACTCATAACTTTATTTTACTGAAGAATTTCTCTTAGTTAACTTATCATTGCCCTTAAACCAAGGAGGGTTCATTATCAATAAAAGTTTCATTCTGCCTGAATAAGTATACTCCGTTTTTGAAGGCACTTCTATAAGCATACCAGTTTTAACTGCGTATTTTTTATTTTTAATAACAAAAAATCCTCTGCCGTCCAAAATATAGTAGATGTGTGCACATTTCTTACTGATTAAAAATGTATCATGCCCTTGTTTTACATCAACAAAATAAATTTCAACATTACGATTTTTTAATGGAAATTTTTAACCAGATAAACCTTTTTGAGAATAAGATGATTTATTTGGCAGTTTGTGAACAAATTCATCCATAATACACTATTGTGAGTAATACTAATAATTTAAGAATTATTTTTTATCTTCAACTTCTTTCTTAACTTGTTTTATGAAATCTTCTATCTTAACTTTGTATTTTACCTTTCCTTCGCGATCTCGAACCGAAATACTTCCAATTTCCTCTTCCTTCTTTCCGACAATTATCATGTAAGGAATCTTTTGTAGCTGCGCGTTTCTAATTTTATATTCAATTTTATGCGACTCGAAATCTTCCTCAACTCTTATTTCATTTTCCTCGAGAGCATGCAAAACTTTCTTCGCATACTTCACGTTGTCGTTTGAAATCGAAAGTACGCGAGCCTGAACTGGAGCAAGCCATAATGGAAACTTTCCTTGGTAATGTTCGACAAGAATTCCCATGAATCTTTCTAATGCTCCGTAAATCACTCTATGAATAATTATCGGCGCATGTTCTTTTCCATCATCTCCCATGTAAGCAGCTTTGAACCTTTCTGCCATAACAAAATCGAGCTGGATCGTAGCCAATTGCCACTTTCTTCCTAACGAATCCTTTATGTGAAAGTCAATTTTCGGCCCGTAGAATGCCCCTTCGCCAGGACATTTTTTGTATTTTATTTTTGCATCTTTCAAAGCCTTCTCAAGCCACTCCTCTGCCTTCTTCCAAATTTTTTCATCACCCATCGCCTTTTCTGGTTTGAGTGATAGATCTACAGAGAATTCGAAACCAAAAACATTGTAAAAATGTTTTACTAAATTTATGATTGATATAATTTCTTTCTCTAGATTTTTTTCATCAACAAAAATATGCGCATCGTCTTGAATGAACGCACGAACTCTGAACAATCCTGACAACACGCCACTCAATTCGTTTCGATGAACAAGTCCAAGTTCGCCGAGTCTAAGTGGAAGATTTTTGTAACTTCTCGGTTTGCTCTTGAAAACAAGAATAGCATTCGGGCAGTTCATCGGTTTCAACCCAAATCCCCGTCCCTCAATTTCTGAAAAGAACATGTTTTCCTTGAAATGATCCCAATGTCCGCTTACTTGCCATAGCGCATTGTTCAAAAGAATTGGTGCAGAAATTTCTTGGTAACCTCTTTTCTTATGTTCCTTTCTCCAGAAGTCTATCAAAATTTCTTTGAGAACAACTCCTTTAGGATGCAAGAAAACCATTCCTGGTGCAACTTCTTGAAAACTATACAAGTCAAGCTGCTCTCCAATTATTCTATGATCCTTCTCACTCAGTCCTGCAAAGTCGCTTCTTTTTATCAAGTTTAGTGGATTTTTGATTTCACGAACTGCTTTTATCTCAATCTTCCTACTTTCGCCAACTTTCATTCCATCAGCAGAAAAAACTTTCGACTGTTCTGCCAGAGGATGAGCCTTGACTTTTATTGCAAGTGCCTTGTTCCAGCCAAACGGAGCTCGATAAACTTCCATCTTCAACTTCTTTGCATGCACTTCCATCTCTTTTACGACTTTCAACGCATCGTCAGGCTTTGCAAGATTATTGCTGAGATGTGCGAAAGGATAAATCAGAATTTTGTTGACTTTTACATTCTTTAAAAATTTATTAATCTCGTCAATGGCCTGAACAGCAAGTTTTTCATTGTCTCCTTCCTCGACCGACACAAACAAAACTAGAACTTCTTCTAAACGACATTTCTTCTTCTCCGCTTCTTCCGCTGCGGATATTTCCTTCTTTATCGGTTCGTATTCTATCCAATCCGAGTGCATTTGCAAAATTCTCATACAAGATACCCCTTTCCTTCTTTATTGTATTTTATTTGCAAGAAAGATATTCGTTTTTCACGCCTTTGTTTTTCATGTTGATGTTTATGACGTTTATAGATGAAGCTATGTAAAAGAAAATCAGAGTTACAGTTCAGTCCGTGTTTGACATTCACCAATCATTTTTCCCACATCTTTCAATATCTTTAATTTACATTAACAAGGAATACTTAAATAGGTTTTGGAAGTAGTTAGTTTAAGTCAGTTTAAAAACAGTTTAAAAAGGAATGCGCATAGTCCCATCGTCTAGCGGTCAAGGACGTCAGCCTCTGGAGCTGAAGACCGCGGTTCGAATCCGCGTGGGACTATATATTGTTCTAAAATTCTAAACAAAAATTCCCTTCATTTTGTAGACAACGAAGCTTACTCCAAGAACCATCATCAGTATTTCGTTGATCAATATGTATCTGTTTGGTTCAAGAACTGTGACAGAATTGTAAAAGAAAATCATTGTCAATGTGTAGCCCATTGTAAGTAAAACTGAGAGTATGATCGAGTAAGAGAGGAGCTCAAAAACCTTTTGTTTCAAGCCCTTCATTTTTGTCACCTTTTATTTTTCATTACCTTAAAAACTACAACATCGCCCTTGGTTGGTACTTTTGGTACTTTACAATCCTTGACTTTACAACCGTTGACTTCTTGCCTCTGCCATTTTTCTTCCTTTTCATCTTGCTTCCTTCTTTTTTCTGAAGTTCAATCATCTGGCTTCGAAGATAGCCGATTTTGCTTTGCAAGAACTTGATTTCACGGACAGTCGTGGCTGAGAAAAGAGCCTGCCGAGCTTCGTAAAGCTGAGCCTCGAAAAATTCTATGTCGTCTGCCTCAGTCCCTCGTGTAGGGCTGAATTTCAAGCTATAACTTGTATGTCCGTTTGCCATATGTCACTAATGGGTAGTGATAGTATATAAAGTTTACTATTTGTTAGTAGTCATATTTTTACTATAAAATAGAAAGTTTTAACATCATTGCCAGATAGAGTTTTGCGAGTAAATATTCAATAAATGGCTAATAAATAGTATGGCAAAAAACTACCAGAAAGTTCTTAGAGAGGCTTTGCAAGCGGCGCGACCTAATGCAGAGGAAAAGAAGAAGATTCATTCTGTTGTGAAAAAGGTGCTTGCGGAGGCAAAAAAACAGGCAAGAAAATACAAAGCGAAGCCACTCATAGCAGGAAGCATAACTCGCGACACATGGTTGCCAGGAAAGATGGAGTTCGATATTTTTATTTTGTTCCCAGAAAAACTTTCTGGAAAGAAGTTCGAGCAGATTGGATTGAAGCTGGGCAAAACAATTTTTGATAAGTTGAAAGGGGCATGGAAAATCGAATACGCACAACATCCTTATGTTTCAGGAAAGATAGATGGAGTGGAAGTGGATATAGTTCCGAGTTATGATGTAAAGTCTACAGAGAAACTCAAATCTGCAGTCGATCGCACACCATTTCATGTCAAATATTTGGAAAAGCATCTACCCCTGAAACTTTCTGACGACGTGCGTTTGCTGAAGCATTTTCTCACAACGAATGGAGTTTACGGCGCGGACACAAAAACAGAGGGATTTTCAGGTTATGTCTGCGAGCTGCTAGTTATCAGGTACAAGAAATTTGTCAACGTTTTACAGAATGTCGCCAAGCTGAAACCTGGGGACGTTGTTGATATTGAGAATTTCTACAAAAAGAGCGAGCATCATAAAATTCGTCACACATTCAAAGATCAGCCACTAATTCTCATCGATCCTACTGACAAGATGCGCAACACCGGGGCGGCCGTCTCGCCAAAGAATTTTTTCAAATTCAAAAAAATAGCAGCAGAATTTTTAAAAAGTCCTTCACTTCAATTTTTCGTTCCGCAATTACAACCCTCGATTACTGAGAATGAGCTGATTCTGAAGCAGATACAAAGAAGAACAGAACTTATTTTAGTTAGATTCACTCCGCCGAAAGTCGTCCCTGACATTTTATGGCCACAACTTAGAAGATTTTCAGAAAGGCTGCAGAACATTTTGGAAGAAACACAGTACGAGTTCAAAGTTCTGCGCCGTGATGAATATACGGATGAGAAGGACTTGGCTGTGGTGCTGATTGAGATGGAAGTTAGCAAGCTTCCAAGCGTGCAGAAAAGGGTTGGACCAAGAGTTTTTGACATCGACGACTCGGAAAGATTTTTGAGCAAATACAAAGCAAACTCGCTTGCTGGCCCGTTCGTGGAAGGCGACAGCTGGGTCGTCGAGACAGAAAGGAAATTCATGACAGCCCGTGAGAAGCTGAGCGACACCCTCAAGGACGATGCTAAGGTTTTGAAAGCAAAAGGAATTCCAAACAATATTGCAAACGAGCTGGTGAAGGGATTTGAAATAATTTCAGAAAGCAATAGAATGGCGGAGTTAGTGAAGAGCGACGCTAATTTTGGGATTTTCTTGAAGAAATATTTCATCCCGGAGAAGCTTGTCTGAACGGTTCAGTCTGCTTGATCGGTGTTATATTTGAAAAATTCACAGGTTCTGAAGTTTCCCACAAATTTTTCATGTATGTGTCTATGACCTTTACGAACGATGAGTGGGCTGACCAAATTGCTGTGAAGAAGAAATTTTCCTTCTTTTCAGGATTTTTATCAAGACGCATGATAATTTCTTTCCCATCAATGACAACAATTCTAGGATGAAAGTTAGTTGCAAAATAGCGCAAGAGAATTCCATGGGATTGGTACCACTTTGCATTCCAATAGTTTTCTTCAGTTACAGGATCAAGAGAAATGACTCTGACTTTCACGCCACGCTTCGAGCAGCCTACCAGCGCTTGTGATAAACGATAGTTTTTTGAAAAGTTCCTCGTTATCCCGTAAGCATACTTTTCGCTTCTGTCAAGCATTTCAGCAACCTTGTCAAAAAAATCTGCGAACTTCTTACCCTTTACAGTCCACACTCCTTCAATCATGCCTTCAGAACTTCCGCTAATTTCTTTTAGAACCTTCTTGACATTCGACGTCTTTTCCTTCAACTCCATAACTTTCTTTTCTTCATTTCTCACAAGGTTTTCCAAAGCAGCTCCTGGATCTACTGCTTTGAATTCTTTTGGTCTTCCTTCAAGAACTTCGACAAGTTGCCTGCCAACAAGTGCGTCTAGAACGTCATAAATTTTTGACTGCGGCACCTTCGACTCTCTGCTCACTTCACCCGCCTTTGACGGTCCAAGAAAAACAAGTGTAGAATACGCCCTAGCCTCGTAATCGTTCATCCCGAACTCCCTCAAAGTAGCGATGATTTCATTGACGTTCATAGTTAATTTTAATTCTGATTGAGGTGCTTATAAGTGTTTAACACCACTGGCGGTGGTGAATTTCAGAAGCCTTTTCATGAAGTTTTATGGTGCTTCGATTTTTCAAACGCTATGGATATTTTCCTTCCTTCAAACTCCAAGCTTCCGTTATACCTGCCTTGCAATTTTCCGAAAAGAACTTTTGACGCGCCGACTTCTTTTCGTAGCTCTTTTTCAAATTTCTTCAGAGCATCATTCGTTTTTCCATCA
>Ga0315291_10002407_pt1 | contig 24545 bp, 19 predicted proteins | sample YL17G12_20_MG_FD_203070 | JGI IMG/M metagenome (GOLD analysis project Ga0315291, IMG submission 203070) | Sediment microbial communities from Yellowstone Lake, YNP, Wyoming, USA - YL17G12_20 | ecosystem: Environmental > Aquatic > Freshwater > Lake > Sediment | place: USA: Wyoming | collected...
GTCGGGCAGAAGTACGCAACGTCCTTGTTGCATCTTCGTCACGGCCTCCTTGCTAAGGGGTCAGTTGCCAACCCTAACTTAGCAAAAGGCTGTGACTTGCGCCTATTTCAACGGTATTGCGTTTAGCCGCCGCGGCCACGCGGCGCAGTTTCCCGGCGTGGCCGCCGGGGCTAAACACTGCCGAATTCCCGGCATCCCGCCGGTCCATTACGTAACAATCAGCAGTGCCAAGTCTAGCGTCTGTGCCGTCAGGGCGGAACCGCCCAGTTCATTTCCGCCCAGGTCCTTACCGCAAGTCTGTTAGGGTTGCGATGCGCTCGGCGATTCTGCCCAAACTTCGGCCAGCGCCACCAGCCACTCGGCCGCGGCGACCATCTCGTCCAGGCAGGCCCACTCCAAGGGCGAATGGGGGTTGTGCTGCCCGGTGGCCAGGTTGGGTGTGGGCAGGCCCAACTCCGTCAGCCGCGATCCGTCGGTGCCGCCGCGGACGATCGAAAGCTTGGCCCGGCGACCCAGCCGCTCGAGCGCCCGCTGGGCGTAGGCCACGGCGCGGGGCTCGCGGGCGAGGCCTTCCGACATGTTGCGATACTGCTTGCTCAGTGTCACCTCGATCTTGGCCTGGGGGAATTCAGCCATGCTTTCGGCCGCAGCCCGGTGCAAAAGATCGGCATAATCCTGTAACCTGGCGGTCTCGAAATCCCGCAGGAGGACCCGCAGCTTCACCTTCGCCACCCCCCCGCCCATCTCGTAGGGGTGCAGGAAGCCCTCCCGGCCCGCGGTCGTCTCGGGCGAGAGCCGATCGCGGGGCAGCCGGCCGAGGAAATCGGCGGCCACCCGCAGGGCGTTGGTCATCCGGCCCTTGGCGATCGAGGGATGGATATTGACGCCGCGGATCGTGACCACGGCCAGATCAGCCGAGAAGGTCTCCACGTCGATCGCATCGGCCCCTTGGCCGTCGAGCGTGTAGCAGGCGGCCGCTGCAAGCTGCTTCAGGTCGAGCTTTTCCACACCGCGGCCGACCTCCTCGTCGCAGGTGAAACACAGCCGGACCGGCCCGTGCTCGATCTCCGGGTGTTCCCTCAGGTGGGCGGCCGCCTCCATGATCACGGCCAGGCCGGCCTTGTCGTCGGCCCCCAGCAGCGTGGTGCCGTCGGACGTGATGACGGTCTGGCCGAGCAGTCTGGCGAGTTCCGGGTTCTCCGCGGTGCGGATTACCCGGCTGGGATCGCCCGGCAAGACCAGGTCGCCGCCCGGGTAGTCCTCGATGACTTGGGGTTTGACGCCGGCACCGGGTGTCTCGGGCGACGTGTCCAGATGGGCGCAATAGGCAATCACCTCGGCCGGCTGGTTGCTCGTGGGGGGTATGGTCGCCAGGACGATGCCGTGCTGATCCTGCCGGGCGTCGTCGATGCCCAGGACCTGGAGTTCCTCGACCAGCAGCCGCCCCAAATCGAGCTGCCCCGGGGAACTGGGATAGGTCTCGGCCCCTTCCCGGGAGGCCGTGTCGATCGTCACGTAGCGCAGAAAACGCTCCAGAAGCCGTAGTCGGTCCATGAGCTTCTTTCTCCACCGGCGGGAAATGCGTATCGTTGGTTCCCTATCTTCCCTGAAGCGGGCCGGTTCTGGTAGGCTTGCAGGCGGCGGCAGGGGGAAGCCAACTGCAGCCGCGGGCGGCAGCCCGCGGTCGGCCCCCCCGGCGCCTCCACTGTCAACCGCGGGCTGCCGCCCGCGGCTAGGACCCCATTCTGAAAATCGGATTGAGAGGTGCCTACGCATGCCCGCTCCAATTCGCTACCTGGTGTTCGATATCGAGAGCGTCGCCGACGCCGAGCTGGTGGCCAAGCTCCGCTACGCGGGCGAGTCGATCGAGCCGGCCGAGGCGGTGCGGCGATATCGCGCCGAGTTGATGGGGAAGTACGAAAGCGACTTCATTCCTTATACCTTCCAGATCCCGGTGTCAGTGGCGGTGGGCAAGGTGACCGGCGATCTGCGGCTGGCCGACGTGGTGGTGCTCGACGAGCCGCAATTCCGCCCCCACGTGATTACCGAGAACTTCTGGCGGGGCTGGGAGAAGTATCGCCGGCCGACGCTGGTGAGCTTCAACGGCCGGGGGTTCGATCTACCGATGTTGGAGCTGGCGGCGTTTCGCTACGGACTGAGTGTGCCCGGCTGGTTCCGCTCCGACGGCAAGTCCTTCGAGCAGGCCCGCAGCCGCTACAACACCAGGTCGCACATCGATCTTTGCGAGTTGCTGACGAACTTCGGGTCGACGCGCTTCCACGGCGGGCTGAACCTGGCGGCCAATCTGCTGGGCAAGCCGGGCAAGATGGACGTCGAAGGCCACATGGTCCAGGACCTCTACGACGCCGGCCGGCTGGCCGAAATCAACGACTATTGCCGCTGCGACGTGCTGGACACCTACTTCGTCTTTCTCAGAACTCGGGTGCTGATGGGCCAACTGCCGCTGGATACCGAACAGCAGATCATCGCCCAGACCAAGGCCTGGCTGGAACAAAAGGCCGCAGTGGTCTCCGCCTACCGCATCTACCTCGAGCACTGGGGCGACTGGGTAAACCCCTGGCAGGAGGCAGACCGCCCGGTGACAGCGGGTCAATGAGTTGGCGTATGAAGAAGCCAACGACAAGGGACCAGAGACGCAAGGACACCGGTAGGACCCCGCTGGCGGGCGGAGGGTTCGGGGTCTGGGACGGACGGGGCGGGCATCGCCCCGGCCGGCCCGTCCCTCGGCTCGAATCGGCCTATTCGCTGCACCGTAGGCTATCGGGTGCCACGGCTGTATCAGCCGTGCTCCAGATTTCCACATTTGCCCGCGCCAACACGGCCGATACGGCCGTGGCACCCCTGTGGAGAATTCGGGCCGAACGGTTCCTTGTGGCCGGGGTCGGCGTTTGGGTAAGTTATGGGATGGGTACCGGCCGCCACGACTGCCCACCACGGCCGATTTTTTTCCAAATATCCTCCAGTCCCCAGCGAATTGCCTCGTAGTGGGGACGGCTCTGCCGTCGCGCCGGCCCGCATGGCGCTCTCCCGTCATGAACAAAGGTAGCCATGCCATGAGACAGACCGTCTGCGGACTGCTGATCGTCTTGTTCCTGGTCACGATGGTCCTCTTGCGCTGGGGACCGGTCTTGTGGTGGGGCGGCAGCCAGTATTCGTTTGATCGTCAAGGCGTGACCGCGACCGCCCATCGCGACGGAGATATCTTGGCCGACGCCGAGAACGTCGAGGTGGACAACGCCTACGGCAAGGTCCGCGTCGAGGTGGCCGACGGCACGCCCGGTTGGTCCTGGGACCTGACCTGCTGGGCCAAGACGGTGCAGACCGCCGAGCATTTCACGCAGCAGATCGAGATGCGGGTCGACCAGCAGCCGGGTCGAAGCTCCTGGAGGCTGGTCCTGCCCAACCCGCCGACCCCCGAGCTCCGCGGAGTGGACTCGAAGCTGACGCTGAGGGTGCCGGCCTCGGCCAAGGTCAACGTGAGGAATCGCTACGCAGACACCGAAATCGCCGGTGTGCAGGGGGAGACACGTGCCCGTTGTGAATACGGCAAGCTTCTCTTGGAGGGTCTGGGCGGCATCGTCGACGCCGAGACCTCATACGCCCCGCTCAATGCCCAGCGGATCCGCGGCGGCAGGCTCGCCAATACCCACAACTCGATCACGGCCACCGATGTCGGAGGCGACTTGGAGGCCAGGGCCATGTACGGCGAGGTCAACGTCCATCGAGTGGCGGGAAACCTGAAGGTCAATAGCCGGTACGGGAAAGTTACCGTCAGTAAGATCGCCGGACCACTCGAGATCGAGGCTCATTTCGCCGACGTTCAATTGGACGAGATCGACGGCAACTCACGCGTGCGGACTCGCCACGGCAAGATCTCCGGGCAGCACCTGCGGGGAAACGTCGATGCCCGGAACGAATACAACACCATCGACCTGGACGTGAACTGCGCCGAGGTGGTCTGCCACAACCAGCACGGCAAGATCGAGCTGCATTTGGCCGATCCCAAGCTGCGGTTGGTGCGTGCTGAGACGGCCTTTGCCGACCTGGAGCTGAGCGTATCCGAATCGCTGTCGCCGAAGATCGAGGCACAAAGCCGTAACGGCAGCATCAAATCGGAGCTGCCCGTCTACGCGATGGAAACGGGAACCGACAATTTCCAGGGCCTCGACGCCGGCGTGCCGCGGGTCACGCTGAAGAACGAGCACGGCAGTATCCGCATCCGCAAAACGGCCCAGGGCGGCTGACACTCCCGCACGACTCCAGGAGGCAAGTGGCACCGGCGTCTCGCCGGTGGAAGACAACGGTGGGGACACATAGTGGCCGGAAAACACCGGCGAGACGCCGGTGCCACTGCTTACTCTGCGCATTGGTGAATTACCGGAATCATGCAAGGTCATCTAAATAGTCTTGCGTGATTCCCGGAAAAAGGGGACAGGTCCAATTTGCCGGAACGGCCCGTAGGGTGCTTCGCACAAATTGGACCTGTCCCCTTTTTCCTCCCCACCAGCGGGGCGAGGGGAGGGGGTTCCCGGATAGGCAATCAGTGCCGCGGGATCAGCTTGATGTCTAGACCGGTCACCCAAACCATCAAGGCCAGGATCAGGATCAGGCCCAGGTAGGTCAGCACCAACTGGACCCGCTCATCGGCCGGTTTGCCGCGAACGGCCTCCCAGGCGAGGAAGACCATGTGTCCGCCGTCCAACACTGGGATGGGCAGGAAATTGAGCACCGCCAGGTTTGCGCTGAGCAAAGTCAGGGTAATGAGCAGTTCGGGAAAGCTCTGCTCGGCGGCCAGCTTGAGCCAGGTGAAGATCGAGATCGGGCCGCCCAGCGCCCGGGGCGAAACCTGCCCAGTGCCCAGCTTCTGAAGCGTGCGATAGACCAGCAGCGTGGCGTGGGTCGTCTCCCCGGCTGCCAGGCGAACCGAATCGCCCAACGCTTCGCCCTGCTGGATGAACTCCAACGGCTGGAGGAGCAGCCCGCGGTCGGGATTGGGCCAGTCGTCGACCGCGTACGGCTGGAGTGTGGTGGTCCCTTCTTCTTCCCCCTTGACCCACTCCAGTTTGACCTCGGTGGCGGGGAGCAGGTGCTGGATTGTGTAGAGCACCAGCGGCCAATTGCGGTGCTCCTCATCGAACTCGACTTCCACGCCGCTGCGCTGTTCGAGCTTCTGTTCGAGGGAAGACTGCTCCTCGGGCGCAATGATCTCCGCGCCCACGATCTCCGCCCCGGCAGGCACATCCGCCGCCCGGTTGGGAGCACCTTCGACGGCGTGATCGACCTGGTTGAGCACCCAGTAGGCGACACCCAGTTCGGGCACGGAGATCGGGCCGTCGTCTAGCGGCTCTTCATAGCGATCGGCCGAACCGAGCCGAACGTACTTCGGCCGGTCGTCCCCTTCCAGCAGCAGGGCGATCCACTGGCCGGCGCGGCGGCGAAGCCTGTCGGGCAGGGTCATCGGGTCGCCCGGCGACACGAAGCTGGGCGGCTGCCGGCGATCGGCCGGCGGCTGGAGGTCGATCTTGCTCAGCTTGTCTCCCGGCTTGATCCCCGCCCCCTCCGCCGGCGAACCCACCCGAACCGCGCTGATCTCTCCCATCTTCATCACCAGGCCCAGGCCGCGGATCGGGTTGGGGGCCACCTTGATGGTGACCTGCTCGGCACCATCGGCCGATTCGGGCCGGTCACCTTGCCGGCCCGTCGAGCGCCGAACCGTGACCTGGATTGGCCCGTCTCGGTGCGCGGCCAGGTAGGCGTGCAATTGCCGATAGCCGTCGATCGGCTGGCCGTCGATCTGGACGATCTGGTCGCCCAGCTCGAATCCCGGCTGGCACTTCGCCGCTGCCGAACCGGGGCTACACGGCAACCCTTTCTTTTGCAGGCTGGTTGTCCAGGGGCTGACAATCCCGATCATCGGCAGCAGCCCGCTGCTGTCGGGCTTCACCGTGAACGTCAGTGGCTCCTCCAGCCCCGGCCGGTGCACGACGATGGGGATGCCCTGCCGGACGTTGTCGCTCAGGCGAACCGCCTCCTGCATGTCGCGGAACTTCTCAATCCGCTTGCCGTCGACCTCGGTGATCTGGTCGCCGACCCTCATGTCCTGCTGCCAGGCGGCCTGACCGGGCATCAGTCCACCCACGCGGCACGGCCGCTGCGGCACGCCCATCTGGAAGGCGATCACCGCCACCACGAACGCGAACACCAGGTTCATTACCACGCCCGCCGAGATGATGGCCATCCGCCGGGGTACGCTCTGGGCCAGGTAGCTGCGGGGATCGAACAAGGCCCGCTGGGCGGCCTCGACCTCGAACCGGTCGCCCCGGGACGGACCAGCCTTTGCTGCCTCGGCCTGGCCCGGAGCATCCTCAGACGAACTGCCTCTCCCAGAACGTTCTCCCCTCGCCCCGCTTGCGGGGAGAGGGGCCGGGGGTGAGGGGTCTTGGGATAGGCTCGAAGCCTTGGGGGCCTCGGCGTCGGCCTGCTTCTGCTTGGCCCGCTCGATCTCCTCTCGCAGCCGCGCCGGGTTATCCTCCTGGCCGAGCATCTTGACGTATCCACCCAGGGGCAGGATGCCGATCCCGTACTCGGTCTCGCCCCAGCGGAACTTGCAGAGCTTCCAGCCGGCGATGTCGAACCCCAGGTAGAACTTCTCGCACTTCACCCCGCAGAGCTTGGCCACGGCGAAGTGCCCCAGCTCGTGCACGAAGATCACCAGCCCCAGGGCGACGGAGACCTCCAACACGGCGATCCAGAACCATGGATCTAACCAACCCGCTGCCATCAAGCATAGACCCAACGTAATACCTCCTCACGAGCCCAACGGTCCAACTCGAGCACCTGCTCCAGGGTAGGATTGGGATCGAAGTTGTGGTTTTCGAGCACGCTCTTGCAGGCGGGGACGATTTCGTGAAATCGGAGTCTGCCTTCGAGGAAGGCGGCCACGGCGGCCTCGTTGGCGCCGTTGAGCACTGCCCCGGCCGTGCCCCCGTCCCGAGCCACCTGCAGCCCAAGTTTCAGCGCGGCGAACCGCTCGAAATCGGGCGGCTCGAACCGCAACTCCATCGCGCGGCCCCAATCCAGCTTCGTCGCCACCCCCGGACGCCTTTCCGGCCAGGTCAGGGCGTACTGGATGGGCAGCTTCATGTCCGGCGGACTCAATTGCGCGATCACCGAACCGTCAATATACTCTACCATCGAATGTACGATCGACTGCGGATGGATGATCACGCCGATCTGGTCGGGGCTGAGGTCGAAGAGCCAGCGGGCTTCGATGATCTCCAGGGCCTTGTTCATCAAGGTGGCCGAGTCGACAGTAATCTTCGGCCCCATGTCCCAGGTGGGATGGGCCAGGGCGTCAGCCACAGAGACCTGGGTCAGTTGTTCGGCGGTGTAGCGGCGAAACGGTCCCCCACTGGCCGTCAGCACCACCCGGCGGACCTCCTCGCGGCGACCCGCCCGCAGCGCCTGGAACACCGCGCTGTGCTCGCTGTCGACCGGCAGCAGTCGTGCCCCTTTTTCCTGGGCCAGGCGGGTAATCAAGGGGCCGGCGACCACCAAGCTCTCCTTGTTGGCCAGGGCTACCCTCTTGCCGGCCTCCACCGCAGCCCAGGTCCCCTGGAGCCCCGCGCTGCCGACAATGGCCGAGACGACGACGTCCACCTCGCCGTCGGCGACCACCCGGCCTAAGGCCTCGGGCCCCACCAGCAATTCCACCTCGTCGGGCAGGTCGGACCAGTCGTGTTGGCCTGCCGCCGTCGGGTCCGTGACCACGATATAGTGGGGACGCACTGCCCGGGCCTGCTCCGCCAGCAGCTCGGTGTTGCCATGGGCCGATAGCGCCACCGCCCGCAAGCGTCCCCCGGAGGCGGCGATCACCTCCAGCGTGCTGCGGCCGATGCTCCCGGTCGAGCCCAGAATGGCAACGTGGGTCACGCGGCTGGTCATGCAGAAAAACGGTGCCGGAGTTGCATGGCGATGCCCCTTGAGGGCTGCACTTGTCCTTCTGAAGGGGGACATTGGGCCAGGGGAAGTCTATTCTAAGGGGCCCTCCGCCGGGCGGCAACCCGACTTCCCCCGGCCCAGACACGCCCGGCGAGGTCCATTCCCCAGAAGATTCTGCCCTTTTCATTGCCCCAAGCGGGCAATATCGGGAATAATTGAGGTATCCCCGGGGAACCTGGGAAGAGGGAGAGGAAACTGCCCCATGGAAAAGAAGCAGCAGCCGGAGCCGGATCGCCCGACGCCCGAGCGGAAGACCCGCCCCGTGGGCGGGAATCTCGTCTGGTATCTATTGGCCTTGGGCGTGGGCACCCTGGTGGTGCTCGGCGTGTTAGGGTCGGGCAGCCGCGTGGAGATCCCTTACGGCAAGCTGGAGGACTTGATCGACCGCACGGCCACCGACCCGAAGGCCTTCGTCGAGGTCGACGAGGGCACCCAGGACAAACCGCGGACCGTCAGATACTCCGACCTGTCCGTCCTCACCTTCGGCCCGGAGAACATCACCGGCACGGTCACCAAGACCGTCAACCCGGGCACGCAGTCCGAGAAGACCGAGACGGACGTAGCCTTCCACACGCCCCGGGTGGGATTGCAGAACGACTACAACGCGTTGGCCGAGCGGGCGCGGAAGAACGGGATCACCGTGCACGGAGAGCGGTCCCGCAGCGGCTGGCTCAACCTCTTGCCGATGTTCTTCCTCACGGCACTGCTGTTGGCAGTGTTCCTGTTCATGATGCGTCGGATCGGCGGGGCCGGCTCGGCGATGGCCTTCGGCCGCAGTCGCGGGAAACTGTTCGCGCAGGAGGACATCGGCGTGAACTTCGGCGACGTGGCCGGCATCGACGAGGCCGTGGACGAACTCCGCGAAGTGGTCGATTTCCTCAAGCGGCCCGAGAAGTACCGGGTCCTCGGCGGGCGGATCCCCCGGGGCGTGCTGCTGGTCGGCCCGCCGGGAACCGGAAAAACCCTGCTGGCGAAGGCCATCGCCGGCGAGGCCGGCGTGCCCTTCTTCAGCATCTCGGGGTCCGACTTCGTGGAGATGTTCGTGGGCGTGGGCGCCGCGCGGGTCCGCGACATGTTCCAGCAGGCCCAGGCCCAGGCCCCCTGCATCGTGTTCATCGACGAGCTGGACGCCTTGGGTAAGACGCGGGGCACCAGCATCGTGGGCGGGCACGACGAGCGGGAACAGACGCTCAACGCCCTGCTGGTCGAGATGGACGGCTTCAGCTCCAACAACGGCGTGATCGTGATGGCCGCCACCAACCGCCCGGAAACCCTCGACCCCGCCCTGCTGCGGCCCGGCAGGTTCGACCGCCACGTGCTGGTCGATCGGCCCGATCTCCGCGGCCGCGAGCAAATCCTCAAGGTCCACGTGCAGAACGTCAAGCTCGACGAGTCGGTCGATCTGAAAAAGGTCGCCGCCATCACCTCGGGATTCGTCGGCGCCGACCTGGCCAACCTGGTCAACGAGGCCGCCCTGCTGGCCGCCCGCGAAAACAAACAGGCGGTCACCATGCAGGAGTTCACCGAAGGGGTCGAGCGGGTCACCGCCGGGCTGGAGAAAAAGCAGCGGATCATTCGCGACGACGAGAAGCAGCGGGTGGCCTACCACGAAAGCGCCCATGCCCTGGTCGCCTTCAGCCTCCCCAATACCGATCCCGTCCACAAGGTCTCGATCATCCCTCGCGGGCTGGCCGCGCTGGGCTATACCATGCAACGCCCCGAAGGCGACCGCTACCTGGTCACCCAAGCCGAGCTGGAAAGCCGCATCCAGGTCCTGCTGGCCGGCACGCTGGCCGAAGAGATGGTCTTCGACGACGTGTCGACCGGGGCGCAGAACGACCTACAGCGGGCCACCGAGATCGCCCGCAGCATGGTCATGGACTTCGGCATGAGCCGGCTGGGGCGGGTCAACTACCGCGAGGGCGGCCGCTCCGTGTTCCTGGGCCTGCACGAAGAGTTGCCCCGCGAACGCACCCACAGCGAACAGACCGCCCGCGAGATCGACCAGGAGATCCAATACATCACCGAACAGTCGCAGGAGAAGGTCCGCCACATCCTTCAGACGCGGCGGAAGGCCCTGGTGGCGCTGGCCGAGCGGCTGATCGAGAAAGAGGTAATCGACACCGAGGAGCTCAAGCAGATCGTCGAGGAGAACTCCCCCAGCCCGATGATCGTCCCCGGCACGGCCAGCGTGCCCAAACGCCCGGCCACCGAAAAAACGGAATCCCCCGGGGCAGAAGCGGCCGAGGGGCCGTAGACGGGGGCCTTCAGTAAAGCGCGGGTGCCGCGCCCTTCTCCCCTGGACTGGGTGTTGGACTGTTAGGCGGTTAGGCTGTTGGACCGTTAGCCCGCATTTCTCACCAACACCCGACGTCGGATCACAGTGTGCCACTGCTTCGCAGAAGCAGTGCGGGGCGGAATCCCTCGTCACTGCTTGCCTTACGTCAAGCAGTGGCACACTGTGGTGAGAAATACGGATTAGGCTGTTGGACCGTTAGGCTGTTGGACTGTTACACGGTTAGGGTATTCAGCAACTCCTGACGGCCGGGCTCCCTGATAGCCTAACCGTCTAATAGCCGAACAGCCTAACCGCCTAGCAGTCAAACAGTCTAACAGCCGCGCACCCGAGCGAGCGTCAGCATGGCGCCCGACTTATCCGTGCCAATCGTACGTCCGCTCCAGCGCCTGGCGAAGAATGCCGGTAAGCCGGCCGAGGGTAATCGGCTTGGCGAGCACGGAAAAGGCCTGGGCCAATCGGGCCTGCTCGATCAACAGTTCGTCCAACTGGGCCGACAGCAAGATGCAGGGCAGCATCGCCCGGAACTGCTTCAAGAGCCGCAAGGTCTCCAGCCCGGTGAGCTTGGGCATGTGCATGTCCAGCAGAACGAGGTGGACCTCCCGGGTGCGGACGATCTCGAGGGCCTCCTCGCCATCCCCAGCCAGAATGGTCTTGAACCCCCTTGGCTCGAGGCCCACCTGGAGCGTCTCCCGGAAGTCCCGGTCGTCGTCAGTGATCAGCAGCGATGGAGATTCTACCAACATGGCTGGGGCACCTGCTGTGGAAGGGGCTCCAAAGGCCGGAGGTGCAAGTTAGATACCGTCTGCGCCCATTCTCGTGCACTTGTGGACCGGAATCGGCCGTAACCGCCGTCTACATACTATTTTACAGTGCACGAAGGTTGTTTGCCACACAGAATCTGCGCTTTCTGGGTGGCCTAGGAGACGCAGTCCGGTCGTCTGAGGGCTGCCATTTCGGCAGGAGAAGGGGGGAGGTGGGATTTGGGATTGGGGATTTGGGATTTGGGATTGGCGGGATGGCTGTTGTTGTGGCTTCCGCGCGGACGTGTGGCCAAACCACCTGCACATCCAGTGTTTAGCCCGCATTTCTCACCAACACCGGACGTCGGATCACAGTGTGCCACTGCTTCGCAGAAGCAGTGCGGGGCGGAATCCCTCGTCACTGCTTGCCTTACGTCAAGCAGTGGCACACTGTGGTGAGAAATGCGGGCTAGCGTTCCTTTCGGGGCTATCCACTATCCACTACCCGATTCTCGTACCAGAAGACGCCCAGGCCGCTGCGACGGCCGGCGACCGGCTCGCTCTCTTCGCAGGCCAGCACGTCGAGATCGCCGTCGCCGTCGAGGTCCAGCAGCTCGATAAGGTCGAACTTGATCCCCCGCGGCCCGCTCAACTCGTGCGGCGTCCAGACCTTCTCTGCGGGTGAATCCTTGTAAGACAGCCAGAGCACGCCCGAGCGGCCTCCGCCGGCGTCCTCGCAACTGAAGACGACGTCGGGCCGGCCGTCACGATCGACGTCACCCACGGCGACGCCCTTGCCGGTGCCCGTGTTTTCGGGCAGCGCAATCGACAGCGGTGTCCAGGCGGGGGGCTGGCCGGGCAGGCGGCGAAACAGCAGCAACGGCTGCGGCCTGCTGGCCGCCAGCAGGTCGTCCCGGCCGTCGGCGTTCAGGTCGGCCACGGTCATGAACATGACCTCGTGCTGCCGGCCGCCCACAAAGTGATTCTTCCACGGCTGTGTCTGTGCCGGACCCGGGCCGGGATTCTCCAACCAGCGGCAGCCGCGCAACGGGCCCTTGCGGTCCGTAGTGACCACGTCACGGTCGCCGTCGCCGTCGACGTCCATCGCTCGCAGTGACATAATCCAGCCGGCCGGTGAAATGGCGTGCCACTGCCACTGGTCGAGTTGGCGCGGGTCTGCGGGCGCCTCGAACCACCCGATCTGTGCCTCGGCGCCCTTACCTCCCGCCACAAGATCCACTCCGCGCCGGCCGTCGACCTGCATGGGCAGGCAGAACATCCACATCATCCGGTTTTGCGAGGCGGGAATCGGCCGGGTTTCCCAGGCCGCGGGATCGAGATACGCCTTTCGGTGGCTGGGTTCGCCGAGGGGGACAGTCCCATTTTCGCTCCGCGAAAATCGGGACAGTCCCCGGCTCCGCGAAAATCGGGACAGTCCCCGGCTCCGCGAAAATCGGGACAGTCCCCGGCTCCGCGAAAATCGGGACAGTCCCCGGCTCCGCGAAAATCGGGACAGTCCCCGAGATGCCGCCCGGGGGGCCCAATGGACGAACATCGTCCGCGTGCGGCCTTCGCAAGAGCTGACCACGTCCATCCGGCCGTCGGCGTCCAGATCGACCAGTACGGCGTCTTCCACGTCGGGCGTCTTGCCGACCGTCACGGCGGGCCAGGGCTTGCCCACGGCCTGGTACCCCGGATGCAGGTAGACCCGCGTCACGCCCCCTTCCTCCCAGCCGGTGGTGACGTCCATCAGCCCGTCGCCGTTGACGTCGGCCAGGCGGACTCCGTCGGCGCCGCGCGACGACGCATCGATCACGTGCAGCGGCCACGGCCGGCCACGAGAGTCGTTCTGGGCGGCAGATGAGAGACATGCGGTGAGCGGTAGAATCAAGGCGACAAGCGCGTCGGTGGTCAGGTGGTGGTGGCGTGCCATGCGAGTCTTGTTCGCTGGGCGGTCAGTTCACGTGGATCGGCCCATCGCCCCCGACGCGGCCTCGCGCTGTAGCCAAACGGCGGGCAAGCCCGCCCGCTAAACGCTTGAAAGCACAGCGCTCACGAGCATCCGAACACGTGTGTGCAGAATCAGAGCTTGCCGGCGTCGACCGGGTGGGCGTCCATGCGGTCGCCTAGGGCATTGAATACGTTGCGATCGATGCTGTAGTTGATCGGGCGGACCGCGCCGTCGCCGAAGCAGGCGTTCATGCCGCCCATGTGGGGCGAACCGAACATGTAACAAAGGTCGCCGTCGTTGTCGGAATCTGGGCCATAGGGGTAGGCCGTCGAGCGGACGGTGTCGGGGTCGAAACCATCGGTCCAGCCGCGGTCGTCGCACCAGTCTCCGGAGTAGTATCGACTGGGCATCAGGCGTTTCTCGCCGAGCAGCAAGGTGTTGCTGGCCCCGTCGGGAATCTGGGCGGGGGTGAGCGCCGGGGTGCAGCCGGCTTCGCGGCCGGGCAGGGGGCGGATGTCCCAGTTGGTCCGCACGATGATCCCCCGCCACGTCATGCCGTGGACCAGGTCCCAGGTGCCGCTGGCCCGGTCCTGCCAATAGCCGTTCTCGGAATTCATGATCACCTGACCCTGGCTAGTCCAGGGGCCAGGCGTGGCCGAGGCGTAATCCATCAGCACGCGGGAGGCTTGCCGCATCACGGGTCGTCGCGAGGGGCAGAAGTAGAAGGCGGCGGCGGTCTTCTCGAGCTGGTCCTGCCGCATGATGTCGTAGGTGGCGTGTTGTTCCAGGTAGGGCAGGATCTGGAAGGCCCAACCCAACCCCTGCTTGTTCGGCCCGTTCGGCCGCCCGTTGGTCATGTAGTCCTCAAGCACCGGCCAAGGGGTGTCCCCGGCGGTGGGAAACACCCCCAGGGCATCCAGGTGATTGTGGACCGCCAATCCCATCTGCTTCAACTGGTTGCAGCAGGTCATGACCCGCGCCGCCTCGCGGGCCGCCTGCACGGCCGGCAACAGCAGCGCGATGAGAATGCCGATGATGGCAATCACCACCAACAGCTCGATCAGCGTGAAACCGCTGCGCCGGACAACTCGCGGACGGAACATAGCAACCTCCGACTGGCGTGAAGACGTTCCCGACAGCGGCCGCAGACCTGCCACGGATCGCACGGCCGTTTTCCTCTTCTCCCCGGTGCCGCAGCTCAGGGATCCTCACTGTGCACCGGGCACCATCTCCTTCAACTGTGCCTCGTCCACCTCCTGGACGTTGCCCAGATCGTTGGCGACGAACCGCCTGCCCCCCTCGCCCTCCTGTTCGTAGGCGACCACCCTGTCCTTGCCCGCGGGGGCGTTTTTGCCGTAGAGCACGACGTAGGGCTTCTGGTCTCGCGAGGAGACGAACAGGCTTTCAACATCGGACACGTCGAAGCCGGCCGACTCCCTGGTGCCGGAGGAGCGGATAAACTCCTTGAACTCCTTCTCGCTGGCCGGCGGCTGGCCCCGATGCCGGCCGATGAACTGCCCGTAGAACACCGCCAACGGCTTCAGATTCGACTGCTGCCGCTCCTGCGACTCACGATGCGTCCCGCCGCAACCGCTCGGCAGCGCGCAGACGGCCAACGTGCCCAGCCACAGACCGATTCCCAAAAGGCCCTTCCGGGCGAGAGGTCGCATGCCGTCCCTCCAGCCGAGGCGTGACTTGCTCCAACCCTCATTCTAGCGGACAGCCACAAAGCGGGCAATTCCCTGTCGGGCCATCGGCGGCCTGGGAAGCCCAGCCTGTGAATCGCTCCAGTCCGAAGCAGAACGCTGCCTACCCCACTTAAGGGTGCATCATAGCAACCCCCGCAGGAATCCCACGCTCTGGCGGATGTTCTCGTCGGAGCCGTAGCACTCGATCGACACCACGCCGTCCCAGTCGGTCTGGCGGAGGTACTGGAAGCATTTCTTGATGTTCTCGGCGTTGACGCCGCCGCCGACGGCCACCTCGCTGGTGGCAATGCCCGTCTCCTCGCCGCGGACCGCGGCGGCCAGGCCTTCGCTGACGTCCTTGATGTGGGCATGAGTCAGGTACTTGCGGAAACGCTGCAGATACCCCAGAGGGTCCAGCCCGGCGATGAACGAGTTGCCCGTGTCCATGTTGAACCGCAGATACTCGGATTCGAAGTAGCCGAACAGCCGTTCCATGAAGTCGCCGTCGGTGGTGTACGGCCCGTGGGGCTCGACGTTGATGATCACCCCGTAGTCCTCGGCCCAAGCCAGGCACTGGCGGTAATTGTCGCAGGTGATCCGGAAGACGTCCTCGCGGCCAAAACCCTCGATCTCGAAGGCGCCGTCGACGGTGTCGACCATGGGGCAGTCCAGCTCGGCGGCGAACCGGATGGACTGCTGGACGTACTGCACGCCGAAGGTCGACCCGTCGGGCCCCATCAGCGGATAGGAGCCGTCGATCTGCGAGACCTTCAGCCCCATCTGCTCGCAGTAGCGGCGCAGCGCCCGGGGGTTCGACTGCAGGGAGATCCCCGGATCGTATCCCATGGCCTGGATGAAGTTCTGGCCGTGGATCACGGCGAACTCGATGTGCTCCAGGCCGTATTTGACGGCCGACTCCGCCGCGGTCTTGAAGTTACCGCTTAAGGGGCGCCAGTTGTCGGTATGTAATCCCAGCTCGATCATTGCCGATTTCCTCCGAAGTCTCCGGTTGGACGGATGTCACATTAGCTTTCCGAGCGTCAACAGCAGCCGCCGGCATTTCCCACGTTTTCGGCCGGCGGTTGTTATTGACTCTCAGAAAGCTCATGTCACATCGTTTATTGACCCTCAGATATCTAATGTCGTATACGGATGCACAGTTTGCGTGGTTCAGCCTGGTTTTCACGTGACTTGGCAACCTGGGCGATTTGTGCGGTGCGGCATTACTTTTCTGAGGATCAATAGCCGTCGCCGGCACGGCGACGCAGGCGTTTCTCTCGGCCGACGTGCCGTCGGCCGCTAAACGGCATGTGGCATTCTTTTTCTGAGCACCAATAGCCGCCGGCTATTGGAGCACCACATTGCGTTCCTGACGATCAATAATCCCCGGTCTCTTCTCCGGTGGGACACAGCCCCCGGGCGTTCGGTGCAGGCACCGACCACTCCCCCCTCTCCCCTCCCCATGCTCCGCTCTCCACTCCCACCTACCCGTCGTCGCTGCGCCCGAAGCAGGTCAGGCACATGTCGTCGCTTTGGGAGCGGGCGCCGACGAACTGTCTGACGTCGCGGAGGATGGCCTCGCCGATCGAGCTGACGCGCTGGGCATCGGAGCCGAGTTGGGCCCAGAGGCGCTGGTGGCCGTACAGGTCGCCGTTGTCGTTCATGGCCTCGGTGATGCCGTCGGTATAGAGGGCCAGGCAGTCGCCGGAGCTCAGCGCGAAGGTGTGCGGGACGTAGGTCACGTCTTCGTCGACTCCCAGGGGCAGGCGGGTTTCCGACTCGCCGACTGCCTCGACCTCGGCCCGACCGTGCCGCAACAGCGGCGGCAGGTGGCCGGCGTTGACGATCGTCACTTGGTGCCGGGCAGGGTCGAGCACGGCCAAGACCAGGGTTACGAAGCGGTCTTCCCAGCCGCTGCCGCAGAAGACACGGTTGAGCCGGCCGATAGCCGCAGCAGGGTTCGACTCGCTGGCCAGGCAGAAGCGAGTTTCGGCCGAAAGTCGGGCCATCAGCAGCGCGGCCGAAGCCCCTTTGCCCGACACGTCGGCCACCACCACGGCCAGCCGTCCCTCGGGCAACTGGACGTAGTCGTAGTAGTCCCCGCCCAGCTCATGCGCCGATTCGTAGAAATCGAAGAACTCGTACTGCTCGATCTGGGGCGAGGCGGAGGGGAGGAAGCCTCGCTGGACCTCGTGGGCGACGGCCAGCTCGCGGTCCCGGGCCTGCTCCCTGAGCACGGTCTCGTGCAACTGGGCGTTCTCCACGGCCATCGCCGCCTGCCAGGCCAAGCTGGCTAAGACGTCCAGATCCTCCCGGTTGAACCGGCTCCGCTGATCGAGCGTGTCGATCTGGATCACCCCCAAGGCATTGCCTGCACTGTCGATCAACGGGGCGCACATCATCGAGCGGATATGGAAGTCGACGATGCTCTCGGCCATGCCGAAGCGTGAATCGGAGGTAGCGTCGGCCGAGAGAATGGCCTCCTTGCCGTTCATGACACCGTGGACGATGGTGCGGCTGATGCGGGCCCGTTCCGCGTCCTGCTGTCGGCGGTACTTGACCGCCTTGGGGACCAGCCGGCCAGTGGCTGGATCTTTCAGGACGATGAAACCCCGATCGGCCTGGACGAAGATCTTGAACAGGCTGTCCAGGAGCTTGGGCAAGACCTCACCCAACCCCAGGGCCTTGCCCAAGTTCTGAAAGATCTCGATCAGGGCCCTCAGTTTCGCCTGGGGATTGACTTCCAGTTTCAAGCCCGAGGAGCCGGAGGAGACGTCCACTTTAGACATGATCGTCGAACTGGGGGTCCGCCGCCCGTCGTCGATCATCGTGGCCGTGGCCTCGATGTTTCCGGGCGTCTCCTCTTCAAACTGCAGGTCGGGGTCGGAAGGGCCGAGGTGGAAGCTGAACACCAGTTCGCAGATCCCCAACTGGTCTCCGTCGGTGAGCAACTGGCGGTCGACGACGACCCGACCGTTGACAAAGGTGCCGTTGCGGCTGTGGAGATCCTCGACGTAGTAGTTGCCGTCCACGCAGGTCACCCGGGCATGTTGCCGGCTGACGGCCCCTGACTCGAGCACGATGTCGCAGTCGGGATGTCGCCCCAGGACGGCCGACTCCCTCTCCAGCGGGAAAAGCTGACCGGGATTGAGCCCCTGCACTGTTCGTAGAACGGCCATGACGACAACCCCACGTTTGGCGGGCGCCCTGGGCGGGCCGAGCGGCACGCAGTGCTCAGCCGCCGGGGGGCAGCCGGAATCCGGGTCGGTTGTGGAACGAACAACAGATCGATTCTAGACCTGCCGCCACGGGGCCGTCAATTGCCCAGGAGCCTCCTCCCCTTGACGCAGGCCCGAACGCCACTTACCCTTCTTAGAGGGTTGACCATGCCTTGGGCAATGGCCGGCCCACCGAACTGGGGAATAGTGGGGAATAGTGTAACGGCAGCACGACTGACTCTGGATCAGTTAGTTAAGGTTCAAATCCTTATTCCCCAGCTCTGCTGACTGGCTTTCAATGGCGGCCCACAGCGCCGTTTGGGCCCAGGTGGGACCGTGTCCATCGAACCAGGCGTCGTCCCCAGACTCTCCTCCCAGAGAAACCAGACAGGAGCATGGAAAAGTGGCCAGGAATAAGACCGCCAAACCGGAAATCGGAACGAAGGGCGCAGAGAAACCCGAGGCCTCGCTGGCACAACTGGGCAAACTCAGCAAGGAGGAATTGCTGATCAAGCTCGGGCAATTGATGAGCGAGAACGCTGCGCTGCGCGAGAAGGCAAGCCGTGCAGCGAAGACGACGCAGTTATTTCACGACGCGGCGCAGACGTATCTGAGACAGCCCCTCGAGGACACGATGAGAGACCACGAAGACTAAATGGCCTTGCGTGATTCCGGGAAAAAGGGGACAGGTCCAATTTGCCGGAACGGCCCGAAGGGTGCTGCGCACAAATTGGACCTGTCCCCTTTTTCCTCGGCGACGCCCCAGAGTCCCTGATTCCTGAGGCACCGCAGCAGATGGGACTCCTCAAGCTGGCGGCTATTCTGCTGACCATTCTGAGCACCCCGATGTTTATCGTCGGCTTGCTGAACGGTTCCGCAATCTTGTGGGCAGGGTCGTTCGTGGTTTGGGGGGTGGGGTTGCTGGGCTATGCCGTCTGCCGTGTCGCCGACAAGTCAAAGAAAGCCGACAAGGTGAAGAGATAGGTGGAGCCGCCGGCCCAATGCCCTGCATGCAAGCATCCCAAGGAGTACTATCAACCGGAGTCGCTGGGATTCTGAGCGGTCCCACGCGCCAGATGCAGACGCAAGCGGGCAGCGGACCACCGGTTCCGGACGCCCAGCAGGCCGCCAGCGGTTTGGCTGACGGGCGGTCGCAGCAGTCCGACGGGCGGCCGACCGCACGGGACGGATACCGGCTGCGCAGCCCGCCGCCCGTACAGGGTGGGCCCGATCAGGCAACTTCGACGGCGTCGGACGCTTCGGTGCCAGACGCTTCCCAGGGGAAACCGTCCGACCGCCGGTAGCGGCCGGCCACCAAGGACGGCATAGGCCCACTTGGACCATGGGCCTAGCGGCCCGTGGTCACCTTTGCGGGAGCCGAATCTCGAATCGGTTTGCATACGAGGCACCTACGACGGGCGGGAGGGGTGCGACGAGGGTGGTGGTTTCGGCGGGAGCGGGGGCTGCCGCTCCGTCGCCGCATGCCGCTTCACAACAGCCCGGGGAGCAGCAAACCACGACGCACTTATAGACCGGCACCTCGCAGGTAATCTCCTTCTTCACCAGCTTCTTGTGGCAGCGGACCTTGCCGCACCTGGGTGGCACCATCGGCCGCCGGAGCGAGGCACAGGGGTCGGAGCAGGACTGCCCGGCACAGGACTCGCAAGAGGCCTTGCCGCAGCCGCCACAGGGCTTGCAGGCCGGTCCGCAGCGCGGCAGCGCGGCGCAGGACTCCTCGCATTCGACCACCCACACGGTCTTCTTGACCTTCTGCATCTCGCAGACCACTCTGCAAGTCTTGGGGACGCCACAGCGGGGGCAGCACTCGTGTGTTTGGTTGCAGCACGCGGGCGGACCGCCACGCTCGGCGCCTGCCGCCGGGCAGGCAATCAGAAGCCCCACAGCTAGGGATAACGCCGTGGTCCTCATACTCACGTCTCCTTGTTTGGCGTGTCGTGGGTCGGGCACGGATCCAGGAAAAAGGGGACAGGACCAATTTGCCGGAACGGCCCGCGACCAACCTTCGGTCGGTGCCCGGCTGCGCACAAATTGGACCTGTCCCCTTTTTCCATTTAGAAGTCGATTTGGGCCCTCATTTCGAAGATGTTGACGCTGCCGTCGACGCCCTCTTCGTGGTCGGGGCTGATGTTGGAGTTGACGTAGTTGAACATCAGCCGGGTGTAGGGATTCAGGTACCAGTTCAGCCCGAGGGTGTGGTCGTAGGCCCGTCCGCCCACGAGCACGTCGTTCAGATCCAAGGTCGAGTAGCGGTAAGCGATCTCCCAGGCGCCCTTGCCCATCTGGACGTAGCCGTCGGCGTCGCGAACGCGGAAGAAGTTCTCAAACGGCCTCACCCGGGTGAAGATCCCCTCGGTGCGCTTGTACGCACGGTGTTCCCCGGTGAGGAAGTAGCTTACGTAGAGGTAGCTCCCGCTGTAGTGGATATCGCCGTAGACGGGCGAGTCGATCCAGGCGCCGAAGACCTCCGACTGGATGGAGAAGGGCCCGTAGACGAACGCCAGCTCGCCACCGGCAATCTGCCAGTCCGTGGCGGCAAATGAGCCGGTGTCCAAGACGGTCTCGGCCAGGTGGGATTCGGGTTGTGCCCTGAGCCGGAGCCTCGGGTCGTCCAGGTCGCGATAGCTATAGGCCCCGCCGAGGTGCAACAAACCGCGACCCTCGGTGGCCTCATCGTACCAGGGGAGGAAGGTGCCGCGCATGGTCAGCGCGGTGCCGCCTTCGAACTGGTTCCTGCGGATCGGGGGTTCGGAGCCCATTTCCGACTTGAAGGCGCCGATCGCCCAGGTCATCCGCTCGTTTTCCGAGTAGTTCTGGATCATGACGCCCATGTTCCGCCCGGGCACGATGGCATTCTCGTCAGACAGGGAGCGTTCCATGAAGGTGATGAAATTGCTGCTGGTGAGGAATTCCAGGCCGAACGGCTCCTTGAAGTGGCCCACGCGGACGCGGCCCAGCCAGGGCAACTCGTTGACCGTGATGTAGACGTCTTTGAAGTTGGTGGACTGCGCCAGCCCGGTATAAATGGTCCCGTCGCTGGGGGTGGTTGGGGTGTCGGCAAAATCCATTTCGATCTTGTAGTCGACCACGTAGAAAGCGTCGCCGGAGACGGCGATCCGGGCGCGGCGGAACTCGCAGCGGTCGCCCCAATCGCCGTAGGTTGCTCGGTTGTTGGGGCTCTGGCCGAACAGGGCCCAGTCGGCCTGGATGCGTCCGCTGACCTTCACCGAGGGGCTGTCGGCCGCCTTCTTTTTCGCGTCGGCCTCCTTGTCGGCGATCGCCTGCAACCGCGCATCGACGCCGGTTTTCCAGCTTTGCAGGTCCGCCGCGGGATCGGTCGCCGCCTCGCCCGGATACGCCGCGGTTGAGTAGGCCACATCTGCGGGGGCGTCCCAAGGTTGTTGGACCTGTTGGCCGAAGACGGCCGCGGAGCCGGCCACCAGGGCAATTGCAGCCAGAATTGCCCCAAGCCGAGACTGTAAGACTCCGTTCATCTGCGTTTCCTCCGTAAAAGGCAGATCCTTCGCAATCGGCAGGCGATTGCGAAGAGAATCTTCAGCGTGCAACAGGTATTTTCGGCACGTTTGACTTCGGCGGAGTATCCGAAGCTCTGGTTGAAGGAGGTTTATCAGTTCTCCGCTGGCCCGCGGCACGCGTCGACGGAGTCTGGGGCCGATCGAGCGGATTATCGCGGTGATCGGGGTCTTGCGGTTTGGGTAAAGATTGAGCGGACTACGGACCCCTCAGGTCGCAGTCGGGCAGGGCCTTGCGGAGCCGCTCCGCGCCGTCCGCGGAGATCCCCGTCTGGCCGATCCCGAGGGATTTCAGCCCGACGAGCTTCTGCAGAAGGGCGACGGAAACGTCGGTAACGCCGCCGTTGAGCGTGACGTCGAGTGCCTTCAGTTGACGCAACTTCGCCAGGTGGACCACTCCCGCGTCGGTGATCCCGTCGTCCTTCAGATCGAGGTATTCCAGGCTAAGCAGGGTACCGACGATTTCCAGCCCCGCGTCGGTAATCTGCGACCGCCGGAGTTCCAGGCGCCGGAGGCCCTTGAGCGGCCGGATGTGCTCCAAGGCGGCGTCGTTCACGGCCGTCTCGCTAAGGTTGAGGGCCTCGAGCTGTTGCTTGTCGCGCAGGTGAGCCAGTCCGCGGCCGGTGATCGGCGTGTCGCGGAGCGAAAGCCGCCTCAGATGATGGAAGTTCCTCAGGCACTCCAGTCCGTCGTCGCTCAGGCCGTAGCAGCGAAAGAAAGTCAGGTCTTGGAGGTCCAGGTCGGCAAGCTGGGCCAGGCCGGCGTCGGTGACGGGGCAGTCTTCGACGGTCAGGCTGCTGAGTGTCTGCATCCCCTTGAGGACGGCCATGCTGGCGTCGGTGACTATGGAGCCGCCGAGCTTCAGGCACCTGAGGTTCTTCAACTGCCCAAGCTGCCGCAGGCCCGCGGCACCGACCTGTGAACACCCGCGGAGATCGATCAGCTCGAGCTTGCCCAGGCCCGCCAGTTCGGCCATACCCTGGTCGGTGACGTTGTTGTCGAGCAGGTAGAGGTGGGTCAATTCGGGAAAGTTGCGCAGGTGTTTCAGCCCTTCGTCGCTCAGCTTGGCCGTGGATCGAATATCCAGCGATTCCAGCCCGGCCAGGTCGGCTAGTTGTCCCAGACCGTCATTGTCCATCTGGGTGTCTTGCAGCGTCAGCTCGACGAGGGTCTTGATCGAATTGAGGTGTTCGACGTCGGCGTTGGTGATCCCGCTGCCGCAGAGCTTCAGCTTCTTAAGGTGCGGCAGCGAGCCCAGCAGCGCGACGTCGGCGTCGGAGGCCGCCGGGGCACCCGCGTAGCCGGGTACCCGCGAGCGGGTGGGCTGGGCGGTCAAGTCGACGCCGATCAGGTTGCCTTCCCGATCGAACTCCAGTTGGCCGCCCAATTTGTCGACGCGGCGGATCACCGCGGCGAAGCGCCGGTGAGGCTCGGCCAGCTCGGCCCCGGAGCGGATAGTATCGAGCAGCTTTCTTTCGGTGATTTCGGGAGTCGTGCGGCCGCCTTGTGTTGTGTTGCCACCCGCTACCGGGAGCGGTTCGGGCGACGGCCGTTCTGTGGGCCGGCAGCCCGGCAGGCAGACGAGGCCCGCAAGGACAAACAGGACGATCCGAAGCTTCACGCGGCGCTGCTCCTTCTTGGGCGTTTTCGCCGGCCTACAGCGTCCAGGGTTCTCGCAGCGGCCGGGAGAGCATCTTGGCGGCCTCGGCGTCACCGACGATCACTTCCTGCTTCGGGTCCCAGGTGATCTTCCGCCCCGTGCGGACGGCGATGTCGCTGATGTGGCTGATGATGTCGGAGCGGACGGCGTGGTCGATGGGGCTGACCGCCGGCTTGCGAGACTTGATCGAGTCGATGAAGTTCTGGTCCTGCCGCGGGCTGCTGAGCAGTTGCACGTCGCCCTGTCCGATCTTCGACTTCAAGAGCGACTTCGGCTCGGCGTCGATACCGCCACGCCGCACGTCCACCCAGCCGTCGGGGCCGATGAACTTGGTCGAGTCGCCGCCGGGTTTGAGGGTCATCTTCACACCGTCGGCCATCTGGACCTTCACGTCCCAGTGGTAGACGGTGTTATAGAGGCCCTCGGTGGGGATCACACCCGTGCCCTCGAAGGTCATCGGTCCGGCCAGGTCGGCGTCGCTGCCCCAGACCATGATGTCCAGCGGATGGGCCCCCCAGCCGGCCAGATAACCGATCGAGTAGTCGTAGATAAAGTACGTTCCCGGGGTCTTGCAGCGGTCGGCCGTGTAAGGGGCAATGGGCGCCGGGCCGAGCCACATGTTGAAGTCGAGACCCTCGGGCACGGGGATCTGCTGGGTCGACCCCCCAGCGTCGCCGTCGGGCGCCACGACCTCGATGGTGTGGACCTTGCCGATCCGCCCGCTGCGGACCAACTCGCAGCCGAAGCGGCAATGATCCTGGCTCCGCTGCTGCGTGCCGTACTGAAAGATCCGCTGGTTCTCTTGGAACAGTTTCCGGCACGCCAGGTCGTGCTGGACGCTGATGCCCAGGGGCTTCTCGACATAGGCGTCTTTGCCGGCCCGGGCGGCGGCGTTGGCGATGGGCACGTGCCAGTGATCGGGTGTGGCGACCACCACGGCGTCGATGTCCTCGCGGGCCAGCAGCTCGCGGAAGTCGACGTAGGCCTTGCCGCCGATGAGCTTGGCCATGGCCTCGCGGCGGTCGCGGTAGGCGTCGCAGACGGCCACGGATTGGGCCCCCTGGCAGCGCATAAAGCCGCGCAACAGGCTGCCGCCCTGACCGCCCACGCCGATGTGCCCCAGGGTCATCCGTTGGCTGGCCGGCGGTTTTTCGGCGTTGCCCAAGGCGGCCGAAGTGATCACGTAGGGAGAGGCCACCGCGGCGGCCGCGGCGCCTTGCAGAAGCTCACGTCTGGTTAGTCGATTGCTGGTCATGATCGGTTCCCTTCTTGCTTGAGATGAAATCGAGGGTAGTAGTACTTGTATCTTTGCTCAGGACGCGATCAAGGAGTGGAGCGTGTCCGGAAACCCAGATAACCGAAACCCGCTTGTAGGAGGCGTCTCCAGACGCCGACGCGTGCCTCGCGGGTCCGATC
>Ga0315291_10002408_pt1 | contig 24544 bp, 19 predicted proteins | sample YL17G12_20_MG_FD_203070 | JGI IMG/M metagenome (GOLD analysis project Ga0315291, IMG submission 203070) | Sediment microbial communities from Yellowstone Lake, YNP, Wyoming, USA - YL17G12_20 | ecosystem: Environmental > Aquatic > Freshwater > Lake > Sediment | place: USA: Wyoming | collected...
ATTGATCCTCAGAAAAGTAATGCCGCACCGCACAAATCGCCCAGGTTGCCAAGTCACGTGAAAACCAGGCTGAACCACGCAAACTGTGCATCCGTATACGACATTAGATATCTGAGGGTCAATAAACCACGTAACATCAGCTTTCTGAGAGTCAATCAGCCGCCAGCGGCAGGAATCCCTGGCCCCTGACCCCTGGTCCCTGACCCCTGAACCATGACCAGCCGCGACACAATCTTGCAGCGAATCCGAACCGAACTTGCCAAGCCGGGTGCCACTGGCGGGTTGCCCGCCAGCGCCGCTGTGCCGCCGGTTCCCCAGGTCTGGCCGCGAGAGACCTCCGAGCCGGCTGCCTTGGCCCTGCGATTTGCGAACGAGCTGAAGGAAGTCCACGGCGAGCTGCTCCGCTGCACTTCGATGGAGGCAGCCCAGCAGAGGCTGGTGGAGCTGCTCGACGCGTCACAGTGGCTCTCGATCGGCGCCGTCGACACGCTGCTGACACGGCAGGTGGCGGGTGCACTGGAGAAGACGCGGGTGGCCTGGACGCATTCCGGCTGGCCTGCGGCGGAAATCGCCGAGCTTCCCGCCGGCCTGGTGGCGGCCGAGTGGCTGCTGGCCGACACAGGCACGTGCGTCATCGCCTGCGGCACGCCTGAGGAGCGGCTGATGTGCTACCTGCCGCCGGCCTGCGTGGTGATCGCCCGGGTGGACCAGTTGGCCGAGCACCTGCCGGCCGCCTGGGAGGAGATCGCCCGCCAGGCGGCCGATCCGACCCGCCGCGGCGAGTTTGTTTTTGTGACCGGCCCCAGCCGCACGGCCGACATCGAGAAGATCCTGATTCTAGGCGTACACGGGCCGAAACGGCTGATCGTGATCCTGGTGGGATGAAGGAGGAAAAGGGGACAGGTCCAATTTGTGCGAAGCACCCTTCGGGCCGTTCCGGCAAATTGGACCTGTCCCCTTTTCCCCTTGCCGCCAGTGGCTTACAATGGGGGGCGAGGACCAAAGCCATGGCGATTACCTGCCCGCGGTGCGGTGCGGGTTTTGACGTTACGTTGTTTCAGTTCGGACACCGGGTCCGATGTGATTGCGGCGCAGTGTTGGCGTTTCCGGGCGCCGATCTCCGCAGCGGTCACACCGTCTTCGACCCAGTGCAAGCAAAGGAGGACGGGCAGATGGCGGAAGTGGAACTTGGCAGGGTGACCCATTACTTCAGCAAGATCGGCGTCGCCGCCATCGAGCTCACCCAGGATACGCTGGTGGTGGGCGACACGATCCACGTCAAGGGCCACACCAGCGATTTCACCCAGAAGGTCGACTCGATGCAGATCGACGGTCAGTCGGTCCAGGATGCCACCGTGGGCCAGTCGGTGGGACTGAAGGTGGCCGGGCACGCCCGCGAACACGACCTGGTCTACAAGGTCGTGGAGTGAGCGAAGCCGTGCCCGGCGTCAATGCAATGGCACCAATGCAGTGGCACCGGCGTCTCGCCGGTGGGACACAAGTGAACGCGTTGCCATGAGTTGCGTCACACCGGCGAGACGCCGGTGCCACTTGATCCTCCCTGGTATTACGCCTGATTGAATCGTATTGGGCTTAGCCCTCCTCGGCAAACAACAGGCAGAGCACGTCCAGCGCCCGCATGGCGCGGGCCGGGTTGCGGACGCCGTCGGGCCCGAGTGAGTCTTCCCAGATCGCCAAGGCGTAACGCAGATACTGCTCACGCGATTCGGCGACCAGTTCGTCACCCAATTCGGCCAACACCTCCGGCCAGAGCGTCTCCAGTTGTTCCAGCGCGGTTGCCCGCCCGTCGATCGCCTCGTAGACCACGTCGTCCAGGCGTTCGAGCTTCTCCTGCACTTCGGGAAGGCCCGCGCCGAGCGTCTGGGAGGGGGCAGCCGCCTTGAGTTCCTCCCGTGCCGTGGCAGAACTCTTGGCAAACCGGCAGTGGGCCGCGTGGGCACGCGTCAGACCGTCCGATCCCTGCGTCGCAGCGGCGGGAACGCCGGCCCCGGGGTCGTGGCTCTCCACCGCCGCCGGCCGGTGATCGCTTTGCAACGCCGAGGCGTCCAGCTCTTCCAGCAGTTGCAGTCCCAGGGCAGAGAGGTCGTTCGGCGCGAGGTGGAAGCGCCGCTTGGACAGTTGCGTGGCCAGAAACGAAGTCCGCCCGGACGTCAACACCCGATCGATGAACCGCGCCCAGCCGTCAACGGGCATCGACTCCGGCGAGCCATTCTCCGGAGACTCCCAGACGGTAACGTTCTGGTGATGGGCAATCCAGCGTCGCTCGGCAGGGTCGCCGGAGAGCGCCACGATGCGAAACGGCCGGCGAGAGGAGAATTTCAACCCGGTCGAAAACGAGAACTCGGTGCGGCATTCCGGCGGCAGGCAGTTCAGCAGCCCGGTGATCAGCTCCTCGGCCGACGGTCTGCCGGCCACCGCCAGGCAGACCGAATCCAGCGCCACCTGGACGAGCGCGGCCATTGCCTGCGGGCCGGGACTGGCGGCCAGCCGGGCCAACAGGGTCTGATCGACGGGGGCCGCCCCGCCGGCCAATTGCAGCGGCTCCAGCCGCCGCGACACTCCCTGGTGGACCTCCAGCATGCCGCCGGCCAAGGCCGCGCGCATCAGCGCCAGCGGGTTGTTGGCGAATCGCCTGAGCACCTCCAGCGGCACGACCAGGCACTGCGTGTAGACGCGGTGGCCCCCCCGGCTGCTGTACTCCCAGCCCGCGGCCGTCGTCCGCGAAATGCAGAACGCCCCGCTGGGCAGCGGGTGGAAGTTGAGGCTCACCGCCTCCGGGCCCAACTCCAACAGCGAGTCGTGCGACGGCCCCCAGACGGCCAGTTCCCGCGCGTCCGCCTCGCAGACTCCGGGGCTCCGGCCCACCACTTGATAGCCGGCCAAGCGATTGGTTTCGGCCGAGGTGAAAACAGCTTGCTCGACTTGTGCCATATCCCGAGGATCACCCTGTGTCTAAGTGGCTCCTACCCTTTCTCCCACTTGGCTCCCAGCTTGTCTAACAGCCACTCGAAGGGCTCGACGATTCCATGGGGCTCGATCCGCAGCGGCACCTGAACCCGGCCCTCGCTGAGCGACTCGCGCCAGGCGCAGGCGCCGGCCACCCCCGCAGCAAAAAACTTGTGACAGTGGAACCGTTCCTGGCAGTACTGCCACACACCCACAGCATGGGCCTTGGCGTAGCCGCCTGGGTCTTCTCGGCAGTCGTCGCACTGGTCGGCCTTGCTGAGGATCAGCGCCACGGGCCGCTTCGACCAGCCGTGCTTCGGATCCTTGGCCAACTCGCTTAAGGTGGTGAGCAGCTTCATGGTGAAGAAGTCCTGCTCGGGCATGCCCTCCTGGAGCTTGACCGTGTCGATCAGGATCAGCGCCCCGGTGCACTTCTCCAAGAAGGAGCGGATGACGCGGAACGTGTGCGGGTGGTCCACCTCTTCGAGCAGGGCTTCGCCGGCCATGTCGGGCATGATCAGCTCCATCACCTGCCGCAGATGCGGACGCCGCACTTGACAATGCACCCAGTTCCAGCGGTCCGGCTCATTGGGCGTCTTGGGAGGAAACTCGCAGCGGGCCAGGGCCGAGAGCGTCGTCTGTTGCAGGGTAATCGAGAATGCCCCCCGCGCCAGCAACTGCATCCGGTCCAGTTGCCGCGAGAGCATGTCGATCAGCATCCCCAGGTAGACCGTCTTGCCGGCGTCGGCGGCCCCCACCACCGCAATCATCTGCGGCCGGGTCTTCTGAAAACTGGCCTGATGCGCCAAGGCCATCGGCGCCAGGCAATGCGTGCAGAACTCGGCGTCGAACGTGTTGTCCGTGTCACAAATGTAACAGGGGATCGGCACGGCGTATTGGGCCAGCCGGTAGGACTCCAAGGGCTGGATGACACTCTTAGTCATGCACGCACCTCCTCGGCTACGGGAACCGGTTCTGCGGCGGCTGCCCCGGCGGCGCCCGGATCGTCGGCGCCGGGATCGGCGCCGCCCCGAGCGCCCTCGGCACGTTCGTCGACGCCCGACGGCTGGCGGGTCAACACCAGATCGCAAACCCCAACCGCGCAGCGGAAGCCGATGTTGTGCCGCCGCCCCAAGGGATTCTCCCCGCTCTGGAATTGGCAAGTCGCCTGGTTGTCGAAGTACGTATCGAACGCCCCGCCACGGATGGTCTTCATGGGCGTGGGAAGTTCCAGTTTGCCGGCGAAGTGATCCCCCGGGCGGAAATTCCCGCTGGTCCACTCCCACACGTTGCCGATCAACTGATACACGCCCCCCACGCTCACGCCTTCCGCATAATGGTTGACCGGCATGCTCCGGGGACGCCCAGGGTTCCAGAGGTTGGCCCGCTTGCGATCCATGGTGTCGCCCCAAGGATAACGGCGCTGCAGACGCGTGGTGGCGGACAAGGGCACGGGCCAACTGCCGGCCTTGACCCACTCGGCATCGGTCGGCATGCGTTTTCCCACCCAGCGGGCGTAGGCACTCGCCTCGTACCAACTGACCCCGACCACCGGATGGTCCTTCTCTTCCGGCCGAAAACAACCGTTTCGCCAATAGCGCGGCCCGGGCATGCCCGTGCTGTCGATCAAGTCCAGCACCGCCGGCCAGATCGACTCGTCCCAGAGGGCCATCTGCTCGTAGCCGCCGTCGGCCACGAACTCGTAGAACTGCTGGTTAGTCACGGGGAAGCGGTCCAGGAAGAATCGCTCCACCTGGATCAACCGACCTGCGGCGGCCGCGATCTCCTCCTCGTTCAACTTGCCGTCCTGCAGCGCTTCGTCGATCCGGCCCAACACCACTTCACCGTCGGGCACCAGCGCCATATTCTGCTCCAACGCCTCCTGTGCCCGGCGGAGATGGGCCCCGCTCAAGTTGACCGCGATCTTGGGGCGCAACAACAGAGCGAACCGCTCCTGTGCCAGCATCCGCCCGACTAAGGCGTCGGTGTCGCCGGGGTCCACCGGCTTGCGGGAAATCGCGGGCCGCTGCGGCAACGAGACAGTGGCCGGCGGAGACCGACGGGGTGCCGTGCGAGGCACGCGCGCGTTGGCCGCGGTCGCCTCCTCCGGCGAGCCCCTGCTGGCGTGGGCAATCCGCCACAGCACGTAACAGAGTCCCACTGCCCCGCCGGTCGCCAGCCACAGGTTGCGTACTAGCCAGGCCAGGCCGAAGATGACCATGCAGAACAGCGAGGTCACCCATCGGATCACGTGGTGCTTCTCTCTCCCCATGACTGTCTCCGATCGTGATTTCTCTAACCTACAGGACTCCGCCGGCGGCTCAACCGGTCCATCTGGCAATCACGTAAGGCGGTCTGTCCGATTCGGACAACAAGCAGGGCTTGACCGTGTGTGTCGGTTGTGTGGGTTACACGCGGGCAGGCAAGCCGGCACTTCCTGCCCGCGCCTGACCCGGCCGATGTCTCGGCGGTGCCAGGACCCCTGAAAACCCTACGACGCCGCCCTTCTCTCCTCCCGCTTGAAGGAAGCCACGCGGAACCCCAGGTAACAAAGCCCCAACCCCCCGGCAACCGCGGGCGCCGGGCTCCAGGCCAGCCAGCCGAGCAGCATGCTCAACAAGCACAACAGCAAGGTCGCTCCCCAGATCAGGTGTCTCTTCTGCTTTCGCATAGGTGCCTCCAGTGTCGCGAGGACGTGGTGAAAGACGCTCTTGACTCGCCCGCTGATATTCAGGCCCAGATCGATCACATGCTTTCTGCCCGTTGTCTCCCAAGGTTCTTTCTGTTGCCAAGAGGAAACCGCTTAAGGGACTGCTTGATGTTCCGAGCGTGCCGCCCTTCGCCGGGCGAGGTCTCTCTGAAGCATCTCGAACTGCGCCGCCACCGAGTCCAGCACCGGATCGCCGCCGGGCACGGTCGAGCCTTCCCCGACCGCCACGACGCCGCACTCGCGGGAATCCGAGAGGCGCATCCCCGGGGTGAACCCTCCTTCGGTCAGACGGCCGGAGATGCCTTCCAACAGGCGACGCATGCGTTTCAGTTCGACGGCCCACTCTGCCCGCTGGGCAGCCGCCTGCCGCTTTTGCTCCGCCAGCGACTCGGCCATCTCGGCCGCCCGGCCGCGAACCACCTCCAGTTCCGATTCCAGCACGGTCCGTTCCTGTTCCAGCAATAGCTGCTGGCGCTCCAGTTCACGGAACCGCTCCTGGAGTTGTTGGTCGGCTTGGGGTTGCGCCGCGCCATGCTGACGGGCCTCAAGCTTCTCCCAGCGCTGCGCGATCTCCTCTCGGGCTTCGGCCAACTCACGGCGGGCGTCGGCTAGCTGGGCAGCCACGCTGCCGAGTTGCTCCACTTGGGCTTGCGACGCCTCTTGCGCCCTGCGCAGCTCCGCCCGCTGCTGCCGGATCTCCTCCAGCATCTCCGCAAGCTGCCCACTGCCAGCCGCGCTGATCCGCTGCGCCAGTCCGGAACGGGCATCGGTCAACTGCGCGCCCACCGCCGCCAATTGGTCCGCCTGCGCCTGGGCTTTCTCCTGGGCGCCGCGGAGTTCCGCCCGCTGCTGCCGAATCTCCTCCAGGATCTGCCCGAACTGATCTTCGGCGGAGGCGGTCGTTTTCTCCGCCAGCGTGGAGCGGGCGTTGGCCAGATCCGTGGCCACGGCGGCCAGTTGCTCCGCCTGGGTCTGGGCTTCCTCCTGCGCGCTGCGCAACTCCGCCCGCTGCTGCTGAATCTCCTCCAGCACCGCCCTGAGCTGATCGTCCTCGGCCGCACTCGCTTTCTGGCTGAGCGCGGAGCGGGTGCCGGCCAGTTCGGTAGCCACGGCGGCCAATTGCTCGGCCTGAGCCTGGGACACCTCCTGTGCCCGCCGCAATTCCGCCCGCTGTTGCCGGATCTCCTCCAAGACCTGCCCAAGCTGTTGGCTGCTCTCGGCGGCTACCTGGGCGTCTTGTCCGAGGTGTTTCCGTTGGGCGGCCAGCGCGGCATGATCCTCCTGTAATTGTGCCGCCTTTCGCGCCAGTTCGCCTTCGGCCTGCATTCGCTCCGACTCCCACTGTTTCTTCCGCCCGGAAAGCTCGGCCAATATGCTGCGCAACTGGTCAAAGACTTCTGAGAAGAACTGCTTGAACTCGCCGTGGCTGGCGCGGACCTCGCCGAGCGCGCTTTGCACGGAGTCCCGGCCGGCAAGATGTTCCGAAAGCTCAGCGGACATCGATCTATGTTTGGCTGATAATTGCGGCGTTTGGCTGATAGTTACGGCGTGATCCGCCTTGTGCCGAACGGCCCAACTGCACGCCCGCCGACCCGTGCAACGAAATGCCTCGTCTCTGCGGCACCGGCCCCGCAGTCAGCCCCTCGGCCCCGCCCTCACCAAGCAGCAATCGGCGGAACCGTCGCAACGGACCTGTCACCACCGCAAGTTTAGGTCGGGAATCGACTTCGGGCAAACGCCGCGCTGCTGATTCCGGCGGCGGTGCGTCGCGGCGCCGAAGCTGCCTGTCGCAGAAAAGGAAAGCCCGTGCCCAGATGCCGACAACGTCTCGGCTTAGGTCAACTGTCTTTCCGTAGAAACGACGTTGCCGTTTCGCAACGTCCTCGCGCCGTCAATCGCCGCGATCGCGGGCAAAAACCAGCACACTGTTGGCCGGTATGGTGATCCCGGCAGAATGCGGCAGGCCGTGCATCGCCGGACCGTCGGCCGAAATACCCCCCGCGTTCCCCTGCACCCAAGGATTCAAGAAGTTGTCGTAAGCGTCGCTGTTGAAGACTTCGTGCCAGTAGCCGGGCAACGGGAAGCCGAGCTGGTAGCTGTGATCGTAGTACGTCGCTTCACGCAGGCTGACCACCACCACCACGTCGCGGCCCACGCCGGGCACCCAGCGGTGGAAGGCCAGCACGCGGTTGTACTGGTCGATCTGAAAGACGTTGATCGGTTCCGACCGCAACGCGGGACAGCGGCGGCGGAGCCAGATCAAATCGCGCACAAACCGATGGAAATCGCCCATCTGGCGATCCGCGCCTTGCTGCCCGTCCCACCCGTCCCACCAGATCAGCAGATCCGCACGATGCGGGTTGTCCGACCAGAGCTTGTCCTCCAGGATCTCCTGGCCCATAAAGAGCATCGGCACCCCCGGGGCGGTCAGCAGAATCCCCGTGGCCACCCGCGCACGGCTGCGGGCGTACCAGGAACGGGAGTCGCTCCCGTCCGCCAGCTTCGGGATCCGCGGCTTGCGGTGGTCACCGTCCATGTCCAGGACGAAGTCGTGGTTCTCGATGCAGTGGTAGGCCTGCCAGGCGGCGGGAAAGCTCCAGGGCCGCTCCAGGCCGCCCTTCAGCCGCCCCAGATGCACCGCCGCGCCGGCGCCGCCTGACGCCTCGGCAATCACGTCCCGCACGCCGTCACGCAGCGCGTCGGCGTAGCCGATGTCGAAGCCCATGCCTTCAAGCGGACGCCACACGCCCAGCCATCGCCAGTCGCCCCAGTATTCCGCAATCTCGACGGCCTGCGGCTTCACGTGGCGCAGGGTTCCCGTGAGGCTCTGGCAGAAAGACCAGCCGCCGTTGCCATCGATCACGCTCACCTCGTCGAAGCGCAGGCCGTCGGCGTGGTATTCCTCCAGGAACATCCGCGCGTTGTGGATCAGGAAGTCCTGTACCTCGGGCCTCTGAAATGCGAAGACCCTTCCGCCGGCCCAGTCGTTCTTGCAGAAGTAGATGCTGTTCTGCTTGTCCGGATCGGCGGGAAAATCGAAGTGATCGATGCCCTGGGCGTCGAACCCGCCGCCCGCGTGGTTGTAGACCACGTCCACGATCACCGCCAGGCCGTACAGGTGGCAGATGTCGATCAACGCCTTGAGCTGGTTCATCTGCCCGCTGAGCTGATGAATCGTCAGCGGGGCGCAGCCCTTCCGGGCAAGCAGGCCGTTTGCCTTACTGAGGTAAGGCGCGAGGTGTGCGGGATCGATGCAGTAATCCATCTCGGGCGAGAAAAGATCCGAGCAGTTGTAGCCCAAGCCCCACTCCCCCTGGAATTCCACCAGCGGCAGCGGCTGGAGCGCGTTTACACCCAGGTCCGCCAGGTATTCCACCCGGTCCAACACGTCGAGGAACTTCGCGACCCGGTCGTGCCGAATGTCGTTGCCCTGCCCATCGCGAGCATAGAACACCCCCACGTGAAATTGGTAGACGATCAGGTCGTTGAAGGCCGGCGGGCGGAAGCCTTGGTCGTGCCACGGGTACGTATGGCGGTCCCGCACGATGCAGTCGCAGTCCGGGTAGTCGTACAGTTCCAGCTCGCGCGCCCAAGGGTCGCGTTTGAAACCGGAGTCCTGCTCGCCCACGATGAAGAAGCGATATTTCGTCCCGTCGGCCACGCCTGGAAAAAAGCCGGTCCAGTGGCCGGTCGCCGGATCCTTCACCAGCTCGTCGGCCGGCTTTGGCTGGTAGTTCGCTGCCCCGTGCAGCGCCACGTAGACGTGCTCAGCCCCCGGGGCCCAGACGCGGAAGGTGGCCCCGTCAGCAATCAGGTTGGCCCCCATGGGCGTGGAATCGCCGATCTGCGCTTGTGATGCGGCCATAACCCCAGACCTCCTGCTCGTGCGCGTTTGACTGTGCCGGGCGGCCAGCCCACCCAAGTGCTTGCCTGCCGGCGCACTCCATGTTATCGCGCCCGGCGGCGGTCGGCCAGTTGAGAGGTGCGCGAAGGCTGGTGGGCGGGCTGATGGGGACCGTCTGGGCGGAGGCCCTTGCGCCGCAGGATGTCCAAACTGCCGTGCGGCCCGGGCACCCCCCGCTGCGCCCCTGCCACGCCCGGCGCCACCGCTTGCCGCCGCCCGATGCCGAACCCCTGCAAGTTGGGCCAGAGAAAGTGAGCGTTCTCGCGGAGGTACCGCCAGCGGAAGTAGAACTGTTCAAAACACTTGGCGTGTAGCTCCGCCATCTCTGTGGCCGTCAGGTGCTTGTACTTCAACACGGGTGTATAGACCGTGTAACGGCTGAAGTCCAAATCGGCGATCTGATCCTTGATCTGCGCAAAGTACTCCGTACCCGGATAGGGCGTGACGACGTTGAAGTTGGCGAACGTCGGGCTGAGCGACTTGGCGTAGTCGAACACTCGCAGGATCGAGTCCTGGGTGTCCTCGGGAAACCCGATCAGGAAACCGGCCACGGTGCGGATCCCCAGCGCACGGCAGGTGGCAATGAACTCCCGCTGGCGATCGTCCGGCACCGGCGAGCGGCGATACCGCCGCATCGTCTCCTCGTCGGGCGTCTCAATGCCCACCGTGATGCTCGTCAGCCCGACTCGCTTCAGCACGCACAAGACCTCGGGCCGCATCAAATCGATCCGCGTCTCGATCGAGAACTGGATCCTCCGCGGCAACCGCCCGATCAAATCCGCCAACTCGAACAACCGCTGGCGGCTCAGCCCGAACAGCGGGTCGCGGAACTTGAACGACCGGAATCCCCACTGCCGGACGTCGTGGCGGATCTCGTCGGCCACAGCTTGCGGGTGGCGGAAGCGGGTCGAGTTCTCCAGGATGATGTAGGGGCAGTAGTTGCACTTGAACGTGCAGCCGCGGCTGGCCTGGACCAACGCCGTGGGAAAACGCCAGAAGTCGTAGCTGACGCGAAACCGCTGCGGCCCAAACGGCGACCAGTCGGGCAGCGGCAGCAGATCGAGATCTTCGATGGTGCCCAACTGCACGACTTCCCCGGGTTGCGTCAGCACCTCGTCCAGCCGCCAGAGCAATTGTTCCGCCTCGCCCTTGACGATGGTTGCCTCCAGCCCCTCGAAGGCCTCGGGCATGACCGAGGCCACCAGCCCGACCACCAGGACGCGCGCCTTGGGGTTCCGGACCAAGACGGCGGCGATGGCCCGGCGCTCCAGCTCCAGCGTGATCAACGAAGGACAGAAAACGTAGAGGTCGGCTCCCGAGACAATCTGGTCCTCGACGTAGTCCACCCGGTGTCCCAGCCGGTGGAAGACGGCCGCCAGGTGGGCGAACAACAGGGCGGCCGGCCGCCGATCTCGCTTGTAGAAGTAGCGGATGATCCTGTTGCGCAGCCCGGCGCGAACAGGGTACTGACCCACGCCGAATCCCCCGGCGAAGTCCTTCGACGCATCCGACTTCCGGGTGTCCCACAAGACTACCTGCATCGCCGGCTCCTCTTGCCTGTCTGCCCCGCCGAACTCGGCAGCTCAAGTGTGTCGCGTCACTAACTTCCTATGACCTTCTCCCCTCGCCCGGGCACCGCGAAGCGGTCGGCGGGGAGAGGGGCCGAGGGTGAGGGGTTCCGGGATAGGCTTCAACAGGCCTTCCTGTAAGAAACGAGCTTCTTTGTGCCGGTTTCCGGTCCCTGGTAATGTCCTTCATCCTGGGCGGGCGGTGCCGCATTGCAGCCGTCCGCAGGTCCGCGGGCCAATCGGCCATCGCGGCCGGCGACGCGAGTCTGCCCTCCAAAAAAGACTCGATAGCTGATCCCACGCCAAGTAATCTGCCGTCCGAGTAGCGAGCTCAGCATCCCCAGCCAGTGGACCAGTCTCGCCAGCGGGCTTGCCCAGACGTCGAAACGCCCAGCCCTGCGCAATTCCTCATCCCCATCGGGGAAATACGTGCCGACCAGGTCCTGCCGCAGCAAACCCCGATACGCGCTCAGCAGGTAGAGCACGCCGGCTCCGCAGGCGGGGATCCAAGCGGGCGGCGTCCCATAGACCAGGCTCCACCCCAGCACCGCCAGGCTGCCCAGCCATGCCAGGCTCGTGACGGTCGACGCCACCAGCGCAAACGCCCACCAGTCGGGAACATAGAACCGTGCCATCAGGTACTGTCGGCGGATGAACGAAAACACCTCCCTGAGCGAGCAATCCAACGGCGAGGCCACCACGCCACCCGGCTCAAATCGCACGCAAAGCCGGGCCCGCCGCAACTGCCGGGCGGCCACCAGATCGTCGCTCAACGTGCCCGCCCAAGCCGACGGCAGGCCGATCGACTCGAACACGCCCCGGCGAATCCCCCAAGAACCACCCCAGACGAGGTAGTGACTGCTGCGGCCCAGCAGCGACATGATGTCGCAGTTCATGCTGTACAGCAGATGATTGGCCAGCGAGTGCCGGACGGGGACAAACCAGCGGTACCCGGTCACGGCGCCCGTCTTAGGTTCGCACAACCGCGCGAGCAGCAGCCGCAGCCACTCCGGGCGGGGCCGGGCGTCGGAATCGAGGAAGGCCAGATACTCCACCTGGGGCGACAGCCCGGCCGTGCCCGCACGGAGGTTGTGTACCTTCTGGCCGCAGTCGGTCGCTTGCCCCGCGATCACCAGCCGCACAGCCACGCGGGGGTGGTCCGCCATCACGCGGTGAATCACCTCGACGGCCGGGTCGTCGGCATTCTCCACGATGAAGGTCACTTCATAGTCGTGGTAGTCCTGGCGGAGCAGGGCCCGAAGGTTCTCCCCCAATTCCACGTCCGGCCCCTTGCAGGGAGCGAAGACCGCCGCACGGCCGGTTGGCCGGTGGCGCTCCCGGCTGCGCATACAACTGCGGGCGTAGCGCCGATGCTCCCAGGTCTGCAACACCAGCAGCGCCGACTGGGCCACGGCCAGACCGAGCAGAATCAGATAAGCAATCAACCAGTGGAAATCCATTCTCTTGCCGAAGCCCACCGTCCATGGGGTCAGGAAAAAGGGGACAGGTCCAATTTGTGCGACGACCATGCAAGCATGGTGCCCGCCTTCGGGCCGTTCCGGCAAATTGGACCTGTCCCCTTTTTCCCGGCATGACCATTCAGAACCCGCCGGGCCGGCCCGGAAGATAGCCCCTGGGGGGTATTAGGTCAATGCCAGCCGGGCTTGGCGGACCACTCGGTCACGGGACGTCGAGATGCTTGCCCCCCGGCTGTTGGGGTCGAGCGACAGCGCGGCGAAGATCCGCCACCAAGCCGTTTCGGGGGGTTGACCTGCCCACCGCCGGCATCCGCACCATCCTGGCCGCGCGCCAATTCGAACCGCAGTTGTCTCAAACCGGTTGACACGTTCCGGCAAGTCTCACGGCCTTGGCCTTGCTGATCTGCCGGCGGCCGGCCGCTTGAAATCCGTGCGCGACTTGCGATAGAATCCGCGTTCTGGGAAAGCGCTTCGGGGGATCGGGGACCACGGTTGGGCAGGCCGGTGAAAACGTGGGCGTTTGGCCGGACGAAACGTGCGACGGCCCCCGCGAGCTGTAATCCGTCGATGTGTCCATCCCGGGAAATCGGGGCCCACACCGGCATCCGACCGGCGTGGGACTCCGTGGGAGGGCAGCAACGCCTAACCGACGTGACTTCTTCGTTTCGAGTAAATGCCAACCAAGAGGAGGAAACCCGCATGAGCGAGACCACCAAGAGAACCTCGTCCCGCCGCCAGTTCCTAAGGAACACCGGCCAGATCGCGGCGGCCTCGGCACTGGCCGCCGGGGCCATACCCCGCGTCCACGCCGCGGAGAACAACACCATCCAGGTGGCCCTGATCGGCTGCGGCGGCCGGGGCACCGGCGCGGCGGCGAATGCCCTGTCGGTCAAGAACGGCCCGATCAAGCTCGTGGCACTGGGCGACGTCTTCGAAGACCGCGTCAAGGGCAGCTACGGCAATCTGAGCAAGGACTTTGCCAAGCAGGTCGACGTGCCCGAGGACCGTAGATTCGTGGGCTTCGACGCCTACCAGAAGGCGATGGATTGCCTCAAGCCCGGCGACGTGGCCATCTTCGCCACGCCTCCGGCGTTCCGCTGGGTCCACATGACCTACGCCATCGCCAAGGGGCTAAACGTCTTCATGGAGAAGCCGGTCACGGTCGACGGCCCGACTACCCGCAAGATGATCGCCCTGGCCGCCGAAGCCGACAAGAAGAACCTCAAAGTAGGCGTGGGGCTGATGATCCGCCATTGCCGCGGCCGGCAAGAGCTCAAGCGACGGATCGAGGACGGCCAGATCGGAGACATCATCGCATTACGGGGCTACCGGATGTCCGGCGCCTCAGCCACCTGTGGCCCGCCCCCGGCGGGCGCCAATGAGCTGCTGCACCAGATCCGGCGTTTCCACAGCTTCATCTGGGCCAGCGGCGGCGTGTACAGCGACTACTACATCCATCAGATCGACGAGTGCTCCTGGATGAAGGGTGCCTGGCCGGTCCAAGCCCACGCGCTGGGCGGCCGCCACTACCGCGGCAATTCCGTCGACCAAAACCTCGACACCTACTCGATCGAATACACCTATCCCGACGGGACCAAGCTCTTCTACTACGGCCGGAATATGACCGGGTGCCACGGAGAGTTCGCCAGCTACGCGCACGGCACCAAGGGCTCGGCTATCATCTCCACGGCGTCCCACCACCCCGGCCGCGTGCGGATCTTCAAAGGACAGGACTTCGCCAGCGCCAACCGCGTCTGGGGACCCCCGAACGAGCCGGATCCCTACCAGATGGAGTGGAACGACCTGATCGAGGCCATCCGCCAGGACAAGCCCTACAACGAGGCCAAGCGCGGGGCGGAAGCCAGCCTGGTCTCCTCCATGGGGCGCCTGTCGGCCCACACCGGCCAGATCGTCACCTACGCGGAGATGCTCAACCACGACCACGAGCTGGCCCCGGACGTCGACAAGTTCACCGACGGTTCCCCGGCCCCCGTGCAGCTCGACGCCAACGGCAAGTACCCGGTGCCGATGCCGGGCATCAATAGGAAGCGGGAATACTGAAGTTTCGCTTGATAGTCAGCCGCGGCCGGCCCTGGCAGCTCGCCTGCCAGGGCGCCGCGGCCGATTTGCTCACGGGTTGTTCGTCGGTCGGCGCCAGGTTGGAAAGACCGTGCCAAGCAGGCGACGAGCCTCTGGAGGCAAACCCACGGGGGTATGGTTTGGCACGTTGCGGGACATAGGATGAACAGGGAGAGCACGAGGGAAACGCAGCGTCGGCTGTGCTTTACGTGGCGGCCAATCCCGGTTATCCTGCGGCCGCTTGGGTTTGCGGTGGGATGCCAAATGCTGGACACGGCCGTCGGCCGATGTTAGTCTAGTGGTCAGGCGTACAGGAATGGAATCATGACCAGATACCAGTTGGCCAAGCTGATCCTGATGGCTGGGGGCCTCGATTCGAGAAAACGGGTGCAGAAGACGGTGCACCTCCTTCAGGCAGCCGGCTGTCCGCTGGAGGTCGAATTTCGTCTCCACTACTACGGCCCCTATTCCAGGCAGCTTGCTGAGTTGCTCGACCGGATGAGTGCCAACGAGATCATCTTCGAAAGGCCGGAAAGTACCCAACTCGGCGTGCAGTTCAACTACCGACTCAACGAGCAGATGCGGACCAGTCTGGAGAGCTACGAGCTAACGGCGGATGGCCAAGCTGCGAAGGACCGAATCGAGAGGTACGGAGAGCTGTTGAAGACACTCTGTGACACGCGGGCCCGCGTGTTGGAGCTTGCCTCGACCATCGTCGCCTTTCGCGAAACGGGTGCCGCCTGGGAGAATGCCCTGGACGAAGCGGCGGCGTTCAAGAGCGAGCGAACTGGCACTCCTTTGATGACCGAAGCATGCGAGCTGGCTCAGAAGGTCGTCGATTACGAGGATGATTGAGATCGAGAAGATCTTTCGCGACCCTCTCTACAATTACGTTGCGATCGATCGGGAACACGACAAGTGGCTTCTCGATTTGATCGGCACGCCTGAAGTTCAGCGGCTGCGCCGCATTCACCAACTGGGCGTGAGCCATTTCACATATCCCGGCGCGGATCACAGCCGGCTATCGCACACGCTTGGCGTGGTGCACTTGATGCAGCAGGCCTGGAGGCGGATTGAGGCACTGCAGAAAGACCCCGAAGTCCGGCGAGCACGAGAAGTCCTCCTCGCTGCGGCATGCCTACACGACGTGGGCCACGGTCCCTTTTCGCATCTTCTTGAGCCAGTCCTGGGAGATGGCCACGAGTACTGGACATGCCAGACTATCCGATCAGAGGAAACGGAAGTTCACCGCAAGCTCGCCGAATGTGACCTTCCCATGGAGCAGATCACTGCTCTGATCGAGAAGGATAATCGTCAACGCCCACCTTGGCAGAGGACGCTCCTATCGAGTGAGTTGGATGTGGACCGCCTGGACTATCTCCGGCGCGATAGCTACTTCACTGGTTCGGGTTACGGGCACTACGACTGGTATCGCATTCTCAATTCCTTCCTTTTCGACGAAATCGAGGGCCAACGCGTGCTGGTTTGGCCGGACAAAGCCAAATACGCGATCGAGGAATACATCTTCTCTCGGTTCTATATGTACAACAACGTATACCAACACAAGACGACGCGAGGGTTTGAGAAGATCCTTCACGCCGCGTGGGAGCGGGCGAAGCAGATCTGTGATGACGGCCGTGACGCCTGGTTTGTGCATGAGATTGCCGAGTTTGTGAACTCGGAAGAGCCAAGTGTGAGCCAATACCTCGCGTTGGAGGATGCCACGCTCGTCTACCAGTTGCAGGTCTGGATGCGCCACCCAGACAAGGTGCTCAGTGATCTCGCCAAGCGATTTCTTCATCGGCAGGGCATGGCCGCCATCGAAGACCCCGTGTCTGAGAGAAGCGTGGCTGACGCTCGTGATGGTTGGGAGGAAGAGCTACGGCGCGTGGTTCGCGAGCAAGGATTTGACCCGCCCGAATGCTACGCGCTTCGCGACGACCTGAGATTGACGATCTACAACCCATATACCCCGGAAAAGGAAGAGAAGGAACAAGACCCTTACAACGCCATCTTCATTCAGCCAAGCGGCGGCGAAGGGATTTGCGAGATTTCAGGATTGCTGGAACGCCTCGGCCCGGTTACGGGGCCACGTGGAAAGCAATATCGATACTACGTCCCGAAGGAATGCCGCGACGCTGCCATGTCACTGGCTGCTTCCAGAGCGTGGTGAAATGCGGCAGCAGAAGGAGAAGCTCGAGATGTCTGACGGCAAGCCAACGACGATCTCGCGTCGAAGTTTCGTCTGTGGGGCCGGGGCCGCGGCCTTGGGGGCCTCGGTCGCTTCCACCTCGTTGGCCGTAGCGGCGGCCGAGACGACGGCCAAGGCCGGCAGCGCAGAACTCCCCCGCCGCGTGCTGGGCAAGACCGGCCTGTCGGTCACCTGCATGACGCTGGGGACCGCCCCTTCCGGTCTCGCCAAAAACAGCACGCCGGAGGACGTCGCCCGCGTCGTCAACCTGGCCCTGGACTTGGGCGTCAACTTTGTCGACACCTCCCCGGGCTACGGCAAGGCGGAGGAGGGCGTCGGGCTGGCGCTGGGGCGGCGCCGCAAGGAGATCCTGCTGGCCACCAAGGTCCGCGCGGATACGATCCCCGACGCCGAGCAGAAACTGGCCAAGTCGCTGGCGACCCTGAAAACCGATTACCTCGACGTGCTCTACCTCCACGACCTCGGCGATCGCGACGTGAAGCGGGCCAGAGACCCGGACGGCGTATTCACCTGGCTGCTGAAACAGAAACAGGCCGGCAAGTGCCGCTTCGTGGGCGTCTCCGGCCACAATCTGCCGGGCCGTTTTCCGGCCTTCCTGGAGACCGGCCAGGTCGACGTGATCCTGGTGACGGTCAACTTCGTCGACCGCTACACCTACGCCTTTGAAGAGAAGGTGTTGCCGCCGGCACAGAAGCACGAGGTGGGCGTTGTCGCCATGAAGGTCTTCGGCGGCCCCGACCCGAAAACCGGCAGTTGGGCCAACCCCGACGCCAAGCCGAACGTGGGCCTGGAGCGGGTGGAATCGGCCATCCGCTACGCACTGAGCACCCCGGGCGTGGCCTCGGCCAATCTGGGCGTGCACAACCAGCAGCAGGTCCGCCAGAACGTAGAGATCGTCAGGAGGTTCAAGCCGCTCTCACCCGACCAGCAACAGACGTTGGCCCAACTGGGCCGGGAGCTGGCCGGGCAATGGGGAGCCCACTTCGGCCCGGTGAGCTAAGGCGTGGTTCGGAAATGGATTGGCTAATTGCGGCGATGTAGGAGGCGTCTCCAGACGCCGAGTTGTCCGCGGATTACCGCTTTCGTCGGCGACTGGAGTCGCCTCCTACGTCGCCGCAACCCATGAAACCAATTCGACTTCCCAGACCTAAGGTGGGACTTCGTCCCAGCCTACGGCTTCCCAGAGAACCGATCCCCGGAGTGCTCACCGCATGACCGCCTCGGAGCTCTCGCCCGAAGAACTCGCACGCTACGCGCGGCAGATCGGCCCAGGGGTGTTCAGCACCGAGGGGCAGTTGCGCCTGAAGAACTCCACCGCCCTGGTGACCCGGGTGGGCGGGATGGGCGGCCCGGCGGCACTGGCGCTGGTGATGGCCGGGGTGGGGCGGGTGATCATCGCCCACGGCGGGCAGATGATCTCACCCGACCTGAACCGCCAGGTGCTCGGCTCCGAGGCCGTGCTGGGCCGACCTCGCGCACCGCACTTCGCCGAGTACCTCCGCTCGATGAACCGCTTCGTCACCGTCGAGGCGATCGACCACGAGCCCGACGACGACGAGGCCCTCGAGCTGGCCCGCCGGGTGGACGTGATCCTTTCCTGCCCGCCGGGTTTCGCGGAGCGGTTGCGGCTGAACCGCGCCGCGGTCCGCGCCGGCGTCCCCCTGATCGATGCGGCCCAGTGGGGAATGACCGGCACGCTGATCGCGGTCGATCCCGGCCGCACCGCCTGCCTCCGCTGCGTCTATCCCGAGGATCCGCAATTCGAGGAGCTTTTTCCCGTCGTGGGGGGCATTTCGGCGGCAATCGGCGCCCTGGCCGGGCTGGAGGCGACCAAGATCCTCTCGCAGACGGGTAAACCGCTGTTCGGGCGCTTGTGGATGATCGACGCCTACCAGGCCCGCAGCTCGATGATTGAACTCTCGCGCGATCCGAATTGTCCTTGCTGCGGCTCGGCCGCTGGGCGGGATCCATGATTCCGGTATCGCTTAGACTGAAAACTGAAGACTGACAACTGCAAACCCCTGGCCACAGGTGGCGTGGCAGCCATTGGCTGCAACAACTGGTTAGAGATGGTTTAGGGTGCAGCACCAAAGGAGTCAACTGACCGTGAAGGTTCGCCTCGTCGTCACCGGTCGACGCTACGATGCCGTCGAGAAGATTCCGGAACATCTGACACTGCCGGAAGGGTGCTCGATCAACGAGGCGCTCGAAGTGATCGCCAGACTCTACCCCGAGGGGAAAGGGTTGCCGGAGAGTTGCCTGGTGGGTGTCTCGGGGACCCACCTGGGAACCTTGCGCCGCCACAAGCCATACGTGCTCAGCGAGGGCGACGAGTTGGTGCTGATCGCCCCAGTGGCGGGCGGTTGAGGCGTTGTCCCAAAACCGCATGGTGGAACACTTCGGGTGGCCGGGGTCGACTTGCACCGACGCGAGGCGTTGGTTGGCGAGCCCCCGGAGTGCCGCGGCTGGGGGCGGCCTCCGGCCGACCGCCAGCCACCCCGACTATCAGTTCTGGGATAAGCCCCAAGTGTCAGTACAACAACCAGCCGGCCAGTGACCCGGCGAGCACCAGCCGGGCCGGGGCTACGTCCCACCGCAACATGGCTATCCCGGCCCCCAGGGCGATCAGGCAGCTCCGCCAATCGATCCAAGGAAAACCGCCGGGGCCGACCAGTGCCGTATAGCAGAGCGTCAGCGTGACCCCCGCCATCAACCCGATCGCGGCGGCGCCTACGGCGTCCAGGAACCGCGCAGCCCAGGGAGAGTGTCGCAGCCGGGGAATCAGCGGATTCACCACCGCGACGAAGAAGAACGAGGGCAGCAGGATGGCCGCCGTCGCCACCAGCGCCCCGGCAACACCGCCGCCGACCAGATAGCCGACGAAAGTGACCATCGAGAACATCGGACCGGGGGTCAATTGGCCGATGGCCACGGCGTCGAGCAACTGCTGGCGGCTGAGCCACTCGGGCACCCTGTCGTCGAGATAGGCCACCAGCACGTAACCGCCCCCGAACCACACCACGCCGACCTTCAGGAAGAACAACCCCAGTTTCCAGAGCGGCACGGCGGCCGACGCCGCGGCGCCGGCGGCAGCCGTGGCAGCGGCGGCCTGACCGGCGGGGGCGGCCGCACCTGCGAGTATCGTGCCGGCTAGAGCGCCGACCGCCGTCTTGCCTGGCGGATCGCCGCCCGGACGGGACCACCGCAGCAGCATCACCCCGAGCAGGCTGCCTGCCAACAGCATCAGCACCTCGTCGCCGCGGCCCAGCAGATCCTCGACCAGCGAGGCGGCGGCCACGCCCGCCCCGATCAACCTCAGTTGCCACGTCCGTAACGCCTGCTTACCTAAGCGAAACACGGCCGCGAAGATGACGGCCAACACCGCGGCCTTGACCCCGTAGAGAAACGGTTCCACCTGGGGTAGTCTTCCGTAGCGCTGATAGCTCCACGCCAATCCCATGGTGATCAGCACCGCGGGCAACGTGAAGCAGACGCCCGCGACGACCGATCCCAGCACGCCCGCGCGGCGGTAGCCCACGTGGCTGGCCATCTCCACGGCGTTGGGGCCCGGAATGAGGTTGGTGGCGGCGATCAGATCGAGGAACTCCTCGTGGGAGAGCCAACGGCGTCGCCGGACGACCTCGTGCTCCATCAGGGCGATGGAGGCGGCCAGCCCGCCAAAGCTGATCGTGCCCAGTTTCAGAAACAGTCTGGCGAGTTCGGCCAAGGCGTGCATGAGATGGTTTCCTGTCCGGCCATTCTCGGGCCTGGGGGTGTTCTGTCAAGCGAGCCGTGCACGTGCAAGCCGAAAGGTTTCCCAGCAGGTGAGGGCCGCATATGCCAGTGTTCAACGAAACAGACCGCCACAATATACGGGCGCCGCTCAATGAAAGACGTCCTACTTCACGTCATTCGTGAAAGCGCCCTTTGCCAACAGTGTGGCGATCAGCCAACCGACGACAAAGCCAACCGCCGTGTTGGTCGCCATGCAGGACCCGGCGGTTAAGACCATTGCAAAGAAGTCCGCCTTGGAGCGCTGGTCGCGGCAGACCTGGCAAAGCTCCAGCCCGCTAAACAGTAGCAGCACACCGAGCACCGACTCGGGATAGTCCTGAAGCCAGACGATCAGTGAGCCGCCGAAGAGCAGCGCCAGCAACATTTTGGCGGTCCCCAGCATGACGACGCTTCCGCCCGTGCGGGCCCCGAAACGGTATTGGGCGGCCAGTCCGCCGGCGCCGTGGCACATCGGCATGGCTCCCAGCGGGCAACACACCAGATTCATCAGCGCCACGGAGGTTGCCACTCGGCGTGGTGCGGCCGGCCTGTTCGGGAACAGGTCGCCCGACAGCACGCAAACGGCTATCACCGAATTGAGCATCGTTAGCGGGATCTGCGGGATCGCGCCCCGCGACAGTCCGGTGAGCCAGTCATTGGTGTCGAACAGCACGGGCAATTCCCAGGTCATCCCCAAATGCGTTTGCTGCAGCAGAGCCGGTCGATCGGCAATCAAGGCAACCAGGCCGATTGCGAAAACGAGGAGTGCGCCAGGGACGCGCTTCGACGAAGCCAGCCACAGCACCAGAGCGGCGCAGAGGGCGCCCGTGCCGATACTGTCCCAGCCGATCAGCACCCCACGATCGGCGATCATCTTGATCCCGCCGGTGAGGAGCTTGAGGCCCAGGGCCAACTGAAGCCCGCGAACCACGTTCCTGGGGATGACCCGATTGAGCCAATCGATCAGACCGGCCAAGGAGATCAGCAGGAGCACGGCGGCGGTGCCGATGCCGGCGGCGATGATCTGCGACTCGGTGAGCCCCTCGGCGATGGCTACGACGGCGATGGCCTTCATCGGCTGGACCGGCATCGGGATGCCGAATACCAGCCCGGTTATTACATTCATCACCCCGGCGCAGAACAGCGCCGGCCCGAATTGCAGGCCGCACCGGTTGACCATCCCCACGAGCAGGGGGATGAACGTTCCCAAGTCGCCCAGTGCCCCGCCCGCTTCGGCCCGGTCGAAGCGGAAAGAAGCCAGCTTGTCTTTCAGTCCCGCCACGGACGATTCTCCCTGCCGCACCAGTGCTTTTGCCGCGTCGTGCAAGACGATCCAGACTGTCGCACCCTCGTCTAACAGGACTATTCCCCGCCGCAGTGGTTGACCGGGCCGGGGAGTCTCGACACCACCATATTATCGTCGACCGCCGCGCGGGGCAATTCTGCCCAAATGACTTGCGGCAAGCGGTGCAATACAATAGTTGCCTTCGCCAACGGCCGGACTCAGATCGGGCGCCGAGAGCCCGGACCGCGCGCAGGTCCGGCTGGGTGATCGGACCGTGCTGGACACCGCCGGCCGGGTGCATCTGCCCCCCGAGCGGCGCAACCTGGGCGTCGTGTTCCAGGATCATCTGCTCTTTCCGCACCTGACGGTGGAGGACAATCTCTGCTACGGGCAACGACGTCGGAGCCGCCGGCGGCGATCCATCGAGCTGTCGCGCGTGGTCGAGGTCCTGGAGATCGGTGGGTTGCTGGGGCGATACCCCGGCAGGCTCTCCGGCGGTGAGCAACAGCGGGTGGCCCTGGGGCGGGCCCTGCTCTGCGGCCCGCAACTGCTCCTCATGGACGAACCGCTGGCCTCGCTCGACGCCCGCTTAAAGGCCCGCATCCTCGCCTATCTTCAGCGGGTGGTGGCCGAGTGGCAGATCCCCACGCTGTTCGTTTCCCACGCGCAAGCCGACGTGCGGCGGGTGGCCGACTGGGTGGTGATCCTCAAACAGGGGCGCGTCGTCACCAGTGCCACGCCGGACGTGGCCCTGGGTCAACCGGAGCCGCTGGGCTGGAAGAACTCCACCGGCCCGGTCAACCTCCTGCGGCTGGAGCAGGTCCACTCCTGCGACGACCACGCCACGGGCCGCGTGGGGGACCAGATCCTCTATCTGCCGCCGCTGGAGGCCGCGGCCGCGACCACCTGCGGTGGTGCCCCCTCCGGTGGTGCCCCCTCTGGGTCGCCGACGTTCGTCCAGTTCTCCCCGACCGACGTCACGCTCAGCCGGCACGACGTGGTGGGCCTTAGCGCGCGGAACCACTTGCAGGGCCGCATCTGCCAGGTGGTGCCGCTTCGCCAGGCGGTCTTCGTGGCCATCGACGTCGGCCAGGTCCTTTGGGCCGAGGTGACCCCGGAAGCGGCTGCCGAGCTCGAATTGAAGCCGGGCAGCCCAGTGATCTGCCTGCTGAAGGCCCATAGCCTCCACGTGGTCGATTAGCGGTCCGTCAAGATTGGAAATGACAGGGTCGGGTGTCAGCAGCAGCTTGCCCACCACCCGGTCGCGGGAGCACTCAAGCTGGCATCAACAAGGGTCCAGAATCTCAGCCCCCTTCAGGATCGTTACCCCGTCGGCTTCTGAAGGAGACGATTCCCGGCCCGAGCTGCAGTCCCATTTTCTTCGCCAGCGACGGGTTCCTCGGGTTTTGAATTGCATGGCGGCAAAATATGACTCAGCGGCAGGGAGTTGTGCCTGACCCCTGGTGCAAGGAGCGGTGTGCTGGAATCCGAACGTATCTTGACACCCCACGCCGATCCACTAAGTTGAGGGGAGCGACAGCTTCGGCGCAAGGGATATCGAGAAGCTGTATAGCGTGCGGCGGGCGGCCCTGGCTGCTTGCCAGCCAGGGCTGCAGAAGCATGGGGGAACAAGCCACCTGTGGCACCGGGCGAGTCAACACGTGTCCGAACCTCTGAAGAACGACGGTTGTCATTGTAACTTCGGGTGGTTCCGGACTGCTCACGAGGAAAGCGATGGCCCGTAGATTGCGTTTCCCGAGATCACTCGAGGAGAAACTCCGAGCCCTGGACGACCACTTGTTCTTGCTTCGGACAGAGCTTGAAGGGCTGCGAGAGGGCGAGCCTGCCCATCTGAAGGTAATTGCAGCCGAACTGCGGACATTGGTGTGCCATAGTTGGGTTGAAGGGCTCCTTTGGAGGTTGGCTGACGAGTTGAACGTCTCCGACGATGTGTTCCTCTGCGAGGGTGCCAGAATCAATCGAGATCATCCACTCGCACGTTCGCTCCAATTCTTTGGAGGCCGAAACTTCCGCGGCGAGCGAGGCCCGGATTGGCTTCCTCGAGTCCGGGAGTCTTTGCGGTACGTGTTCAAGACTTGGGAGGCGATATATGTACCAAGCGTGTCAGACGTCGAGATAACGCACGAGTACTTGATCAAGGCTGTGGCGCAGCAGATCGGATCAGCGCACGAAGACGACGGGATAGAGCCGATCCTTTCTAGGCTGCGGGAGGTCTTGGTCAGCGGGACGGAGTCATATGCACACGTTCTGGTCTTTGATGCAGACTTGACTCTGCAAATCGGCGAGCGGATCTTGGACGCTGCAGAGTCCCAGAGGGCGTATCGTCGTCGTGACGGGGCCTCCCCGGCAGGTGAATTGACGTTAGTCGTACGTCTCGGTGTTCGCGAAACGCTGGCCGCCAGGATCCAGATTATCACTGCGCGATCTCTTATCAGCGAGGTTGAGATTCGGATAACACTCGGGCCACGTGGTATCGGTCTGACGGCGAAGAAGCGTGGCGTAGACAAATGCCACCTTGAACTGCCGTATCCTGACGTAACTGACGA
>Ga0315291_10002409_pt1 | contig 24538 bp, 20 predicted proteins | sample YL17G12_20_MG_FD_203070 | JGI IMG/M metagenome (GOLD analysis project Ga0315291, IMG submission 203070) | Sediment microbial communities from Yellowstone Lake, YNP, Wyoming, USA - YL17G12_20 | ecosystem: Environmental > Aquatic > Freshwater > Lake > Sediment | place: USA: Wyoming | collected...
ATTCAACACCATCGCCTATGCAGGAAGGACGTATAAATGCGAGATACTGGCGCATGACCTTGAAGGGGACAAGCTCACCTACACGCTGGATTTCCCCCTGACCGGCCCCTCCATAAACAGTGCCACGGGCCTCATCACCTGGGCCAACCCGCAGTCCAGCACCAGCGTCACGGTCAACGTGACCGACGGCATCAACTGGACCGCGGCCACCTATTTCCTGGTGGTGGTGAAGAACATCGCCCCCAAGATAACGAGCACGCCGCCGGTGAAGCTCATCTTCGGAGAGGAGCTCCGCTACCAGGTCACCGTATCGCATCCGGCGGAGAACCAGACCCTCACCTACCGGCTCATCGCCCCTCCGGACGGGATGAACATCTCCGCCTCGGGCCTGGTCAGCTGGAAACCGAAGGAAGCGCAGAAAGGCAGCCACCACATCCGGATAAATGTCTCGGACGGTTTCGACAACGCCACCCAGACCTTCGACCTGGAGGTCGCCGACAAGACGATAATCCCCGGGACGGACAATTTCCTGCTCTACATGATATTGCTGGTCCTGTTGGCGGTCGTATGCATCGCAGCCGGCGGAATATACTACCGCAAGCGCCAGCGCGACAAGCTCCTCGAGCAGCGCTGGCCCGAAATGCCGAAAAAGTCAGAGGGCCCGGGCCCGACGATAAAGCCGCTCCCGCCCGAAAAGCCCTCCGACGTCGCCTCCGCCGTCAATTGGACCCCGGCCGCCGCCACGACGGCCCCGGCTGCCGCCTCGGTCGCCGGCCTGCCGCAGGTGCCCGTCCCGCCCGGGACCCCCTCGAATAGCCGCGTGCAGGACATATTCATCATCTACCGCGACGGGCGGCTCATCCACCACCTGACCAACCGCCTGACCCCGCTGGACCACGAGATCTTTGCCAGCATGTTCAGCTCGGTCCAGGACTTCATGAAGGACTCGATGGGCGCCGACCGCATCGATTCGATAAAATACGAGGAATACAACATCGTCCTTGAAAAGGGCAAGAACATCAACCTGGCCGTAGTGCTCACGGGCGACGAGCCGGCCGACATCCGGCAGGTCATAAAGACCGCAATAGCCGACGTGGAACTGGTCTGCGCCCGCCTTCTGGAAAAGTGGGACGGCGACGCCTCGCCGCTGAGAAAGGACCTGGAACTCCTCCTAAAGCCCATCTCCGAAGCGGTGATGGTCGCCAAATCCGACAAAAAGGTCAAGCACAAGAACGCCGAGGAATACGTCTCCATCCTGAGCGGCGTCGAGTTCTTCCGGGGCTATGTGAAGGTCAAGTTCGTCATCACCAACGACCTGGACAACGTCATAACGGACGCGATGGTCAAGATAATCGTCAAGCAGGAAAGCCTCCGCATCGGCTGGGTCGAGCCGCCGGAATACGCCTTGCAGGGCGACAGCATAATAATCGGCAATGCCCAGCCCGGAGAGAAGATCCAGCTCAACCTCTTCCTGGACCCATTAGTATGCGCCGGCTCGTTCGTCGACGCCACGCTGACCTTCAAGGACGCCAAGGGCGATCTCTACTCCATCGTAATGAGCCGGAGAAAGGCCGATGTGGTCTGCCCCACCTTCCACACGGACGAGGACATCAACGTCGCCATGCTCAGAAAGATGATAACGGAGTTCCAGCAGCACGACACGAAGATCTACACGTTGCCGGAAGGCCTGTGGGCCGAGGAAGCCTTCAAGATGGGCATGTCGGTCATCGAGGGCCACAATGTCAAGCTCGTCAGGGAGTTCACCGAAACGACCCCGGCCTATTCGGCGGAGGCCTGGTATTACGGAAAAACGCAGATCAAGAAAGAGCAGGTAGTCATGCGCATCAGCGTCTCCCGCGAGCATAATTCGCTGGAGTTCTTCGTCGGGTCCTCAGAACAGGCCGCCATCACCGGCCTGCTCGCCGAGTTCGGCCACGAGCTGAACCGCAGATTGAAGAACAAGGGCCTGATCCAGCAGAACATCAAGCACCTGGACCTCACCGACAAGGACCGCATCAACCGGAAGAGCCAGCTCTTGCTGCACCGTTATGCGGAGGCGGAAGCGGGAGTCGCCGAGAACGACCCGAAGAAATAGATTACCATGTATACGCGAAACAGTCGTTGGACCGGACTACCCACTTTCACCCACCCCTCTGTATGGCATATATATATCCGCTCAAGTCCTATTAACATCAAGACCATGCAACACATCGGCGTGAACCCAATCGAGACTGTCTTTACGAGCAGGAAGAGGTGCTACTCGTTCACTGATGGACCCGTCGACATTCGACAATATAAGGTGCTGTGCTGTCATGACCGTGTGTTAGGCACTGTCAGAAGACTGAAACCCATGATTCCGCGATGTGACTTTGAATGTCGGTCCTTGTAGATAAGGTATTCAAACCTATCAATCTGGATTTCCCGACAGATACTTCAGAGGACCATCTGACCAGCCTTCATCCATATCCCGCACGGTTCATCCCGGCAATTCCCCGCTGTGCAATCCGTTCCCTTCTGAAGACCGGGGGCGTGGTATGGGATCCGTTTGCGGGCGCCGGAACCTCGATGATCGAGGCGCTGGAAAACGGTCATGATGCAGTCGGAATTGATGTCAATCACCTTGCGAACTTCCTTCAAAATACATATCTATCCAAGCTCAAGAGAGAAGAAATAACATCTTTGCATGCTCTCGCATTCGAGTTCAGGCTGGCAAAATCGTTTTTGACCTTGGAAGAAGCTTTGCGGCAATATTCCAGAATCCCCAATCTTGAACACTGGTTCTCGCCGGGATCGATACGGGCCGTCGGAAGCTATCTGCAATTCCTTGAGACCTCGGGCATGACCGAGAATGCTAAATCAGCGGCAAAAATGGCCCTGTCCCGAGTGCTGGTTCGCATTTCCAGACAGCAGTCGGACACGCAGTATCGGGCCGTCAAAAAAGATATTACCATGAAATCGGCGATTGAAATAATCCTCAAATCCCTAATCGAAGTCGCCGAGACAATGCCATTATATCAATCACGTCTGGGCGCTGGAAATGCAATAACCCGGCTGGGAGACGCACGAGAATCTGCGACCTACGACAACCTGCCGGCCCCCGATCTCATCGTCACCTCTCCGCCATATCCGAACAAGTATGAATACTGGCTCTATCACAAATACCGGATGTTCTGGCTCGATATGGATCCAATTTGGTCCCGCAGCAAAGAAATAGGCGCACGCCCATTCTATTCGGGAACGGGCAATCTCGGCCCGGAGGACTTCGCCTCGGATATGCATAAAGTCCTCAAGAACCTTACTTCTGTCTCAAAACCGTCTACCCTTCAAGTATGGGTGGTCGGCGATGGAATAATAAAAGGAAAGCCGATATACACATCACAGGTCATCGCGAACGAGGCACAGGAGCTGGGATGGACAATCCTATGGCAAACCAGCCGGGCAGTCCAGCGCAAAAGATCATCGTTCCATGGAATTGGGAACCTGCGCCGGGAACAAATCCTGGTCATGGGGCGTGAATGATGCGGACCGAGCTCCAGATATCGTATCGTTTGTTCCCGTATGAACGGCGTTTCCTGAAACGGGAAATATCCGCCCTCGGTGGAAAAGTATTGAAATTGGAGCGGCCGGACACATTGGTAAGCAATCTGGATCCGGCGATCGCCTCACAGTTGACTTACATCAGATGGATAAACGATGGAAATTTCCGGCAGGTCTTCACCGAGCAGGCGAAACGGGAGACAAAGGCAAAAGGAACCCAAGACACCCGATACGGGCCACACGGGTTGCATGAATTCAAGGGAAAATTCAATCCGCAAACCCCCCGTTCGCTCATTTTACAAAATTATGGAAGATGGAACAAGGGATTGCCGATATTGGACCCGTTCATGGGATCCGGCACGACATTGATCGAGGCGCGGCATTTGGGATTCCTTTCGGAAGGCATCGAGCTCAATCCTCTCGCCGTTCTGATAAGCCGGGCTAAACTTGATTGGGAAAAGGAGCCGGAGGTTGCTTCGATTGATCATCACGACGCTGTTGCATCAACGCCATGTGAAATTGATATTGCATCGCATGATTATTTGAAAAAATGGTTTCCCCCGCAAACCCTTTGCGAGATACTCAAACTCCGGACATATTTCAATCATTTCCCGGAACCTGAACGTCGGATAGCGGAGGTCATACTTTCAAACCGTCTCCGGGATTACAGCTGGCAAGATCCCGGTGACCTGCGCATCAGGCGGCGTAGCACCATCCCTCAACAACAATCATTGATTTCTGCCTTCATCACCAATTTCAATCATAGTCTGGAATGTAGGAAAAATTGGGTGCGCGGCCGCCATACGGACTTGAAGATATCCTCTGTCTGCCATAATGGAAATTCAACAAACATGGAGCAACGGAGAGGACGGGGGACCATTGCCGGCACCGTCTGTTCACCACCTTATGCGACGGCTCTTCCGTACATCGATACCTACAGATTGTCGCTTGTAGTCCTCAATCTGATCAAACCCAATGAAATAAACGGATTCGAACAAACGCTCATCGGCGCAAGGGATATAGACCGGCTCGATCACGAATTGTTCGACGAACGACAAGGGACATTACCCCGAGAATGTAAAGATTTTATAAATGGACTGCTTCGTAAGACCGATGGAGATACGGATGCCGGGTTCAGAAAACGCGCTCTCCCGTTCGCGCTGGCCCGGTACTTTTTCGAAATGTCCCGCGTCTTTGATGAATTGAGGCAAGTGGAAGAGCCGGGATCGCCCAACCTGTGGGTCATCGGCACGAATCGCACGAGGCTTTTGGAACGCGAGATAATAATACCAACGCCCCAATTGCTGGGGCATTTAGCCAGGGCCGCTGGCTTCAAGCATGTCAGGTTCGAGAGGCTCGATGCCTACGGGCGATATAATATACATTCCAAAAACTCTATAAGGTCGGAGACATTATTAAGCTTCGATGGGTGAAATAGATTTCATACTCCAACCGGATATCTATAAGCCCGGCGCCTCATTCTCGGACCTTGGCGGTATTTTGGAGAAAATCTGGTCAAGATTCCCACCCCGGGCCTCGGTTTACATTGCATCAGCGTTCGTTGATCAAAACGGGGTATTGCCATTCGTCCGGCTGCTGAAAAAGCATGTTGAAGAGGGAGGAGACATCAAATGTTTCTTCGCAGGTTCCGCATCCCAAAACATGGTCAGCCGTCAGGCCATTTTTGAACTCCTGTCCCTTCCTGCATCAGTACATCTCTTAAACAGGAAAAAGATTTTTCATGCAAAGATGTACGGAATCTGTTCGCCCGCGGAGCAGAATCTCGTGATTTCCTCCGGCAATTTCACCGGAAACGGACTCACATTGAATGTTGAAGCCTCGCTGATGTTGCAGGATCCGGCGTTGAGGGCCGCCGCCTTTTCCTGGAGGGACTGGGAACAATCCCTTCTTCATCATTTTGACTGGCACACGCCCCATCTGGATGCTGTTGACGACCCGACGGATCCGGCATGGAAGCTGACTTTTGATGAAACCCATGGGAGGTCGACGGAACAAGAGGATGCCACTGCCACAGAAGACGAGATACTGGCGTTTACGCTCTCCCCCACGGATGTGAACAGGATTCAAGATAAAACCTATCCCGGAACTGCGTATTTTTGGTTGAGCCGGTATATGTCCGGCTATTTCCCGCCTCTGCAAATAAGAAGCCGGCCCGGAGCAAAAAAGACCTTTTCAACTGAGATTGTGGTGGATTTTGTCGATATCAACCAATCGGCAGATGTCACCGTCACATTCGAAGCATACAATAATTTGGATTTTCGATTGCTCGTCGGTCCGCTCCGTGGGACAAGAGTTGCCTCGGCAGGCGATATCGCAATCCTCAGCAGGACCGGCCCTGCGAATTACAAATTGAGAATCCTGAAGAAAAATAGCCAGATTGCCGCCCGGATAATGCCATATTTGATCCATTTCATCGGAAACAAGGGGAAAAGGTATGGAATGGTTCCAAAAAGATTCGTTCGGACGCTTATCTGATTTCATCATATAATGCCGGCCGCTTTCACGTTCTTCGTCGTGACCTTCAGCCAATGCTTGAACCTGACAACCTTCCCGTTGAACTCCCCGCCCTCCCTCCTAAACCGCGCCAGCTCCCTCATGACCCTGTCAAACTCGCGTTTGGTCATCGCCGTCTTCATCCTGTTGATGAACGCCGTCACGGCCTCAAGACGCCCCTTCATGCCCGGTATGACATGGTCGAAGTTGATGTACCGCGGGCTCCCGACATCGGTCGTATCCAGAACCAAACCCGTATACCGGCACACAAAGACCTTCCGCGTCTTCCGGAACGCCCTTTTCAACCCCGCGACCCTCTGCAAGTTCTCCCCGGCATGATACACTATCCACGAGCACCGCTTGCAATACTTGGCCCGCGGCAACGGCTTTTCGCCGCAAATATCGCAGAACTCCGCGTTCGTCCGCAGAGGCCTTGGTATCAAGGCCAGTCGCGTGACCGGCCCCTCTGCCGTGGACTTCCAGTACTTGAACCTTGCAACCTCCGGCGGAAAAGGCTTCCCTCCCAGATGATCAACATACGCCAGCACCACGGCCCAGAACTCGTTTTCGTCCATCGGCCCCTTCATCTCGTTGACCCAAGCGCAGCACATGGCCAAATCGCCCTTCCTTCCCGGTGTCCGGTGGTCAAAGTGCGCATACATCGGGCTCTTCGGGTCCTTCAAATCCAGCAGAAGCTTCGTATAGTAGCACCGGAACCCCTTCCCGCCCGGAATCCGGGCGTTTATCATCGCAACGGCGCGCGCAGCCGCCTCGGGCTTGTGCAGGAGCAAGTTCCCGCAGTCGAGGCAATAGATGGAATGCTCGATATGCGGCCAGAACTCGCATATGGGGCAAATAGGGTTGTCCTTGCTGGTGCTCACGGACAGGCGGGGCATGTTACGGATCTCCTCTTTGGAGTAAGTCTCGGTCTTATTACAGTTATGCGTATGCAATCCGATGGAAATAATAGTATTCAGCCTGCAGACGAGCTATTATTCTATTAGCTACTTCAAGCTGGATTATTGATTCAATCCATCAAACAGAAACCAACTCCCATATCGTGCATCCTCTGAGCGGGATGGAGTCAATCCATTTCGCGCCTGAAAGCGAGTGACCAAAACCGAGCGGGGCCGGTTTTGCGGCCGAACGGTCGCCACCCACTCCAACAAGCGGGAAAATGCATCCCGTCCACGCCCTCAAAAGGGCTCCCATCGGCAATGCTTATATCCGCATATTCCCTTGTTTGATAATGTGAGGATGAAGGGATGCCCATTCTGTCTGGGGAATGGGGCCAAGAACTTATCAAGCCTGAAAACGCAAATATTGCAATGGCCCGGAAGAGCCATCAAGACAAATGCCAAGAGGATCGAAGGCGGGGAAATAATCGCTTTCCTCGATTCGAAACCGCTCGTCCGGGGGCACACCGTCCTGGTGCCGATCGGGAAGAAGGCCAAATACCACAATAATCTTTGGGATTACGGGACGGAGAATGAGCAGATATTGAACGAAGTAATCCATGCGGCACAATTCGTCAGCCGCCAGATGAAGCGCAACCTTTTTCCACAGCCAAGGAAGATATATATCGCGTCGTTATGCGAAAGCATGGAACATTTTCACATCCACCTGATACCCAGATACGGCGAATGGCCGCTCACACCCCAAGAGGATGCCTTCTGGTCCTATATCAACAAATTCTATAATACCGATTACAAGTCCCCGAGAACCGAGGGATTCTGGTACATGGCGTTTCATGAACAACGAAAGATCCACCGCCACCGGGAAGAAATCCCCCCCAATCAGGAGAAGGAATGGTTCAACAAGGTGGCAATGGAGATCAATCAACCTGTCAAGGAATCTCCCAAACGGACCAGATAGGTACAAACCCGATTGTCGCCTGTCACCGGTGCTTCTTCATCTCCTCGCAATCGAACGCCATGACACATCTCTCCGGCCGGCATGTTCCCCGGTCCTTGCACGGCATCCCTGATTTGTCCAGATTGACCCCCGGCCTCTTCGTTTCAAGCATCTTCTCCGGATGGCACCTTGGACACACCTTTCTCCACCGCCCCCTCGCCGGCCTAAACATCCGGATATAGGTCCCGCACTTCCCGCAGAAGGCCCTGCCGCCGCCCACCGCCGGCCCTAAAGACCGTTTCCTGCGCCGTGCCGGCGCTTTGATCGGCGACAATTCCGTTTTCAACCTCCGGCCCCTTTTCAGGGCCGTCACAAAGCCGATACCGGTCGCAGCCGGCCGCACCGGCTTGGCCTCGTCCGGATGCGGCGGCCAGAACCCGATCCCTTCTTTGTTCACCGGCTTATCCGGCTCCGGCAACGGATGCTTCCTCGGCCGGCCCGGCTTGCGCTTTGGAGGCGCAACAACCTGTACCGGTGCTAGCCCGGCATCCAGTACCGGCCCGGGCCCGACAGCCAGTTGCGGACCACGTTCGCCAACCTGTTCCGCCACAGTCCCAGTGGCCGCCAAATCCGAAGCCAGCCCTGCGATTGGCGCAACCGGAACCCCGGCAGCGGCCAACGGATTCTTCCGCGGCCGGCCCATCTTCCGCTTTACAGGCCCGACAACAAGTCCCGGCCCGGTCCCGGTTCCTGTCAATCCCGAAAACGGCCCATCTCCCGGCGCAACCGGCGCCAAAGCCGCAATCAACGGAACCTTCCGCGGCCGGCCCGGCCCGCGTTTGACCAAGATCACAGCCGGCTCCGTCATCATCCTGCCTCCGGCCATCCCGGATGGCAAACCAGTAATCGACACAACCGGAGACCTGGCGCCAGGCAGATTATCCTTGCGCGGCCGGCCGGATTTGCGTTTCACAGGCACGTCGGCCCGCCCGATCACCCCGGTCCCGACGCACGGCTCAAGCGCCTGAAGCCCGGTCGGGCCGGCGATAACTCCTGCCTCCGTCCGTGGGTCCTTCCGGGGCCGGCCGCGCCTCCGCTTCACGGCCGGCCCCTCCGCATGTCCTTCCACACCCTCATGGCCGGCGGCTGCATATGCGGCCGGTCCTGGCCTATGACTACGATAATCAAAGGCGAGTTCGCCCTCGTCGATCCGCACCGTCCCGAAAGGTTGGGATCCTCGGACCCGCATTAATTCGGCTTTTGCGGCGGTTTCACCGACAGGAACCGGATTCTTCCGGGGGCGGCCGCGTTTTCTTTTGACGGGACCGGCCATCGATGCGACTAGATACCCATTGATATCTGAGCCGCTATCGTCGACCATGTGCCAACCCCACGAAACCCGGCATTCCGTTATATAAGCACATCGTTATTATTTTTTTGGCGAAGAGGTTGTAAAAAAAGATATTCTGTCCCAATATCCAATCCGAGTTATTATTATTCACCGGACATTTGGAGAATTGTTTTTAACCCACAAATCGTATTCTGCAACTGGATACCGGGTAATCGACAATAACGACTTGGATTCTTCTTTCATTCTATCGAACAAGGTCATATCGGATTGCATGATTATGTCGAGATCTTCCAGGGATTTTACAGATGTGATTAATTTGTTTACCAGCTCATTTTCTTCGATTGTCTTTGGTTTTAATTCAAAAGCTGGATTGACAAGATGTGCTTTGTCTGTTCTTGGTTGAATTATTGGATTAAACTGGAAGACAATAGACAACATGGTTGGTACGGCATAACTCCCAGTCCGATAGCAATAAACTGACAACATCTCTACTGTACATTTTGGACTTTCAGACATCATATATTGCAAAATCCATTTGCCAATCCCGATGTTGAATAATTTAATAAATTGTCTTGCGCCAAGATTATCATGTACCTCGCCATAAGTCTCGAACCCAGAAAATTCATGGCCGAAAAGATTTGTCAGTTCATTTTTAAAATCGTCATGAGTCTTTAGGTTCTTAGAAATGCTATCCCATATTTTGCTCATATCCTGTTCATTTACTTCTTTTGGCCCTGATAATGTTGTTAAAAATAGTATCCAAGGTTCAGTCCGACGCAACATTTGAAGATTTAACAATGTGGCTATTGAATCGAAATAAGTTGGCGAATAATTTTGCCTTGTCGCGATGGAACAGCACAAATCGAGATTGATAACATCAAAAGGCCCATATGAATTAGCCACAGAATATGCTTTTGATTTGGTATCAGCGACTTTTCGCAGGTCATCTATCATAACTAAGGAATCCTTATGGATATTTGGGAGTTGTCGGATTTCGCTTGATATTATATCAGCTTCATCTTTATCAGATCCGTCCTCAATTGTAAAACCAAGATACTTAAGCATTATTTTATTTTCCATACATACTTCATGCGCACATCTAATATCAAGAAAATCAGCTCCTGGGAGGGTTAGATATTTCAATGGTCGTTCTGATAATAATAACATTGGAATGAGCTTGGCGATATATTTGTTCCATTGATGCTTTCGTATAAATTGTTTTCTTGGTCGATGCCATGCTTTAAATTCCTTGGGTTTCATCGGCGTTCGTTTAGGAACCTCACCAAAGATTTCTCTGATCGATGTTTCTTGAATGGAATCATTGTTATCCATCATTCAGGTTCCTCAAAGATTTCTAAAATTCGCCGAACTAATTCGTCACGTTTTTTGTATGGCATTTTATCAAATACATCAAACGCATACAAGACTTGGATTAATGCCTTCGTTTTACTCTCAATTTCTTTTTGTTCTATAGCCGCTTTTGATTTTACTCTACAAGGTTTGATTGATGAAAACACTACCTTTTTATCGAATATTAATTTGCCCTGCTGCCTTTCTTTGACGGCCTCTAAATTATCGGTAATGACCACTTCTGGAATTTCAAATTCATCGTCTTTTCTGATTTCCTTTAATACACCCGCTGTTCTTTTTTCATATTTATCAATCGTTTTTTTACTGACTTCTTTCATCCTCTCAGTTCTTATTTCTGAACCCAATCTTTTATGAGTATTTGTTAACATCCTGAGCGCGCTGTGGACCCACTTCGTAAGTATTTGATAATGGGGATGCGCATAATTAAAAGATTCCCGATCAATGTTAAGTGCCGCATCTAATCCTTCATTTACAAAGATTTCGGCGGTAATCTGCCTGAGCCGCGTTTGCTCTGACACTAAATATTTCATAAATGTTTCATCAAATAACGACCCGCTCGAATTATTAATTCTAATGAGAACGCCACGATGTTCAACTGGAACGACAATGGGGGTCCACAAAAAGTATGCTTCAAATGACAATCGTTGCCCGCCCCTTATTCTTTCGTTGAATTGTGATAGATCCTTGTCATATTTCCCAATGAATAACAATGGGTTTTTCATGGCTTGATCTGTTGTCAGCCTATTGTTTAATCGTATAGGACGGAATAACTTTATACCATCAAATAGAACCTCAAATTCTGATTGTTTTCCTTCGATGGGCGAAATTAATCCCTTTGCCTGACGGAGTGTCTTTCCTTTTTGAATATCGGTTTTGCTGGCTTGGCCTTTCATCTTGTCACCAAAAGAATACGCATCGATACCATCTTCATGTGTTATATCGAAAGGGTGCTTCTCAACATAGTTCAACGGTATCGATAGGCTTAATTGCCATATGGTCCTTAAATAATTATCAAAAATATTTTCTAACGTTGGATTGGCATTTTCTTCTTTATAATTATTGACTACTGCATCTAACATCTTTTTGAACCGCACCTCAGGATCATCTGTTTCCAGCCAAGGTAATTGCGGATTTATAAGGTACTTACTAGATTCATCGAGACGACCGATATGATATGCCGGAGGTTTTCTACTAGCATTTTCAGGCACTTCTGCATCAAAATCCAGTTGCTGCCAGAGTAATTGGCTTCTAAGTTCGTTCTGTGTCCTTGGATGAAGATGTGTTATTATAATTTCTGTTCCATGGGCGTCTTTATCTGGTGCATCAATAAATCGAATCTGCACATCGCCTGTCTCAAATTCCGTCTTTGTACTTTTTTTTCCGCTTAGTTTATCTTCACTAAACGTCTTTAAAATAACATCAACTACAATGCGGTATGAACTTCCTTTTGTTTTCGTTATTATTTTAAAACGCTGCGATAATTGAGCGATTGAAAAGAGTCCGATCCCAATTTTGCCGATAAGTTTTCTCCCTCCAGGGCTTAATAGACAATCTTTTTCATTCACAACCCCAATTTCTGCTCCGGAATAAGTCCTCTTTGGACTTCCACCGATATGTCGTATCAAAATAGCTAATGCCTCGGGGCTTATGCCATTACCGTCATCTTTTACCGTTATTTTATCGAATCGCGGTGCATCAGTTTGGATAACGACTGAAGAGGCATCCGCATCATAAGAATTTGATATCAATTCTCGTAAAGCAGATGCTGGCTGGCGATAGATTCCATCTGTAATTCGTGCGAGTACCCTCTCATCAGTTTTTAATATTGTGTTTATAGTCTCCCCTGTCTCCAATTTGTCCTTCATTTCTTTAATTAATTCTTCAGTTGCATCTTTTTCCATATCACTCACCTAAGCATTGAAAAAAAGCATTGATTATTGATTTTCCTAATGGGTAAGGCACTGCATTTGTTACTTGTTCCATCTGAGAATAAAAATAGCCATAGACTCTAAATGAATCTGGAAATCCTTGAAGTCTAGCAGCTTCTCTGACCGTGATACTCCTGTGTTCTGAGGGATGAACGGGTGGCGCGCGATGACCAGAAATAAGTGTTACAGATGGTTTTGTTGGGTTTAACCGTTTATAAGATAATGGGCCTTCACCCGGTTTTATTTTACTGATTTTGGAAATCACTTTTTTCGAATGATTCATCGCTTCGTGATTTGCAATGGTTCTCAAAAAGCGTTCATCATCATAATTGTCAGGTCTGATCTCTGGCTGTGGCAGCCCAATGAATGCTTTTTGCGCTGCGATCTTTTCAGTACGATATAAATTTAAATTTATTGATAAATCCTTTTCATTGATATTATTTGTTGAAATTAAAAAAAATACTCGTTTTCGTTTCTGGGGTACGCCAAAATCAGACGCGTCTAATATTATAGGTAAAATTTTATAATTGTTTGTTCGGGTTAAAATATTGTTGAACTTCTGGATGCTTTCCTTGTTGCGGTCCGAGAGCAATGATGCAACATTTTCTACCATTGCTGCATATGGATGAATATAACAAATAGCTTTAGCAATTGAGAGTAATACATTGTTTCTAGGATCTTTCGGATCTCGGGAACCGGCAATTGAAAAGCCTTGGCAAGGAGGTCCAGTAAGAATCATAACCTTACTTTCTTTCGATTTGTATGATTCTGATATCTCCTTGCATTGTTCCCAAACTGCTTTTTTGGTGACATCTCCTTCAATCGTCTTTGTATCTGGGAAATTCTTTTGATATGTTTTTAATGCATTCTTGTTTATATCTACACCAGCTATCGGTTGAATCCCAACAGATTTTGCTGCGAGAGAAAGGCCTCCCATGCCACAACACATATCAATTGCCACAGTCCCCATCGAAACCATTACATAAGTGATATTCTTATTTGTATATATATTTATCTATTCTGACGATCTTTATTCGTCCAATTTTTTTATCTTATTATTGGTTGATTTTCTCATATGCGCCACCTTTCGAAATTGATATTGCAGCCTGAGAATAAGATGATCCAAATCATGTTCAATTTCATGTTCCCAAATCCTGATTACAATCCATCCAGCTCGTTCAAGGATTCTATCTACGAAAAGGTCGCGCGCTTTATTCTTCAGTATCTTTCGATGCCAATATTTTCTATGGGTCATGGGTATTGTCCCATGGTTGGGGCATCCATGCCAAAAACATCCGTCAACAAAAATGGATATCATCATCTTTTTTGAACTCAGATCAGGTTTTCCTGTAACACTTGGATCATTAATACGATATCGAAATCCGATACTCCAGAGCGTCTTTCGTAGTACTAATTCGGGCTTCGTATTTTTCCCTCGGATATGAGACATTAATAAACTTCTCTTCTTCGGAGTCATTACGTCGGTCACTCATTCACACAGCTAAAGTATAATACAATCTCTCATGGCCATGTATTAACCGAGCCCGAAATACTATGAGACAAATCCTCAAATTTTCCCCGCCCTCACCCAAACCCGTCTCGTCTCCCCATCAACCCTCCACTCCACCGTGGTCCCATTCTCCACCCCCAGCAACACAGCAACCGGCTCCGGTATCGTGGACCTCACACTTCGTGACACCCCATTCTGCCTGAAAGCGGTCGTCGTATACACCCTGTCCTCCTTTTTGGCCATGTCTACTCATTGTCAACCACAGGAATAAGACTGCCGGTCTCTTCCCCGTCCACTTTCACCTACCCGGTATCAGCCTATATATATGTCCAACGTCATAGGATTACAACATACTCCAAAAACAATCGGAGGTCTACAAAATGTTAGCCAGTAACTATCCAGATGCCATCATCGAAACGCCCGTCCATGAAAGCATCATCCGCCCCAAACGCCCGTTGCCCCCGCACCCAGGCACATCGCCCGGCTGCCCGGACATGCTCCACCGCGAAAAACCCGCAAACCAGGCCGCATTCCATGAGTGGGTCCAAGCGATGTCCTTGCGTGTTTACAGGCTCGAACATATGATAGAGGGGCCGATGCTACCGATCGACGCACCGGTCGTGAAGGATTGACGGTCTATGCTGTCAGGAGCGGCGCGACCAGGTTCTATGGGGCTTGGACCGAACTCGGCGGGAATTTCACCGGATGGATGAGAATCCAGCCGCAGGTTTCGGGGATTGAATCGGACTACGCCGTCGGGGAAATACTGGGCAGGCCGGTATTTACGACTATCTCGATAGACCTGAGCGGCCACGACGCCGTCGACAAGTTCACCCAGGCGTTGAAAGAGACGGCATGGGACTTGGGAGTAGCGTAATTTCGGACAAATCATTGAGGGCGGGCCAGGAAGAAAGCCGCCTTGATATCTCGTTGCGCAAGCCGCCGAGCCGGTGCGAGGCGGTTTGCGGATGGGGGATTTCTCAGGAGCTGAACTCCCTACGCAAGCCTCTAGCCAAAAGGATTGAGCGGCTTGCGTACGGCTTGCTTTTCTGCCCGGCCGAAAGACTGGTGGCCGTTTCGTCGAACCTCAAACCACGACCCCGCATTGTTTGTGGCCTATCCGCTCATTCGTTGCGCCTGCGAAGCGAGCCCGAGGCTTGCCCGGGCTCGCAAGCAGGCGCCCCGACGTTAAACTCGGTGGACCTCGTTCTCACGGGGTCCACGAACAATAAGTCATTCTCCGCCAATCAGACCACCCCGTTCGCACCGCCTCGTGCACTTTCACGCCAGATTTACTCTCAATTTGATATGTCCATGCGTGATATCATCCAACAACCCAAAAACGCACAGGTAATCAGGCGCATGTTAGCCATCAACTATCCCGAAGCCATCATCGAAGAACCCATCCGTGAAAATATCATCCGCCCAAAACGCCCGTTACCCCCGCACCCAGGCAACGTGCCCGGCTGCCCTGACTCGCTCCACCGTGAACAGCCGACCAACCAAGCCGCCTTCCACGAGTGGGTCCACGCCGTCTTTATGCGCGTCTTCCATTGCGAGAAGCAGCCGTTAGGACCAATGGTGACAGTTGAGGCGCCCGCTGTGAAAGGCCTGACGGTCTATGGCGCCAAAAGCGGCGAAACGAGGTTCTACGGCGCCAGGATTGAACGATCCGGCGTCTTTGTCGGGTGGATGAGAATCCAGCCGCATATCGCTGGGGTAGACTCGGACTACGCCGTCGGAGAAGTGCTTCAAAGGCCGGTTTTCATGGGCATAACGATGGACTTGAGCGGCCACGACGCCGTTGACAAGTTCACCCAGGCCCTGAAAGAGGCCGCATGGGACTTGGGTTTGGCAGGTGGATGAACGGATTCGCCGGCGCTACAGCGCCGGCACCGGCGCGTCTTCGGACCGCCCAGCATCCAGTTTCCCCGGCGGCGGTCCGCCGGGATTGGTAGGCTTGCTGGCCGGATTAATGCCCACAGCAGGTTATCTGTCAGCCGGGAGTGGAGCAAGAAACCTCTTCGCTGGGGCGTTCATTACCTCAACCCGGACCCCGTAATCTCGTTCATTGCCATCGTCAATCCTTCTATATCGTGCGCCTGCGACGCGAGCCCGAGGCTTGCCCGGGCTCGCAAGCAGGCGCCTCGACGTCAAACTCGGTGGCGCGTAATCGAGCGGGGTCAATGTACAATCTCCCGATTTCCTCCAGCGAACGGCATAAAACGATATCGGGATGGCCGGCCCGGAACAAGCAATCGCCGATGAGAGACCAGCCGGCGCCTCACCGCCGGCTTCGGCATCCTTCACCCTCCATATTTATGTCGTTATTCAAGTATCCACAAAAAAGCGTGAACTCCAACCGCAAAACTCTATCTTACGCAATGCCAATCCCCGTTTGTGCCCTCCGGCCTCGTATTCCACACCCGGAAAGCTTCCGACATCGTCATCTGTGATTACTGCCAGCACTACAAATGCCGCTGGCTCGAGTTCTCGCCGGGAAAGTATCCCACCAGTTGCCCGGAGGCCCGCGAGATCCGGATTGCCGATGGGGATATCCCGGGGGCGATATTCCTGCAGCGGACCAAGATGGCGAAAAAAATCGCAATCTACCGGCCGGACACCCGGCAATGGTTCATCAGCGCGTCGAGGGCGACCGGACTTTTGGCCCGGGAGCTTCGGGCCGTCATCGCCGAGGCCCGGACATGGTCCGAAAAGAATAACCTCGCCCTCAGCGACAGGGTCCTGTATGAGGACGCGGAAAAGGGCACGGAACAGAAGAGGCTCGTTTGACGGTAAAGTGGAATAAACTCACAAGTCCATCAAGTATAAGGCATATTCTCCGAGCGGTCATTTATTCTATTTTGGAATATTTCGCCACCTCGTCTTGGGTATGTCCTGCTTGGCGCAATATCTGGATACTGTGCCTGGTCAGCAACGGCTCCATGGGCTCCACCACCCCTGGTATATAAGTGGGTGGCTTTTTCTGGGGTCTGCCGGTCATGGTTTTGCCTCCTTGCCAGACCCGCCATAATTTCCGGAATCGGGGGCGTCGAGGCCGTTGGAGAAGTGGCCGTATTTTGAAGGCCCAGCGTCATGAGTCGACTCTTGCGCCGTGAGAGCGCCTTTAACCTCCCCAAGTGCACTCTTTTCCCCTTTCCAGTACTTTTCTCTTGGTCCTCCTATTCTCTACGTCGCCTTCACAACCACTCCATTGCGTCTATCCAGCCAACCCACCAGCCTCTTGATATCGACCACAATCGCGATCATGTATGCCTGAATCCGCATCTTCGCCAGGCCCCAGTACCGCGCCCTCCGCATCCCGTGGCAATCTTTCATCTCACCGAAAACCCGCTCCCTCTCCGAGCGCAACTTCCGGTCACGCTTACCATCCTCCGTTTTAAAATATATGCGCATCCGCTCGAACGCCGGTTCGTAATCCGAGATGAAGATGGCCCTCACCCTTGATTTCGTGCATTGCGCCTTCAATGGGCACGGACCACAATCTCTTAACGAGAATTCGTGGATCGTTCCGTGCAACTGCTCCCGATGCCGCGACCAAATGCTTTCCTTCCCCGCGGGGCAGACGATCACTTCATTCTCAGCATTCATCGTGAACCGATCCTTCGGGAATCCGCCGGAAGGCCTTCCGCCGTTCGCAAGCGGCGCTACCAGCATCGTTCCCCTCCGCTCCATCTCGCGAATGTTCTCCCCGGCGCTATATGCACTATCAGCCCTCATCTTCTCCGGTCGCAGTCCGTGATCCCGTTCCATCCCGTCCCTGATTGGCGTCAATTGACGCCCATCGTCGCCATTCCCAGGAGTCACCTCAACTCTTGTGATCACATCCTGGTCGGTCACAGCTACATGCGCCTTGTACCCGATGAACTTCTTGGTGTTCGACTTCGCCCCGTGCCTCGCGTCCGTATCCACCACACTCACCACACCAGCACCAGCTCTCCTGTCGAGCTCGCGGGCCTCATCTTCGCCCTTTTCGTTCTTCTTATCTTCCACATTCTCTTCCAGGATCCTCTCCGCCAGTTCCACCGCCCCTGTGATTCGCCCTTTCCCTTCGGGAGATAGCGCCTTCCCTTCCTCACTCTCGGCCCACGCGCGCGCCGCCGCAACGCTCCGCCGTGCAATGTCTACGGCCCGCTGCAGGTCGATTCTCCTCGCCTCAACCTCGTTGCTGTTCCGCTCACGCGGTTCATTCTCGTCCCCTTCCGTCCGAAACACTTCCTTTCGCACTACTTCGCCGCCGGCGGGAGAAGCCTTCTCTACGGTCCGCACGATGCCAGCCGCTGCGCGATGTATCAGGCCCGCCGTACCCGATCTCGCGACTTTCGCCGCCACATCGGTTGAATCGGTGTTCTGCGGTTCCTTCTCCGTCACCAGTCCTTCCACTTTCAATTGATCGAGCACCCTATCGAACAGTGTCTTGTGCATCTCGGGTCCCAGCCGCTTCCGGAACTCGCTCAGCGCGCTGAACTCGAACGCCTCGTCCATCGCTCCGAGCCCCAGAAACCACCGGAACGCCAGATCGTATCTCGCCCGTTCCTCCATTTCCCGGTCGGAAAGCTCATAGTAGTACTGCAGGAACTCCGCTCGCAGCATCTTCTCCGGGTAGTTGGTCGTCGGCCTCCCGTTGTCCGGGCAGTAGAGCGACCGGCATTCCTCGTTTGCGAACGAGAAGTCGATTGCCGCGTCCACCTTCCGCAGGAAATAGTTCTTGGGAATGAGCGCTTGGTAGACGTCCCCTGAGTAGACGAACTCGCCTTGCCGTGGAGGAATCCGGTAGACCATTATCGCTCCCCCTCAGTCCACCCGCACCACTTTCACCGTCTTGTCCACCCACTTCACCGGCAGGTAGATTCGGCCCGCCCTCCCGGAGAGCGCCACGGTCTTCACCACGATTTCGTAGCCCCGGACGGAATAGGTATCGGGGCTTTCACGGTTTTGTCGTGACATTAGAGCACGTCGATGGTAGCTAATATATAGCTGCCACTATATCGCCACATGAACGCATAAATCTATCGGTCAGCAGGAGAGAAATGGAAAACGGTGCCACCAGCGCAATTTGTAGCATACACAATACATGCGTCTTATGGAAGAGGTTTTCCAACAGCCTCGGGGTCATATTTTCCGGAATCGACAGCAAGCACCACAATGAAGCATTCATAGTTTTAATGGATCAAGTAATGCAAAAATATATTTATTATTTTTATTGAGTAAATATTTAGAATTATTGAAAAATCTTTTTTCTAGGCCAAATTCTTTATAAAACTGCATATTCATGTATATTGCATTCCCCGTGGGAATATAAGTGCTTGAAATGCCTCGAATAAAACGATCCAATTCTTTATCATACATTGGATCTCCAAGAGAAAAAAAACCCAGCATTGCATTCGTTTTTTTACACAATACTCTTAATTCTTGACAATAATCAAATCCTTCTTTTTTACGAAATAATATTAAAATCCTTGAATATCTATAATATCTTCCATCTGATTCTTCTTGTCTAACGATAGCTCTATGATAGAAATGGATTGAATAGGCTGTTGATATTTTTTGTGACTCTTCATACATAAATAACATATCTAACTCGGCAGGATCCAAATTTTCAATGACTTTTAAGGCTTTATAATTTGTTAAATTAGTTTGAGTTAGAAAGGTTTCCCTATTTTTATTATTTCGAATTGGATAGGCCGAATCGAATTTCCAACCAATATCTAGTACTACATTAAAAAAACGAATGATTGTTTCTCTGGGAATCCTTTCGACATCGTAAAATAGATTAATCTGATCCATTCTTCCCATTTTATCACCTTCACAGTCCTGGGATTGGATATACTCCTTCCTTAAGCATTTGATATTTATGTAATTTCCCTAAATCGCTATCAAAAGCGATATCGATGAATTGAACTTTTTCACCGCGGACAAATATCCTAAATCGCTTGTCCTTTATGCCGTCCCATTGTAAGGCTCTGTCAAATTTTCCCGATAGGCTGGCTTTTATTTCACCTGTATCGATTGCCGTCGTTACCTCAACATTTACAGATTCCCCAGATAAAAGAGTCACTTGAAAATCGATTTCTAATTCACTTGACTTCCCTAAATTCCGTATAATTGATATTTCATTGATTACATTACCTTGATTCTCCATATACTCCATTACATCAAAGGCCGCTGCATGACCTAACAGAGAGGTTGGAGGCTTGTCTTTCCAAAGATTAAGATATATTTTATCTACAAAATTATCTATCCCCTTATAGTATCTGAATCTTATTATCCCTTGAACGACTCTGTTAGCATCGGGATCCAGAGAAGCAAGAATTGCTCCTATCTTAGTTCTTTGTTCTTTCCCTAAGAGCCTAAACGAGTCACCTACAACTGACTTGATAGTGGTTTCAAAATTCATTCCAGAGAGAAGCTCATAATTCTTTTTCATCGTTAAAAATTCATCCCTTCCAATAATATTTGGGGCCCAAATATCACGAATTAATCCAAAATCCTCAGGATTGACGTCAATGAATGAAACCAACATCGATACATAACCGAACCAACCTCCGGCAAACCATTTATTTATTAAATCTGGTATGAATGCTTTGTAGATAGCCAATACCGATGTTCCTGCCATGAAAAAGATAAGTGCCTTTTGTGCAGCACCAAGGCCTTTCCATATCTGTACACATTTCATAACAGCACTGATAAATGTTCGTAGGCCAGTTGCAGTAGCAAAGCTGGCCAAAGTCGTACCAATTTTTGAAGCTGCAAACGATTCTTTAAATGCTGCCATTTCTGGCGCGAAGGAACCAGCGGCACCAGCAGTCATCACTATCAATCCGATAGTTCCGATCACCTGCCCGATAATATAACCCATTTTATAATAATCTGTAAATCTATTGAATTTTTCCATTTCCAACTCTGGATCATACGGATTGGATTCATTCGCAGAGTCATTGCCAAAGGTGTTCATCGAGGCAATCAAATCACTATTCATGATTAGATTGTATAATTGACCTAATCCTTCCAAATTCTTGCCGGTCCCGATATTTCCAATCATATCAAAAAGACCGACAAAAACATCTTCGCAACCGCAACCTAGTCCTGCAAGGAACCCCAATAATTCCGGCGAAAACATATCGCCATATTGCTTTGTATTTTGTTTTATCCAATCCCGTCTCATATCAACTAATCCGGTTCCCAAGCGCTTGGATTCATATGTTCCCGCTGAAGCGTTATCAATAGCATACACCGTTAGCTTGGGGGCTTTGAACCATGAGTTTTTCTTATCTTTTACGAAAAAGCAATCGACAACCGTCTGAGGCTGCTTTCCATTGCTCGACGGTTTTACCTTGATTTCACGGATTGGATTGGTGTTCTCAGAATAGAAAATTGAATATCCCTTTACTCCGTTGAATTTATCTTCAATCGTGACAATAACATATATTTTATCCATCATCTCTCTATCATAAATATTGTCTGTATTTGCTCTTTGATATTCAATGTTAATAGTAGGTGAATCGAAATGATACCAAGTTGGATCATCGTCCACCCCGTCATTCAGATTATCACAATCAGTGTCATTCCTTCGAGGATTGGATCGATGTGCGAATTCCTCGGAATCATTCAAGCCATCCCAATCGGCATCTGGAATCAACGGATCTGATGTCACATGATAAATGGCAAAATATCCCTTGGCCTTGGTTTTATCATTTAGTTTCAATGCTTCAAATACAAGTGCTACTGTTTCCAATGTGGTTACTGTATCTACTTCCCAGCCTTCAATTTCCGCACCATCCGCAAGTCCATCATCATCGGTATCAGGATTTAACGGATCAGTGTCATAAACAAAGAATTCTTGATAATCGCTCAAATTGTCGTCATCAGTATCCGGGCTCAGATAATCGGTTCCCAGAAATATCTCCAAATTATCAGAAAGACCGTCACCATCAGAATCATAAATTGCATCGAACTCTTCAATTTCGTTTATCGCAGGATTCCGGCCTTGCGCAAGGACAAGAATTCTATCACATATCCTGACTTTTGCGAGGCCCGCTCTGGCGCTTACATTCAATGTATAATTTCCGGCTGAAATATTTCCGAGATTAATAGTGCACCAGAAGCTATGATTCGCCAGCTCCTTTGAATATTGCACTATCACATTTGAATTATTTGTCACGGTCACATTTATATTGGCCGAGGTCAGAGGATTTGGCATCACCAATATGGACACAATATAATTGAATCCAGTGTCCTGGACGGTCAGTGGGAATTCCACCCAACCACCTTGAGTGATATCAAGATGTTCGTTCCATGGATTCACCGTGGTCGATGTGGAATTGTCCACCCTATCAATTTTAAGACCGATTGGATATTTCAAATAATAACCCATCAATTCCTCGCCATCTTCGATATAATTGCCGTTCGTGTCGTTGTATTTCGGGTCGCAACCATAATCGAGTTCACCTTTTGCTAATAATCCAAATTGGGTGAAATTGATCTCATTATATCCCAAATAGAAATATTCTCCGGCAAGGGTCCCGTTTTCCAACCGGAACCGATTATCTTCGAACCTTATCCAGCCGGTATACCCATCCGTTCCGTTAGGATTAAATCCGTCCCAGAGCCCGTCATGGTCGGTATCTGGATCCCACGGATTTGTACCATGCCAGCCCTCACCATAGAAGAGCCTCTGCGTTGAATTATTCACATCACAGTAAGATATGTGATATGTGTCTTTCCATGAAGTATATTCGGCATCCGTGGAATTCCATGTAACATTATTTTCGTCAGCCAGCCCGTCACCGTCAGCATCCGGGTCCTGGTAGTTCACATATCCATCCCCGTCTAAATCTCCCTTCCAATCCCCGCCGCCTTCGAACCAGTCCTGAATGCCATCCTTGTCCGAGTCATTCGTAGAATAATTGCCCAATGGATGCGGGTCCATAGGATCATTATCGGTAAAATTATCCATATCTGAATCATTGTCCAGCGCACATGGCAATCCGTCGCCGTCGACATCCACCCACCAGAAAGGAATCAGCATCCCGCTTTCGTTCCTCATAAGATCCTGGCTGTCTATGATTCCATCCCCGTCGGAATCAGTGTCATTTGCGTTGAACTGCCCGTCCCTGTCTACATCCATAAAAGTCATATATCTTGTTTCAAACCGGCTCATGTTCAGTATCTCTTGCCCATCAGCAAGCCCGTCGGAATCGGTGTCGTTCAGTCTCGGATCCGAAAGCTGCACTCCGACCTCGCGGCTCCAGAATGCGCCGGTTGAATGGACGACCGTCATGGCCTGCGCGGCACTCTGGTATGGAGACTCGGTAAAATTGTGATAGACGCCCGATTCTTCGATGAAAAGCCAATCCTGCGTGCTACAATAATAGATAGTGAAACCATCCGGTGTAGAGAAATCCAATTCATCGGTCCAACTGCACGGATTTGCCGTTGTGTCATCCTGGAAATAGAAATATCTCATTGAAGTCGTTCCCACATCAGCCGCGACCCAGACATCGGAGCGGTTGTAGACGAACGGATCATTGGCCGTTGTCCTTGTTCCATTGGTAGTGTTGAGCGCATTTGTGCGGAAGAGGACTATGCGATACTCCAACCCATCAGCAGCTCCATCCCGGTCGGTATCATCATACTTTGGATCTGTCTCGCCAGTCTCATTGAATATTCCGTTGCAATCTTTGTCCTCATACTCGCCAATATCCGTTTTATCGCCGTCATAATTGAGGTCCACCGCCCCATCGGGCAGGTAATCGTCGTCGGTGTCTTGGTCTAGATAATTGGTACCATTATTTTTCTCCATCGAATCGGTAAGTCCGTCAAAGTCCGAATCATTATTTAATCCATCGCTAACAAGGTATTCTGCGGAATCGTTCAGCCCGTCACTATCAGAATCGATGTGCCCGGCTCTCGGGTCCGAATGCCCATGCGCCGCAATATTATTCCCGTCCAGGTCTTGATAATAATAGGTCCAACCGTAAACTTCGTCCCCGTCCGTTACATTATCCGTGTCCGTGTCGGCGAGGGTGGCATTTGTTCCGACGGAGACTTCCCCATAATAGGTCCCCCTGCCTGATATCGTCCTGTTATTGCCATCAATTAGTTTGTCATGATCAGTGTCCTTGTCAGACCAGTTAGTCCCGAGGCTTGATTCACCAACGAATGTATAGCTCCCGCCGCCATTGGAGATATTTGCGATCGAGTGCTGAGAAGCAGTGAAATAAACATATCTATAATCGGTATTATTGACTGTTATATTATATCCGTCCAACAGCCCATCTTCATCAGAATCGGGGTCATACGGCGGATTACAATACAAGTTGGAGGTGCTGATATTGTTCCCCGGATCGTATTGCGGTATCATCGTCCCCCTCAGCGGCCATTCCACGGTCTCGGAAATACCATCCCCATCGGAATCGGTATCATTCATATTGGGTTGTCCGTCTCCGTCGA
>Ga0315291_10002413_pt1 | contig 24526 bp, 19 predicted proteins | sample YL17G12_20_MG_FD_203070 | JGI IMG/M metagenome (GOLD analysis project Ga0315291, IMG submission 203070) | Sediment microbial communities from Yellowstone Lake, YNP, Wyoming, USA - YL17G12_20 | ecosystem: Environmental > Aquatic > Freshwater > Lake > Sediment | place: USA: Wyoming | collected...
AACGCATCCCTCGCCCAGAGGCATCGCCAGCATCTGGTCAACAAGATAATTCACCTGTCCCATCGCTGATAATAAAACCGCAGGCAGAAAGGCTGTCAGGATAATCCTGAAAGGATTTCCCGCATCCCTCTCGGATGATAATAAGCGGAAACCCCGCGCCCGGATTGGCGGAAAGACAACAAGCATCTGGGAAAACTCAGCGAGTAGAATCCCGACTCCAAGACTGTAAACGCCAAGCCTTCGGTGAAAAAGAATAAGCGACCCCATTATCATGATGTTATACGCCACTGAACGCAGTGTGGTGTAGGAGTAAAGATGAAAGGTGTTTGCCGCCCCGACAAAGAGTCCGGAAATCATTCCGCCCACAATAGCGGGGGAGAGCAGGCGATAGGTGTTGATGCCGAGCCTGAGGTCATCCGAATGGGTATCTCTGGGGAAGAGGAGGGGCACAATATAAGGCGCAACGAGATAATTCACCGCCGCAATCAAAATGGATACGACGAATGTCCACTTGGCAAGGCGGGTCAGGATTTGCCACTGTCTCGTCCCGCCGGACTGCGCCGCCTCGCATAGACCGGGCACCACCGCCTGCACTAACCCTCCGCCCAGAATGGTGCACAGGAAAATTGGAATGGAGGCGGAGAGGAGAAAGATATCCAGTTCCCGCTGTGTTCCAAAATAGGCGGCGTTCAGGATTTCACGGAAAATCCCGAATGGACGCGCCAGGATGGTCAGAAATATAATCAGACCGGCGGAAGCCGCCAGCGCCCCCGATTGCGATGGGCGTGCGGGGGGTATCTGTGTATTTGCCTGATTGTTCATCTCATAAATCAGCGCTATCCACGGCTCATTTCAGATGAGTTCATCATTCATTGATTGTCATTGGCGCGTGCGCTTTATCTTTCCATCAATGTTTATAGTCCGAAGAGCCTGCGCATAAGCTGGTCGCCCTTCATGAGTCCCAGAGCGCCTTTGAGACAGGCGACCTCATCATACATGAGGACGGCATCAGGCTTGAGGGCTGGACCGCAGATGGAGACCGGCACGGGGGTCCGGGTATGTTTGCGTTTTTTCACGGGGACAGGGTGGTCGGGCAGAACGGCTGATGTAAGGTCTCCCTTGAAGTGTTTCAGAAAATGCCCTATACAGCGTCGGTCAAAGTCCTCAATGGCTTTGATTTTCAAATCAAGTTTGCCAAGGTGACCCACCTCGTCAATTGCCTCCACGTGGAGATAGACAAAATCATTTTTCTCTAAGGCACGGATTGCCGCCTCAGCCTTGCCCTCATAGTTCGTGTCAATGAAGCCGGTGGCGCCGGGCACCTTTATCTGTTCCATCCGTGCGAAGAAGGCGATGCCAAAAATGACATCCACCGCGCTGATTACCGCGCCTTTTTTTCCGTATTTTTCCTCAAATGGGATGAAGTTGGGTTTTTTACCCGGACTCCAGGGCCAGATTAAATTTGCCATCGGTTCCCCATCTTTCAGGCGGCGGATGTTGGTTGGATGGCTCTCAAGCAGGGCGCGGGAGCGTCTGGTCAGGTCATTAACAAACTCTGCCGTATATTTCGCCGCCTTGGATTTGGGCTTGAGAAGAATCTTATCCACCTTCATATCTTGCGAGCTGTCCGGTTTGGCATACTCCAGGTCTTCGGAAAATTTCTCACCGGTGAGTATCAGCAGATTGCGATAGCTGACGCCCGGATAGAAACAGACCTCATTCGAGCCGAAGGCATCCTGAAGGGCATAAATGAGGGCACGCGCATCCTCATTGGAGATATGTCCGCCTGAATAATCCTCTAAGATGCCCTCACGAACTGTAATTAAATTACAGCGGAAGGCAATCTGATTCGGGGCGAGGTCAATGCCCTGCGAGGCTGACTCCAGCGGTCCGCGTCCGGTATAGCATGTGTCAAGGTCGTATCCCAGAACGGAGAGATTTGCCACATCCGAGCTTGTTGGGAATCCCTCAGGCAGGGTGAGGAAGGTGCCGGACTGCCCTTTGCGGGCAATGCTGTCCATATTGGGTGTGAATGCCGCCTGCAGAGGCGTTTTCCCGCCCAGTTCCTCCATCGGTTCATCCGCCATCCCATCGCCGAGGAAAATAATATATTTCATAAACCAACCTCTACCATGTGAATCCTTTGTTGCAATTTACGTAATAAAAATTCGTGCGCAATGCAAGTGAATTTCGGGATAAATAAATTCCACACATCCTTGAAAAATAAAGACCGACTCTCTGGTTGAGAGCCGGTCTTGTATATTTCTTTGAGAAAATGTGGGACGGGTGTATTAACGTTTGGAGAACTGGAAGCGTTTGCGCGCCTTTTTCTGACCGTATTTCTTGCGTTCTGTCTCGCGCGGGTCGCGGGTGAGGTATCCAACCTTTTTCAGGGAAATGCGATAAGCGGGATTTGCATCGAGAAGGGCGCGTGCGATGCCGTGGCGGATGGCTCCCGCCTGACCCATTGCCCCGCCGCCTTCCACACGGGCGAATATATCGTATTTTGTCAGGGTGTGGGTCTCTTTCAACGGCGCTTTGATGATATTCTCCACCGCCGGATGCAGGGAGAAATATTTTTCCCAGGGGAGGTCATTGATAGTGATTTTGCCCTTGCCGGGTCGGAGATACACACGGGCGGTTGAGCGTTTCCTGCGTCCTGTTCCGTGATATTGTTCAATTGGTTTCACCGGTGTCGTCATTCCTTAATCCTCCCTTGGCTTTCTTGTGGCGAGTTTGAGAATCTGTGGGTTCTGGGCAGTATGCGGATGGTTAGAGCCAGTATAGATGCGCAGGCGGGTCATGGTGGCATTTCCGAGACGGTTCTTCGGAATCATGCCCCAAACTGCCCGGCGTATAATTTCCTCTGGTTTTTTATCTAAGAGTTTCTGGGGCGTGGTGGAGCGGAGTCCGGAGGGCCATGAGGTATGCCAGTGATATTCCTTGTCAGTCCATTTCTTGCCCGTGAGCCTGACCTTTCCCGCATTTATCACAATCACATGGGTGCGAGGCGAGATATGAGGGGAGAACGTGGGGAGATGTTTTCCACGCAGGATTCCGGCAATTCGTGTGGCAAGGCGCCCCAGAGTCTGGTTCTCGGCATCCACCAGATACCATGTCTCATTAAAATCTTCCGGCTTGGGGACAAACGTGCGCATTTGAGAAAAATTCTCCTTGTAAGGTCTTCTATCAGTTAAAAAGGCATGAGATTACATACAGATGACTTTTTGCGTGTCAAGTGGGAATCAATAAAAATTTTACATTTTTTTGCGGTTTTTTCCATGCATTCATGGATTCACTGTTGTCCGGAATCCCGTCTCTTCTCATTCAGGGCGGCAAGATTTTCAGCCAGAAGGAAAAGACCCAGCATCAGAAGCCCCACCACCACAATAGTTATCTGCGCTGAGGTCCTGGACAGAACATAAGCCATTACCCCCAGATATGCTGAGATGTAATAAAGAAAAAGCACTGTTCGCCGCTGGGAGAGCCCCAATGCCATGAGGCGGTAATGCAGATGTTTGGTATCCGCACGGAAGGGGTGCCTTCCCCGGAGAATTCGCCTCAGGAAGGCATGTGCAGTGTCAAATACGGGCATCCCAACCGCCAGAAAGGGAATCAGCAGGGGGAGCATGGTGGGAGCCTTGGTGCTTGTTGAGAGGGAAAGTGCGGCGATAAGGAAACCCAGAATGAGGCTCCCCGCATCGCCCATGAAGAGTTTCGCCGGATGAAAATTGTGCGGAAGAAACCCCAAGCAGATGCCGATGACAATAATGGCAAGGAAGTTGTTGAACGGTTGCGCCTGCTCAAATGTAATCACAAGAATCGTCCCCGCAGAGATTGCCGCCACACCTGCCGCAAGACCGTCCAGTCCGTCTATCAGGTTAATCGCATTCATCATGAGCCAGAACCAGAAGATGGTCGGGATGATGCCAAAATATCCCAGCTCCAGAGTGCCGATAGCCGGCACACTTATGCGGTCAATGCGGAAGCCCATGTAATACATGAAAATAGCCACGAGCGCCTCGGCGGTCAGTTTCAGGAGTGCGCCTGAGCCGGCAACATCATCCCACAGCCCGAAGAGCACCACTATCATCCCGCCAATGATGAGACCCAGCATCTGGTTCCGGAAGAGAAGGGCGGGGGGATACAGGTAATCAAGACCCACCAGCGCCACAACAAGCGCAAGATACAGTCCAACTCCACCGCCGTAAGGGGTGGGTAATGTATGGAGTTTCCTTTCGCTGGGATAGTCTAAAAAGCCCTGTGTTGTCGCTATCGCACGCACGTGGAAGTTGAGAAGCCAGCTCCCCAGAAACGCCACAGCAAATATTGCAAGGTAATAAGTCATTCCGCGTAGCTTTTTTTATAAATCTTGAATGTGCAACATAACATGTAAGCCCACCCTCACATCAGAGGTCAAGAATCATTGCCGTTTCCCCGCAGTCGGGAAACTTGGGACAATTTATGCACTCCGTCCAGACCTTCTGGGGCAGACTGTGCTTATCAATGATGCGAAAGCCGAATTTTTTGAAATATTCCGGCTTGTAGGTTAAAAGAAAGACCTGTGGCAGACCGAGCTGTCTCGCCTCCTCGAGGGCAATATGAACCAATTGTTTTCCGATGCCGCGTCGCTGGTATTCCGGTGAAATCGCCACGGAGCGGATTTCTACCAGGTCCTTCCACATGATATGGAGGGCGCAACAACCGCACACCGCTCCATTCGCCTCGCACACCCAGTAGTCGCGCAGGGTGTCATAGAGCTGGTTCAGAGAACGCGGCAGCATCTCATCATTCGCCGCAAGGGAATTGATTAATTTCTGCATTACAGGCACATCCGCAATGACAGCCTTGCGAAATGTGAATTCCTTTTTCTTTTCCATCAGTTCATCTCTCAAACAGTTTTGGGATTGTCTTTTTATATGGTGGATGCACAACGCCCTTTTCAGTAATAAACATCGTCACGTATCTTCCGGGTGTGACATCGAATGCGGGGTTAAAGATATTTACACCCTCCGGTACGATGCGTCTTCCCCGGATGAATTGTATCTCTTCATGCGGGCGTTCCTCTATCGGGATTTCACGACCGCTTTTCAGCGTGATGTCAAAACTTGAAAGTGGCGCTACAACGTAAAATGGGATTTTGTGAACGGATGCAAGCACGGCAAGACTGTAAGTCCCTATCTTATTGGCAAAATCCCCCGAGGCGGTGATGCGGTCAGCCCCGACAAGCACCGCATCTATCTTTCCCATAGACATGAGGTATCCCGCCATGTTGTCACAGATGACCGTCACCGGGATGCGGTTTTGCGCCAGTTCCCATGCGGTCAGCCTTGCGCCCTGCAGGAGCGGACGTGTCTCATCCGCATAGACGCTGATTTTTTTCCCCTGTTCTACCGCGCGGTAAATAACGGCAAGGGCGGTGCCGTAGCTTCCTGTGGCAAGTCCGCCCGCATTGCAATGAGTCAGGATGGTTGCCCCATCCGGGATAAGGTGTGCGCCGGCATCACCCATGGCGCGTCCCGCCTTGATATCCTCATCGAGGATGCGTTTTGCCTCATCGAGAAGGCATTTTTTCAGTTGCGCAGTGGAGAGGGAGGAATTTTCCAACGCAACGCGCCGCATGCGTTCAAGCGCCCAGAATAGATTTACAGCCGTGGGGCGAGAAGAACCAAGATAATCAACAACACGGCTTATTTCCTTCATGAGTTGACCGAAACTTGCGGCTTTTGTTTTTCTGATGCCGAGATAGACCCCGAATGCGGCGGCGATGCCAATGGCGGGCGCGCCGCGAACGCGCAAATGGCGGATTGCCCCCCAAACCTCCTCAGCGGTTCTCAGTTTCAGGTATTTCAGGCGTTCTGGAAGAAGGGTCTGGTCGATGATGCGGCAGGCTCCTGAACTCCAGCGGACGGTCTCTACAGGCATTTATGCGACTTTTTCTCCTTCTGGTATGCCTTGAATAACTTGAGCTCTTCCTTATCCTCCTTCAGTTCACCGCCCATGAGGGCATGAGTGGTCTTCTTGCCCGCCTGAATGCCCGGCTGGTCAAAGGCATTGATGTTGTAAAGTCCGGCGGCAAAGGCAGTCTGAACCTCAAAAAGATAAAGGAGCCCGCCCATGTTCCGGGCGTTCAGTTCATCAAGGGTGAATTTCACGCTGGGGCGCTGTGCCTTGAAAAGGGAAAATTCAGTGGCATGAAGTTCATTGCTCAGAAGTTCTTCAAGGTCCTTTTCTGCAAGATAGTTGAGGGCAGGGACGGAATGGAATACCTTCGGGGCGCGGCATTCCTTGCTGAATTTTCCAAGTCCGATGAAGGTGACAATCTTGTCATTGGGTCCTTCCACATATAGCTGAATCTGGGAGTGCTGGTCAATAACGCCGAGTGCCTTGATGGGGCTCTGTCCAGTATTGATGACATTTCCATCCGCATCAAACTTTTTCCCGAGGCTTTCAGCCCACAACTGGGCATACCAGTCCGCCACAGTGCGCAAGGCGGTCGCATAGGGCATCATGACAGAGATATTCTTGCCCTTTTTCGTGTGGGCGAGAAAGTGAATCACGGCATTGAGATAGGCGGGATTTGTGTTCAGGGACGGTTTGGAGCAGCGCTCATCCATTACCGCCGCACCGCTGAGGAGCTCCTGGATATTGATACCCGCCACTGCGGCAGGCAAAAGCCCCACCGCGCTGAAGACGGAAAACCGCCCTCCGACATTTTTCGGGATGGGCATGGTTTTCATTTTGTCCGCCACGGCGACCTCCCTCAGGCTTCCCCTGTCAGCATCTGTGGTGATGATGAAGTGTTTGGAAAGGGCTGCCTTGCTGAAACGCCGCTGCACCACATTATACAGGTGCATGAAGATTGCCATAGTCTCTGATGTATTGCCGGATTTGCTTATGATGTTGAATGCGGTGGTACGGAGGTCCAGGATATCCAGCAGATTGCGCACTGCATCCGGGTCTGGATTATCCATGAAAAAGATGCGAGGATGGTTGTGCCGCCCGGTGGGGTCAAGGAAATTGTGATAGTTGTGGGATAGGGCATTCAGGAGGCAGCGGGCGCCCAGAGAGGAACCGCCGATTCCCACCACAACAAAGTTTTCAAAATTGCGGTGAATATCGCTGGCAATGGCATTGATTGCCTTAACGAGGTTGGTGTCATATGGGAGGTCAAAGAAGCCAACCTCCTTTTGTGTCCGCATCCGCTGAAGGTCTTTATGAACGGCTTGTGCTTTTGCATCCAGTCCCTTGAGCTCTTTTTCGGATATGCCGTGTTCCTCGCCAATCATGGACGCCAAGGCATTGCTATAATCATAAGTGATTCCCTTTGAACCCATACCCAATACCTCCAACCCTTTTGTGTTCTCCAGCCTTGCAGGAATCCAAAAATTTTATGCCCGTCTGGAAAATGGGAGATGTTTATTCGTGTTATATGCCTGAAATCGCCCTGCAATGTAAAGATTTTTCTGAAAAAAGATGGAAGATTGGGTTATGAAAAATATTTGATCCGCCTCAAGCCGATTGACAGGATGTTTCCTAATTGTAGATCCTGTATAATAAATTCGCCTATGGTCGGATGCATCGGCGGTTATAGTCTTTATAGAATGTGTTCTTACGATGCGCACGGAAGAATTGAATTGTCCCTTGATGTATTTCCATAATGCTCAGAATGTTGAACGTATTATGGCGATTGACCCCATTTGCTTCTTGTGTTTTTATGCAGACTATTTGACCTCGCGCATTATGGCAATGAGCTCCTCCGGCTTGATGAAACCTGCATAGGACTTTCTTTCACCATTTGCGGTTATGAAGATAATTGTCGGGAATCCAACTACATTATATTCATTGAGGACGCGCCTTGTCTCCGGCGTTGGGAGCGTGGCATCAAACTTTATTGTCACAAAACGCGCGGACTCTGCCACCACCAGCGTGTCGGGGAATGTCTCCCTGTCCATCTGATGGCAGTAGGTGCACCACTCGGCGGTGAAGTCTATCATAACGGGTTTGCGCGAGGTTGTTGCAAGGGCAAGCCCTTCCTCCAGATTGTGCATCCATTGAATACCCTTTTTTGCCTCAGAGCGGCTCGGAACCCCCGACTCGCGAGTCGTTGTTATGGCAGAAATCAGCACGGGCAATGATAGATAGAAGGCAGTTATAATCATTGCCACCCCGAAGGCTTGCTTCACCCGCACCATCCACATCCCCGGTCTGGGAAGTGTTTTCAAAGCGCCTGAGAGCGTTCCTATCACCACAAAGATTGTTCCCATGCCCAGCGCAAAGGCGAAAAAGAGTTCTGCCCCGACCACCCAGCTTCCCGACTTTATAACAAATCCGATGAGCGCGCCCACAACCGGCGATACGCAAGGTGAAACAATAAGCGCCGCTATCACCCCCATGAGAAAAACCCCGGCAAAACCCTTTCTCGGACTCTTCATCAATTTTGAGGTCAGGGATGTGGGGAGGCGAAGTTCGAAAAGTCCCAGCATGGAGAGTCCGAATATGATGAGAACCACAGTCAGCGCGGCAACAATCCATGCGCTCTTCAGGTAAATGGCGGCAACCTCACCCAGTTTGCCGGTCAGCGCCCCCAAAATGGAATATGTTACTGCCATCCCGAGGACATAAGTCAGGGAGAGTAATAATCCCATCTTTTTTGTTTTCACGGCTGAGCTGGAAAAGATGACGCTTGAGGTGATGGGATACATGGGCCAGAGGCAGGGGGTGAAACTGATGCCGAGCCCCGTCAGATAGGCGAGAAAGAAGCCTGTTATGCCCGCCCAGTCTGCGGACTTGCTGACAGTGTCAGCCGTTGCTTCCGCCCAGGCAAGATGCACACCCATTATAAAAGGGAGAAGTGAAAAAAATATCGGATATCTTTGGAAAAATTTCATCTTCCAATCCTTATTCCCATACTTATCGGATTGCGGAAGTTGCGGCGGATTGAATGGGTATCCTTATCTCCACTTCTGCCCCATGCGGAGGTGAATTACGAATGGTGATGTTGCCGCCATGTCCTTCGATGATGCGTCGGGTTATAGAAAGCCCAAGTCCCGAACCGCCTTTCCTTGTTGTGAAGAATGGTTCAAACACCTTGGGGAGGTCCTCCTTTTTGATACCGCAACCCGTATCGCGCAGGAGGAGCTGAATTATTCTTGGATTTCCGGGGAGGCGGCGCAGGTGGATATGGATTTTCTTTTCGCTGCTGTTCTCCATTGCCTGGCGCGCATTGAGATAAATATTCAGGAGTGCCTGTTTAATCTGCACAGGGTCGCACAAAATCTCAGGCAGGTCATTCTCCATCTCCTTCACAATCTCCACAGAATCATCCATTTTGTTGTGAAAGATAAAAGATAGCACCTCATCATTCAATTTTGTCAGGTCATACCTGACAATCTCCCGCGCATAGGGGTTGGCAAAGTTCAGGAGCTGAGATATGATTTTAGAGCACCGCTGTGCCTCCTTATGAAGGGTTTCATAATCTTCGAGGTGGGGGTCATCCCCCCGTGAATTCTTGATAAGGTATTCAGAGTATGCCGAAATTATTCCGATGGGGTTATTAATCTCATGAGCCACGCCAGCCGCCATCTGCCCGAGGGTGGCGAATTGTTCGGAGCGCAAAAGGCTTTCCCTGATGTTCATAATCTCGGATTTCTGGCTGTTAATCATCTCCACAATGAACCAGGACATCAGGCTGACCATCCAGATGAGGGCGAACTTGAGGGCGAAGGTTCGCTGGCGGATGAAGTCAAACGAGGTCTCTCTGAACCAGATGGACAAAATGAAAAGCCCCGAAATCAGGATGCTCATAAAAAGCGCCTGACGGGAGTGCCGGAACAGCGCAAATCCACGTAAAATCATGAGAAAATAGAGTATGTAAAAGTCGGACTGCACATTGCGCCCGTAATAGCGGGTGGTGTCTAAGTATATCAGAAGGGTTACAAAGGCAATGTCAATGAAGTATGAGATGTAGCAGAATGGCCTGACCTGCTGGAGCGTAACGCGGTGGGCGTAAAAGAAGTAACTCTGCGCCACGTTAAACATGGCATACAGGAAAAATATCATGAAGACCTCAGTTGAGGGGAGCGTGAACTGGGTACTCCAGGACCAGACCATCAGACTGATAATCAGGATAATCCATTTGAGGGGAATAATGGCGCGGCATTCTATCCACGTGAGCCAGTTGAGATATTCGCGCTCTTCATGGGTAAGGGGTTTCATATTGTGACCTCAAATATGCGACACATCATCCTCTTGCATTGATTTATGGTTTTCACTTTGAGATGAATGATATAATTGATTATATAATATATCGAAATTCATATTTCACAATGCAAGTTTTTTCAATAAAATAGCTTGATTCGTGCAGGTTCTTTACTTTATTCAAAACCACCCTTTTTCCGGGGAAGGGAAGGATTTTACATATACAATTTTCATGTTTTATAATGTAATCACAATTGATGGACCTGTCGGCGTTGGCAAAAGCGCCGTGGCGGGCAACCTGGCGAAAATGCTTGGATGGCGCCATATCGACACGGGGGCGATGTATCGCGCCGTGACGCTTTCTGCGATGCGGCGGAATATTGACCTTAATGACGCAGAGGCGCTGACGGCGATTGCCCGCACCTGCAATATCAACCTCGTGTATAATTGCAATAACCGCATAGTTTATCTTGATGGCGAGGATGTGACTGAGGCAATCCGCGACCCCGAGGTCAGCAGGAACACATCCCCCGTCTCAGAAACCGCCGGTGTCAGGGAGGAGATGGTTGCACTTCAGCGCCAGCTGGGGATGCAGGGTCTCTCCATCATGGAAGGGCGCGATATTGGAACGGTGGTTTTTCCCGATGCGTTCTGGAAGTTCTATCTCGACGCAAGTCTGGATGAGCGGACGCACCGCCGTGTTCTGCAACTTCAGTCCACCGGCAAGTTCGTTGATTTTAACGAGACAGGGGAGGCTATTCGCCAGCGGGATGAGCGTGATCGCTCCCGTTCATACGGACCTTTGCGCGTTGCCCCGGATGCCATTATTATTGATACCACATGCCTGACCGAGGAGGAGGTCATCAGATTGCTCCTGACTTTTGCGAGAACGGGCATTAATGAGGAATCCACAATCAGGGATTTCAGATGACAACGCAGTTCTTGTCTCAGTTAGACTCAAAATGACCTGTTGTCCAAATATGAGGCGGACTGAAAAAACAGGGAAAATCTCTCCCATCATCTATGATGTGGTTTGCTATTTAGCTAACGTTTTTTGTCGTCTTTATTTCCGGGTAAAGAAGGTGGGGATTGAGAATGTCCCGCGGGAGGGTGGTGTCCTGCTGATTGCCAATCATTCGAGTTATTTAGACCCGCCGCTTGTCGGCACCACTGTTTCCCGGCGCATTTATTACCTTGCCAAGGAGGAACTCTTCCGTATCCCTTTTTTCTCATGGATAATAAGCAGAATCGGGTCAATTCCCGTGAAGAGGGGAGGCGTGGACCGCGGGGCTATAGAGAGGTGCAGAGACCTTTTATCCTCAGGCGAGGTGCTCCTTATGTTTCCTGAAGGGACAAGGTCGTATGATGGTGAGATGGGTGAGGTCAGACATGGAGCCGTCATGATCGCCTCCAGTGTGGAGAATCTGCCCATTGTCCCTATTTATATCGATGGGAGTTTCAGGTCGTTGCCCAGGGGAAGATGGATGCCCTTGCCGGTGAAGATTACCGTAAAGGTAGGCAAACCGTTCAAAATAGCGCAAAAAGGTGTTGCAATGGATAAAAAAAGTTATTACGAATCTGCATCTAAACTTTTTCTGGATAGAATTCAGTCCTTAAAATGAAAATCAGGGAAGAAGACACTCCCTTCATCTTGTGAAAGAGGCGAATATAAGTATGCCCGAAGACAGGAAAAACCAGGACAAAGAAGAGAATAATTTTAGCTCTGAGCTCGAAGATGAGTTAAGCCCGATTAACACGGGAAGGATTTTTCAGACAAATAAGCCCCTGACGCCAGAGACACCACCTCCATCGGAGGAGCCGCCCGCCCCACCCGCCGCGGAGGAAAAACAATCTTCATCCGATGAGGTGGTTCCTTTGATAGTGGAGGAGCCGGGTGAGCCGGAGATTGATGATGACTTCCTCAAGATGATTGATGAATATATGCCCCGCGCGGAAGAGGTCGAAGTCGGGGACATCATGGACGTGCCCGTTTTAGATGTCCGCGCCGATTGTATCCTTGTCAATATCGGCGACAAGATGGAGGGCATGGTCGACATCTCGGAGTTCATGGCCAGAAATGGCGAGGTCACCGTGACCCCCGGTGATGTCATTGAAGTTATGATTGAGGGTCGGGATGAGCAGTCCGACCAGGTGGTTCTGTCCCATCGCAAGGCGGTCAGGCGGATTGCCATTGAGCACCTCGGCGAGGCGGTTGAGAAGAAAACATCCGTCCGCGGCCGTGTGACTGATGTGGTCAAGGGTGGTTTGATTGTGGATGTGGGAATTCCCTGCTTTATGCCTGCCTCCCAGATAGACCGTTCCCGTGTGGAAAATCTGAATTCCTGGGTGGGACGGGAGGTCGAGGCTTATGTTATTGATTTCAATCTGGAGCGCCAGAGGGCGATTCTCTCCCGACGCAAGTTGATAGTGGAAGACCTGGAAAAGAGAAAAAAAGCCCTCCTTGACAGTTTAAAGGTCGGTGATATCCGAACCGTCCGTGTTAAAAGCATTCATGATTTCGGCGCATTTGTGGAACTGGGACCGATGGACGGTTTTATCCCCCGCGATGAGGTCTCGCATGAGCGCGGCGCACATCCGGCGATGTATCTCAGGGAAGACCATGAGGTGAAAGTCAAGGTTATCGCGGTGGACAGAGAGACGCAGAAGGTAACCCTGAGCCGCAAGCAGGCGCGCCTTGACCCGTGGGAAAAGGTAGATGAAAAGTGTCCGAGGAATTCCATTGTGACTGGAAGGGTCGCCTCCATCGCCAGTTTTGGGGCGTTTGTCCAGCTGGAAGAGGGGCTGACGGGCATGATTCACGTATCCAATCTGAGCTGGGAAAAGGGAACGCAGAAACCCGGTGCATTCATGAAGGAGGGGGATATTGTCAAGGCGGTGGTTCTTGATTTTGATAAGGAGAATCATAAGCTGGCGCTCGGTCTGAAGCAGATAACTGAGGACCCGTGGGTCAAGATTGAGGGAAAATTCACCCCGGGGAGCAGGGTGAAAGGGGTCGTCACCAGTCTCACGGATTTCGGCGCCTTTGTCAGGCTGGATGAGAATGTGGAAGGGTTGATTCATATCTCCAACATGACCTGGGATAAAAAGCCGGGCAGGCCTTCCCTGTATCTTAAGGTGAAGCAGGAGGTTGAGACGCTTGTCCTGAACACCAACAGGGAGGGGAGGCGAATCGCACTTGGCTTGAGACAGCTCCAGAAGAGTCCGATAGACCTGTTTCTTGAAAGCCACAAGGTGGGGAATAACTTAGAGGGGGTTGTCACCCGCATCGCCTCATTTGGCGCCTTTGTGGAAATTGCCGATGGAATTGAAGGGCTTCTCCATGTCTCCGAAATCAGTCCTGAGCGCGTGGATAATCCCTCCTCCGTTTTGAAGGAGGGACAGAGGATTAAATGCAAGATTATCAATATTGCCGGCGGTGGTCGTCGCATCAGCCTCAGCCGCAAGGAAGTAATAAGGGATGAGGATAAGAAAGCCATGCAGGAATATCTCAAAAGTAATGTCAAAGGCGGGGTCAATGTCGGCGAATTACTGAAGGATTTGAAAAATAAACTTGCCCGATAAGGACGTCATTTCCAAAAACCTTAGATAATTTCATGCAGAGAACGCAGAGAACGCCGAAGCTGTGGATTTACTTGACAGCCCTCCTTAAGTGAAACGAGCATAAATAAAAAAGTTAATGATGAATGGGAGGATTGTTCATACTATGGAAACAAACCCAAATCAGCCTGTATATCAACAGCCGCCATCATATCCGCCGCCGTCGCCGCCGCCCGGTCAGCCGACGCAGCCGCCGCAAAAAAAGAGGCACGGCATCTCCTGTATTGTATTACTATCCCTGGGGGTGATTTTCACCGTTTTGGTCCTATTCGTGGGATTTATTGGATTTCTCTCAACCCTTCGGGGAAAGGTGGCGCTCCTTGAGGTTGAGGGAATTATCGTGGATGCGCAGGATTTGGTGCAGGAACTTCACTACTATGCAAATAATCCCTCAGTCAGGGCAATTGTGGTTCGCCTGAACACCCCCGGTGGGAGCACAGCGGCGAGTCAGGAGCTCTGGGAAGAAATCCGAAAGGTCAGGACGGCTGGCAGACCTGTCGTTGCCTCCATGGGAAATGTTGCCGCCTCCGGTGGGTATTATATCGCCTGCGCAGCGGATGAGATATATGCCAATCCCGCCTCGCTTACCGGCAGCATCGGCGTCATAATTAATTATGCGAACTGGGAAGGACTCACTAAAAAGGTGGGGTTGCGCTTTGAGGTGGTCAAGAAGGGGGAGTACAAAGATATTGGTTCACCAAATCGTCCCATGACTGAGGCGGAACGCGAACTCCTCGTGGATGTCATAAATGACGTGTATGTGCAGTTTATAGATGATGTTTATTCCGCACGCAGGCACCAGATGAGGAAGGCATATTTTGCCCATCACCCCGAGGCGGGAGATTCGGGCACCACGGATGTGGTCAAACAGTTTCTATACAGCATTGCCGATGGGCGTGTCTTCAGTGGTCGTCAGGCTTATGAATATGGTCTTGTGGACAATCTGGGCAATCTTGATGATGCCATCCGACGCGCCGGTATCCTGGGAAGAATCATCGGGAAGCCGCCGGTTTATAAAAAGAGAAAGCCCCTGAGCATTTATGATATCCTGCGCGGGGAGGTCAAAAACGCCATCCGTCAAGTGACAAGCGACATGCCGGAACTGGAATACCTCTTTATCCCCAGATAGAGCCCCATCGTCACTTTTTTATTACAGAGTTTAGAAGGTATTAACCTTCACTCTCAAAACACGGGTCATCGCCCGGATAATAAACCCTCATCAGTGTAAGACCGCAGGCGGGCGCTGTTGGGACACGTGAGTCCCTGTGTCCAGATTTGAGCATTTCTCTGAGGAGGGAGGGCTGGATTTTGCCCCGCGTTGCCTCAATGACCCCACCCACGAGAATCCTCGCCATGTTTTGCAGAAAAGACCTGCAGCGCAGGTCAAAGGTGACAATATCCCCCTGTCGCTGACATTGAAAGGTCTCCAGGGAGAGCCGCGTCCTTTTTGCGCCGCAGTCCACACTCCTGAAGCCTGCAAAATCATGCGTTCCCACAAACATCTTGCACAACTCGGAAAGCAGATGGTCATCAAGCCGATAAGGGATATGAGCCAAGTGGAGACGTCCGATAGCGGGCGCGGCTGTGCGATTCATGACTGCGTATTGATACCGGCGGAGGATGGCGTCGTGTCTTGGATTGAATGAGAGGGGTGTCTCCTGCACATCCACGAGGCGGATGGTTTCCGGCAGGAGGGAGTTGCCTCCCCGGAGAATGCCACGGACGGGGATTGTTGCATCCGTCAGGAAGGAGATGACCTGACCAAGGGCGTGCACGCCGGCATCGGTCCTTCCGGCGGAGGTGACGCGGGTCTGTTTCTGAAACAGTTTTGCCAGCGCCGTTTCCACAGCCTCCTGGATGGTCGGCGCACCCATCTGCCTCTGCCAACCGCAGAAATCCGTCCCGTCATATTCCAGAATCGCCTTGATGCGCCGCGTCATGTCTAATAATCCTCCCCGCAGAATTCAGTGGAGAATACAAATGATGCCGCAGGGGTGGGCAAGTAAAAAATATTTTCCGGTTGACTTTTAAAGAGCACTGAATGAATTAGAACCAATATTTTTCGCCGGAAGTGAGGAAACTTATTATGGATTATGGATTTAATGAAATTCAAGCAGATATCAGAGACTTGGCGCGCAAGATAGCCATAGAGAAGGTCAAGCCGGAACGCGCACGGCTGGATGAGGAAGAGGAATATCCCTACGATATCATGAAAGTCCTTGCCCAGTCGGGTATGCTGGGTATTTATCTTGCCGAGGAATATGGCGGGTTGGGAGGGGGCTGCATGGAACTGAGCATCGCCACAGAGGAATTGAGCAAGGTCTGCGGCGGTGTGGCAGTTTGTTTTGCGGCAAACGCCCTCGGTTCTTACCCCATCATCCTTCACGGCACGGAGGAGCAGAAAAGGAAATACCTTCCCAGGGTTGCCTCCGGTGAATATTTAGCCGCCTTTGCCCTCACAGAACCCAATGTGGGCAGTGATGCCGCCGCCATTGAAACTACGGCTCGTGAAGATGGTGATTATTTCATTCTTAACGGCACAAAGCAATGGATAACCAATGGCGGTGCGGCGAGTATTCTTACCGTTTTCACCTCCACAGGCCCCGGCAGGGGGGCGCGTGGCATCTCTGCCTTTATCGTGGAAAAGGACTTCCCCGGATTTATAGTCGGCTCGAAGGAAAAAAAGCTCGGTATCCGTTGTTCTGACACGCGGGAGCTCAGATTTGATAATTGCAGAGTGCCGAAGGAGAACCTCCTCGGCAAGAAGAATCGCGGGTTCCGCATCGCCATGGACACCTTTGACAAGTCGCGTCCCGGCATCGGCGCACAGGCGGTGGGCATTGCCCAGGGGGCGCTGGATGAGGCAATCGAGTTCACCCGCACGCGTATCCAGTTCGGACAGCCTGTAGCGAGCTTCCAGGCAATCCAGCACATGATGGCGGATTGTGCCATGCAAATTGAGGCGGCGCGTCTGCTTGTCTATCATGCCGCCAGAGCTGTGGATGCCGACGCCCCTGATGCATCCAAGGTTTCCGCTATGGCGAAATGTCTCGCCTCCGATGTTGCCATGAAGGTGACGGTGGATTGCGTCCAGATGTGCGGCGGGAACGGTTATATGAGAGAATTTCCCTTGGAGAAATATATGCGTGATGCCAAAATCACCCAGATTTATGAAGGCACAAATCAGATTCAGCGCACCATTATTGGACTGGAGCTCATCAAGGAGTCGGCACAGAAGAAGAAATAAGTTCAATCACAAATTACAAATGACAAATGTGAGTTTACATCAAGGTTTTGTAAGCTTGCATTACAATATTGTTAATTTTCTTGACATTGTAAGCGAAATTAGAGGAGAAATTTTTTATACAATTATTGTTTAGGTCAGTTTGCTCAGTTTAGGTCAGTTGGAACCGATTAATTGTCAAACAGATCAACCAAACACGCAGTAACCTCATCGTCGCAACAATCACCGCTTAGTTCAATAAAATGCAAGGGGCAAGAAGCCAGAGACCAAAATCCAGAAATCTAAAACCTGACAAACCGACCACGCGCAAGTCCATTTAGCGACCTCGTTTTTTTCACAGTTACTCCATAATAAAGTTTCAACAAAAGGAGATGAACAATCATGTTGAAAAAATTTAGTAAGATTTCTAACCCGAGGGCAAAGATTTATACAGGGTCACAGACAGCTTTGCTGAGGGCAATCACACTCCTTCTTTTGGTGGCGCTGGTGGACAGGCGGGTAATAGTGGCTCAGCCTACACCCACTCAGACATCTACACCAAGACCTACTCTTACTGAGACACCGACGCCCACGCCCTCGCCCTCGCCCACACCAACCCCGACGCTTACTCCCACAATAACCCCAACGCCCACTCAGACATCCACACCCACACCAATTCCTTTAAGTAATGATACCCCTGTAATCTTCAGTGGAATTCCCCAGAATTTCTCGTTTTCAATTAACAGCCCTGATTGGTGTGGTGTGGGGATATATCCAACGACAGACCATGACATTAAAATTGATGACAATTCAGATTTCATTTCTCCTTATGTTTCCTCCACTTTTGGGGGCACGACTCGGGACTTTATTGTGACTAATGGACATCAGTGGGGAGATGCTACTCATTATGCCCAGGTTTATTATGGTTCACCAAGCAATTATACCATAGAGGCAGAATGGTCAATTCCTGATTTATCTGTTGGAAGTGCTTTGTGGGGCTCAATAACCAGCGGTGAAGTTCTGGATATGTATGAAATCCCTCTTAGTGCTGGTCAACAATACACACTTACAGCAGATATTACTTCCGGTAATGTAGACCTATCTGTTTCTGTATTCAAGGCTGATAGGCAATATGGTAGCCGTGCAGATGCTAACTGGGATGCAAATAGTGCTGGAAGTGGTGGTGACGAAAGTATTAAATTTACATCAGACGTCAATGGCGACCACGGAATAGTCCTAATTAACGAGAACAATGAGACAGGGGACTATGCAATTTTTGTTACCACGCCGACTCCAACTCCTACACCTACGCCAACGCCGGCTCCCACAAAAACGCCGACACCGATTAGTTTGAGTGAAGCGTTGGATATCCCAGGGCTTACCTGGACAACTGGTGGAAATGCAAATTGGTTTGGGCAATCAGCAACTTATTATTTTAATGGTGATGCGGCGCAGAGTGGCTCAATTTCCCACAATCAAGAATCATGGATAAGCACGAACGTCACAGGACCGGGGATTATAAAATTCTGGTGGAAAGTCTCCTGTGAACCGTATAATGATTACTTGGAATTCTTAGTTGACGATAATTCAGGGTATGTAACCTCTAGCAATGTTGGTGGTTGGAAGTATAAGAGTTATAATATTGGATTGGGTGTGCATACACTGAAATGGAGATATGTTAAGGATGCTACTGGTTCAATGGGCTCGGATTGTGGCTGGCTGGACAAATTAATATATACTGCCTTACCACCTCCAACGCCAACAGCCACGCCCGTAGGCGACCTTGTGGTTCATTCAGTAGAAATTACTCAGCAAATTCAGACCTATAATAATTCTCTCCCACTGGCAGCTAATAAGCCAACGATGGTTAGAGTTCATGTGGGGGCAATTGGCGCCACGGCTTCTGTTCCCGGAGTTACGGCAAAACTTTATGGCTGGCGCAATGGTACCGGCGGACCACCTCTTCCAGGTTCTCCGCTATCTCCCGGGAACGGTCCAATTACACTGCCAAAATTTCCAGACCATGCAAATATCAACCATAGTCTTTACTTTATGCTTCCTGATGCGTGGCGAACTCCAGGAGTAATTGCCATCAAGGCACAGGTTGACCCATACAATTCTATTTATGAGACTAATGAAAGCAATAACTATAGCGGAAATTATTCTAAATCCTTTGAACAAACCAAGCAGATTAACCTCGTTATGGTCCGTGTGTGGTATCAGCATGGAGCCGAGAACCTGACACCTGGCACCTGGGCATACTGGGGTAGCGCGGGCTGGCTTTATCGGATATTTCCAACAACATCCGTTAACGTGTGGGAATTTTCTGGCAAGGTCCTTAAATTCACCGGAGACCTTAATACTGACGAAGGCTGGGACAATCTGCTATATGAAGTAGGTTTGCTTAATTTCTACACCGATGACCCTTCCGACAACTGTAAATACTATGGTTTAATTCATCAAAATGTGGTCACTGGTGATCATTTAGGGCTTGGATATTATCCACCATGGGAGGATGCCATTGGCAAGGTATATAAATGGGAACTGGCATACAGCGGCAGCATTCTCGGACACGAACTCGGGCATAACTTTGGTTTTAAACATTCGTGGGATGACCCCAGCAATTCTCCTACCTGTGACCCAAATTATCCAGTAGATGTATTTGACCGCATGGTATTTCCAAATACGACTATTGAAATTATGAATTACGGTCCCCTATTTGCAAGATTCTGGCCAAACGCTTATACTTATGGTCGTCTGTTTGATAGATTTAGAGGCACTGGAGCTGCCAAAGATAGCCTTGACGAACCGGAAAAGCGAGACCCGCGAATTGCCCGTATCCAGACTAAAAGCAAGGGAAGCAATGAATACCTGATTGTCGCAGGTATTATCTTCCGCGCCGGCGGCACAGGTGCGCCAGTCCTTGAGCGCCTTGACCCGATGCAACGGCACTTTCTTACTGCAGGCGGAAATACTGAGACCGGGACAGGGCAATACTCCATTGCCTTGCAAGATAGTGTTGGAACCACGCTATTTGAGCGAAAGTTTGAACCTCAATTTCTGGGATGTGAAGAAGGCGTTATTCCTGAGAGAGGATTATTTCAGGAAATCATCCCCTTTGCTACGGGAACAAGACAGATTGTCTTTCTCTACGGAACAACAGAATTACATCGTGTATATGTAAGCTTAAACGCACCACAGGTAACAGTTGTCTATCCCAATGGTGGCGAAAGTCTCTCCGGGAATGTCTCCTGCTTATGGACGGCGAGCGATGATGATGGCACAACTATGGCATACACGATTCAGATGAGCCGTGATAATGGTGCGAACTGGTTTATGGTTGCCAATAATATCTCCACTACTTCTTATGAAGTGAACGTTGATGACCTGCCAGGGGGCACACAATGCCTGGTGCGGGTAATTGCTACGGATGGCGTTAACTCTGGAATGGATGAGTCTAATGGACCCTTTACGATTGCCAAAAAGGCGCCTGATTGCGAAATCATCCAGCCATCAAATAACTCTGTATTTAGAATTGGACAGCCTGTAACCTTACTTGGTGGTGCAATAGACCCTGAGGATGGTTCTCTGCAAGACGAGAATTTATCCTGGTCTTCAGATATAAATGGCGCATTGGGAACAGGAACTACGATTGAGACAGAATCCTTAACTTTAGGGACTCACATTATCACACTTCAAGCTATGGACAGCGATAGTAACTTATGCACAAGCAATATCACCATTCTTATTGAAGATGAACCACTGTTGCCGCCAACTTCCACCGGCTCTCATTGGTTATTATACCAATGATGATGGTGATGAAGATTGGATTTAGAGATGATGTTAAGACCTGAATTCCGCGCTTCACAAAATTCGCTATAGATTTCCCGGAGTTCTAAAGTTGTAAAAAACAGAAAAGAAAACACTCATTTTTCATCCCCCGATGCCACAATATAGTGGAACTCTGAAATTCATCGGTGAATACTATTCAGGCAGGCGTCAATTAGTTCCTGCATGCTCCCTGTGGCAAGGCAGATGCAGGTGTCGGCGGCGCCGTAATAGACTTTGATGGTTCCATCCGGCTCTGGAATGGCGCCGTTGGAAAAGACGCAGTTTATTGTTTCACCGCATCGCTCATAAGGCTCCCGCGGGGTGAGGATGAATTCCGGACATTGTCCAACAACCTTGTAAGGTTTCTCAAGGTCAAGCAGAATAACGCCCAGCCGGTATACATAATTGCATGCAAGCCAGACGCCGTGAATAATAACAAGCCACCCTTCGGGGGTCTTGATAGGTGTCGGTCCGATGCCCCATTTTTCACGCATCCATGTCTGAGGCGCGAGTTCAACAGGTCTGTGATTTCCCCAGTGAATAAGGTCGGGGGAAAAGGAGACCATATTGATTGACTGATTGCCGTTCATGGGTCTTTCCATGCGCACATAAAAGCCATTAATCCTTTCCGGAAAGAGGGCGCAATTGCGGTTCCAGGGCGGTGTGAAAAATGGGAGTCTATCAAATGTCTTGAAATCGTTTGTCCTGACACAACCTATGCGGACAACCTCTCCAAAATCCTGTGCGCAATATGTGATGTAATAAACGCCTTCAAGATAAGTAACCCTTGAGTCATAGCGATGATATTCCCAGTCCTCAAATTCGGGAGCGAAGGGGATGGGAATCGGTTCGGGGTCAATGGTAAAGTGAACGCCGTCCTTACCTCTGGCGATGTGCAGTTTGTTATCGCGTCTCCCATCCTCAACGCGAGGTATCAAGATATATTCCTGACCGAATTTGACGGCGCCGCAATTATACACGGCATTTGCATGAAACGGGACATCCTTATAAGTTAGTATCGGGTTTCCAGGATACCGTCTCAATAATTCCGATTTCAGGAGATGTGACATAAATTCTTCACCTCCGTGTAAGATTTTTACTCCATGCGCTCAGGGATGGGTTTCAAAGAATTTCATTATCTCCCTTTATCTCAAATTTAACGGTCAGGGATGCGGCGCATAAGTCTTATACAGTTCATAATACTGTCCCACTGTTGACATTATATTAAAGCGCTCCACTGCCCGCCTGCGCCCGGCTTTCCCGAACATCTGGCATCTTTCCGGGTTGGAGAGGAGGTCTATCACTTTTGCGGCAAGGGCGTCCGAATCTCGTGGAGGGACAAGATAGCCACACACACCATCCTCGATAAGCTCAGAAAGCCCTCCCACACAACTCGCAACAACGGGCACCCCGCATGACATTGCCTCGGCAACTGTGAGTCCGAATGACTCTATCAAACTGGGCTGAACAAGGATGTCCATCGCTCCCACAAGTCTGGGTATCAGGGGGGAAAATTTCCCAAGGAATCTGACGCTGTCGGACAGGTTTTCCCTTGCCACCTCCGCCTCCAACTCATGCCGTAGCGGGCCCTCCCCAATAATAATAATAATTGTTTCTGGAAATTGCCGAAGAATGGGCGGAATAGCTTTTATAAAATATATTAAGCCCTTCATCTCAACCAGGTTTCCCACAAGGCCAATGACATTTTTCACCGGACGTTCAGTCAGATATTTACAATATTGGTCTTTTTCATTTCTTACAAGCGGTATAAAGACCTCAGTGTCCACTCCGTTATATATGCGGACGACTTTCTCCTTCGGCACCCCCTCCGCAATAAGACTATCCTTTACAAAATCACTCACGGCAACTATCATTTTTGTATATTTGACGGTGTGCAGATAAAATCTCCTCACGAATGGACGCACAAATTTTCCCCGCTCTTCCCAGGCATGAATCCCATGTTCGGTGGAGAATATGACGGGGACGCCGGCGGCATGGGCTGCCATGCGCCCGATAATGTCTGCCCGCAGGACGTTTGTGTGAACAATATCACACCGAAGATTCCGGATGTGCCTGATGAGGGCGCGGTAACCTGGCAAGTCAAATATGCCCTTCATGGCAATAAGATGCGTGGGAATGCCGCGCTCCATGAAACGCCCTTCCAGCGCCCCGCCGCGGGTGAGCGCAGCGCTGACAACCTCCAAATCCCCATAAGATGACAAGAGCGAGGCAACACGCTCCATCAACAACCCGGGTCCATCTTCTTCATAGGCATTGAGAAGATACAAAATCCTCAAAATCTCATCTCCTCAGGTGTATTTGTTTTTCCTCTTCCCGACCTTTCCCTTATAAAATATTTATCTTAGTATAAGAGGAGAACTGTTCTTGTTTTGTCAATTTGCTTTTAAGGGTAATCAGGAAATACCAAAGGAGGCGTTTCATAAATGAAGTTTTACAAAAAATGCCCTTGATTTGAAAGCCGGCTATAAGCATTCTTCCGGTATTAAGGGTTGCTTTTTAGACATCCTGATTTTTTAGGAATTCACCATGGCTGACCCAAGGGCGGAAAAGTATCTGTCAGGGATTATCTCAGAACTGAACAGGACTTCTTTGTGGAATCAATACAAGGCGGAACATCCGAATATAGACCTCACGAAAATTAACCTCAGCGGCAAGGATTTAAAGGAGTTTAATTTCGCCGACCTTACTCTTGTCGCGGCGAATTTCTTTAATTCCGACTTTGCGGGCGCCGACCTCTCTCGCGCCAACTTGAGCTATGCAAACATGCAACGAGTTAATCTTACCAACGCCTTTCTTTCCAACGCAAACCTGAAAGTTGCCGACCTCCGAGGCATCAATGCCATTGATACCAATTTTGACCTCGCAGACCTCACTCATGCCAAACTGAACGGTGCGTGGCTGGTGGGGTCAAGCTTCACAGGAGCCAATCTTACGGGTGCCGATATGCGCGGGGCGAACCTGAAATTCACCAACATGGCAGACGCCATACTGAATGGGGCGAATGTGGAAGAGACCGACCTTTCCAATGTGGAGCTCACACCGAAGCAGATTCAGTCCCTTAAATATTACGACCGCGCCATCATCCGGGGCGAAACTCCAGCCGCAAGCGCAAAAACACGCAAGCCAAAAATGAAGGTTGAAGAGTCCCATGATGACCTCTTTTCCGAGATGGACTGTTATAAAATCCTCGAAATCCCGAAGGACGCCACCCTCGAAGAGATAGAACATGCCTACCGCAAAAAGGTGATGGAATATCACCCCGACCGGGTGCACAATCTTGGCGAGAAGTTACGTATTGTGGCGCAACGGGAGTTTGAACGGATTCAACACGCTTACAAATCTCTCACCCAGCGCAAAGTCAAACCCGCCATGGCAGTGGACACAATCACAGGACCCGTCCTCGCCCACAAAAAGTCCCATGACCTCCAGATAGATGACTACATCGAACTTATCAATAAGAACCCTTATAATGATAAACTCCACTACAACCTCGGGCTGTTATATTTTCAGAAGGGATTTGTGGAGCTGGCAATCGGGGAATATGAAAAAGCCCTCAAGATCAACCCTTACAACACATACGCCAATCACAACCTGCGCGTGGCAAAGCTCCTGATAGTGCTATCAGGGGAAAAA
>Ga0315291_10002417_pt1 | contig 24514 bp, 14 predicted proteins | sample YL17G12_20_MG_FD_203070 | JGI IMG/M metagenome (GOLD analysis project Ga0315291, IMG submission 203070) | Sediment microbial communities from Yellowstone Lake, YNP, Wyoming, USA - YL17G12_20 | ecosystem: Environmental > Aquatic > Freshwater > Lake > Sediment | place: USA: Wyoming | collected...
GCTCCGCCTCCTTTGGAAGGTCTGCCGCACCTTCTATTATGACGCACACGGCCGCGCCGCGCACGTCCGAGGCGGAGCGCTTTCATATCAATCAGAATGACACACCCAGGGCGCTGTCACTCTGAGCGCGAGCGAAGAGTCTCGCCTTCGCAGGAGTGCAAAGTGGGTAACCATTAAGTGATTAGGTGCGTCATCTCTTGACCCCCCGCGGAGGCGATGGTATAGTCTAATTGATCTCCCCGGGGCCGGCGTAGCTCAACGGTAGAGCGGCTGAATCGTAATCAGCTGGTTGGGGGTTCGATTCCTCTCGCCGGCTCCATTGGGGCGACGGCGCCCCGCCGTGAGCGATCCTTGCATTTCCACATCCAGGCCCTGCTCGGCCACACGACCCTCGAAATGACCCGGCGCTGCTGCTGGGTAGCCAATCGGGACCTGGCTGCGCCGTAGAGGTGGCATGGGTGGTGGATAGGCCGGAGGTGCCGCGTAGGTCTTCTCTTACCCGCGGGTCTTGCCGATGCAAGGCCTGACGCCTCCCTGACCGAGAAGGAGACGGGATCCTTCACGTCTCCTGCGCCCCACTTTCGACGATGCTGCCGTGTCATTTCGGCGCGCGGAATACCTCATTGCCTTTCGCGTCAACCAGTACGAGTTCCGGCCCCTGTGGGGTTATCCTGAGGCTAATCCGTGCTCTGTCATCCCCATCGCTGAGGAGCAGGGCCGGGCCATCCCGCCAGATACCGAGGGCTACCTGCTGCTGCACGTGTTGACTATTCAGGACGACACGCGGGCCCGAAGGCTCCACCAGCAGCATCGCATTCATGCTGCGCTCACGGTCCGAGAGGACCAGTTCCGACACAGGCCCGAATGCCTTCAGGGTCGCTTGCACATGGCCGTTGCTGTCGAGCAACGCCAGTTCAGGCCCCTCCAGCGGCCCTCCCACGCCTTTCACCTGGAGAATCGCTCGCTGCGGCGCCGCCCCGTCGTGCACAACCAACCGGCTAGCGCTGACAACGCCCCGAGGTATAGATGCCGCGAATGCCGCCATGAACAGCCCCACGTTCAGGGCGACAAGCATCACGATTGCCGCCAGGCCGCCGAGCTTCAGCCGCCGGTTCTGCCGCTCCAGCTGCGCCACTCGCTCCTCCAAGGTTAAGCGGCTCATCGCGTCCCCCTTTCGTGCGCTTGCTTTGTGCGCTGCCGCTCTTCGGCCTCGGCGCTGCCCCTACCTGCAGCCAACGCCGGCTCGCCTGCCAAACCATTGCTCGCCTGCGTCGAGCCGACTGCCTCACGGGCGCCTCGGCTTTTCCGCCACACGCACCACCGACGCCCCGCACGGCAGCGGCACGCGCAGCAGCCACGCGGTCTCCAACCTCACGAGCCCGATGAACATGCGATTCGGCAGCGGCGGCAGCGGGCGAATCGCCGTCTGCGGCCGGCCGCGGTTAGCCGGCCGCAGGAGGTCCGCCGAGCCTTCGTGCACCTCTCACGCGCGCTCTCCGCAAGCTCCCCAGGTCCGACGCAGCGAGGCCGGAAGGAGCAATTGCCTGGTTCGTGGAATGGGCACGAACGTCGGACAACTCCAAAGGAGGGAGCACCATGAAGACGGCGTTCGTCGTTCTCGCCGTCGTGATGTTGGCCGTATCGGTTGTACTGTGTCCTGCCGAAGCCTGCGTGGGTGCGCGGGCGCTTGCGATGGGGGGAGCTTTCACCGGGCTCGCGGATGACGCCAGCGCCACCTACTGGAACCCCGCCGCGCTGGTGGACCTGCCGTCCAAGGCCAACTTCACCGCCATGTACACGGCGAACAACCGGGGCCAGATTAACTACCAGGAGTATGTCGCGTATGTCGCTCCCGTCGGCCCAACCAGTGCATTGGGGGCTAGCTGGCTCCGCTTCAAGCTTACGGTGGACGTCGGCGTAGTGGTAGTGGACAAGCAGGACTGGTACTGGGTGTCTTTTGGCAGGAAGATCGGGCCGAAGACCTCCTTCGGCGCCAACGTGAGGTTCATCAATGACTCTGTGAACGTGTCCGGCATCTCCGCCGACACCGACACCGGGTTCGACGTGGCGCTCTACCACCACGCGAGCGACGCCGTGACCCTCGGGCTCCTCGTCCAGGAGGTCAACGAACCCGAAACCACCTTCAGCTCTGGAGGTTCCGTCTTGAGCAGGGCAAACTGGATGCAAAACTGGCGGCCGGGCATAGCGGTCCGCCTGCCCGAGCATGTCATCCTATCGGCTGAGGTATACAATGCGACCGAAGGCGACATTCCGCGCGAAGCGGGTGGCCGCGCCTTCCGCTTTGGCGCGGAGAAGAAGTTCCTCCCCGCACAGCCCGATTCCGGCCAGCCGGGATTCGCCCTGCGTGCCGGGTGGTACGGCAATGCGGATGCGCTCACCGTTGGCGCCGGCGTATTCGGGCCCCAGGCATCCGCAGACGTGGCGCTGATGACAGGCGACTTGGAGAACACCTGGTTTGTCAGCGCCAGCGCGAGCTGGTGACGGTCAGCGCTCGCGTTCGATGACCTCACGAGAACGGCAACGGAACCTATCCGTTGCCGTTCTTTCACTCAAGCCTCCGCTTGCCGCTATCGCCCACCCTCAGCTGTCCTGGGGCCCCGGGTTTTCCGCCACACACACCACCGACACCCCGCACGGCAGGGACATGCGCAGCAGCCACGCGGTCTCCAACCTCAGCAGCCCGATGAGGAGACGATTAGGCAGCGGCGACAGCGGGCGAATCGCCGTCTTCGGCCGGCCGCGGTTGGCCGGCCGCAGGAGCTTCTGCGCCAGGCGAAAGAGGAAAATCGGCGGCAGCAGCAGCGTGATGCAGTACGACAGCTTCAGCACTCGCATCCCGCCTCGCAGCATCAGCCGCCGCACCTGCCCCGCCCGGTATCGCCGCAGGTGATCGAGCGCGTCATCGTGCTCGCTCCACAGCGACTGGTACGCGGGGACGGTGATGATGGCGAGGCCGCCCGGCTTGAGCGCGCGTGCCATCTCGCGCACCGCGGCCGCGTCGTCGGCAACGTGCTCCAGCACGTCGAGCGCGGTTACCACGTCGAGGGAGTCGTTCGCCACCGGCAGGCGCTCGGCAGTGCCGCAGATGAGCGGGAAGTCGCCGCGCGAGCGCGACAGCCACAGCGCTTCCTCGGAGCGGTCGAGGCCGACCGCTTTGCCCAACCGGCTGAAAACCGCCAGCCCGGCGCCGCCGCCGCAGCCGATGTCCAGGATAAGCGGGCGCGCAGGCAGCCAGCCGCGATACTGCACCAGCAGCTCGCCCACCAGGTCGCGCCTGGCGACGTACCACCAGTAGGTGTCCTCCAGGCTGAATAGCTTGCGCAGTTCCGAAGGGTGCATGGCAGGGCGCGGCGTCCCGACGCGAGAGGTTTTTCGACGCGGCGGCAGTCGCCACCTGCGGCTTCTTCTCGCACGGAGGACTCGTGCGGCAGGCTGCTGAGCAGCGCGCGCCGGCGGAGCGCGGTCGTCACACGATGACCATCGCATCGCCGAAGCTGAGGAACCGGTAGCGCTCCCTCACCGCCTCGCGGTAAGCCGCAAGCACGCGCTCCCTGCCGGCAAAAGCGCACACCAGCAGCAGCAGCGTCGAGCGCGGCATGTGGAAGTTCGTAAGCAGCGCGTCCACCGCCCGAAAACGGTGCCCGGGCACGATGAAGATGTCCGTCTCGCCCTCGAAGGCGCGGGCCCTGCCCCCGCGCGCTGCCGCCTCGAGCGCGCGCGCCGACGTCGTGCCCACCGCGACGCAGCGCCCGCCTCGCGCGCGCGCATCTTCGATCGCCTGTGCCGTCGCCCCCGGCACCGAGCACCATTCGACGTGCATCTCGTGGCGCTCCACCTCTTGCGTGCGGATGGGGCGAAAGGTTGCGAAGCCAATGTGCAAGGTGAGCCACGCGATCCCTACGCCCCGCTCCCCCAGCGCGCGCATCATGCGCGGCGTGAAGTGCAGCCCTGCCGTCGGCGCCGCGCTCGATCCCCGTCGCCGCGCATAGATCGTCTGGTAATCGTCGGGGTGCTCCGACGCGCGGCGGATATATGGCGGCAGGGGCACCTCGCCCACCCGCGCCAGCGCCTCATCAACCCCTGCCTCGGACGAGAAGGCGAGCCGCCGACCGCCTCCCGGCGTCCGAGCGACAACCTTCGCGCGCAGTTGTTGGCCGAAAGACAGCTCTTCGCCCACGCGCACCCGCCGCCCCGGCTTGACCAGCGCCTCCCACACGCCCGGCCGCTCCTCGCGCAGCAGCAGCGCCTCCACTGCGCCGCCGGACGGCTCGCGGCGGCCTGTCAGCCGTGCCGGGAAAACGCGCGTGTCATTGAAGACGGCGACATCGCCCGCGCGCAGGTACTCGGGCAGGTCCAGGAATCGCCGATGCTCCACCGTGCCGCTGTCCCGGTGCAGCACCAGCAAGCGCGAATGGTCGCGCGGCCGCACCGGCGTCTGCGCAATGAGTTCCGCGGGGAGGTCGTAGTCGAAATCGCACAGGCGCATCCGGGCCTCAGCGCCGCCACGCAAACAGCAGCCACAGAATAACCGTCAGCAGCGCGCTCAACACCAGCGAGGTGACGATGGGGAAGACGAGGGTGAACCCGGGTCGTTGAATCACGATGTCCCCGGGCACAACGCGCCCCCCGCCCATGAGCCGCCCCAGCCCCAGCATCAACAGCCCTGCCAGCACTACCAGCCCGCCGACGAGGATGAATGCTTTGCCGAGGCTATCGAGCCCAGGCACGGCGGCGCCCCTCCTTCGCGCGGCGGGATTGCGCGGCTTCGATCTCGCTATACAGACAGCCGCAGTACTTCTGGCGGTAGAGCGCCAACTCCTCCGCCATATCCTTGACCTGGCGAAACAGCGGTCTGAAATCCTCGAAGTGGAACTTCACGCTCGCGTTTTCCGCGGCGGCTTCGCCCACCGCGCGCAGGCAATTCTGGTCCTGGTAGGGGCTCACCAGCAGGGTCGTGGTGAAGGCTTCGAATCCCGCGTCCCGGCAGGCCAGCGCCGCCTCGAACATCCGCAGCCGGTAGCACAGCCGGCAGCGCTCGTCCTCGCGGAATGTCACCGCGCGGAAGAACGTCTGCGGCTCGTAGCCGGGCACGGGCAGCGTCGCAAGCTCCAGCGCCTGCGCCGCCTTCGCAAACGCATCGAGCCGCAGCGCGTGCTCGGCGTGCGGGTGCACGTTAGGGTTATAGAAATACGCCGCCAGCTCGCGCCCGTCGGCGCGCAGCTTGCGCGCCACCGGCACCAGGCACGGCCCGCAGCAGGTATGCAGCAGGGTTTTCATACTAGCATTGTACCCGTCGTGAGGCCGTGCTTAGCACCGCGTTGCTCCCAGGCCTGCCTTCGTTCGCGGGCGCTAGCGGTGAGAGACTACTCCTCGGCTGCGGTCCTGGTCGGCCAGCCCGCGTCCACATCCAGGTCCCATGCGCGCCTCAGCTCGGCGATCGCCCCCTGGCGGGCGATCACGCTCTGGTCGTAGTCGTCGTCCTGGCGCCCTTCGACGTAGCGCCGCAGGAAGAAGTCGGACTGGTTGAGCAGGTTGTAGGCCAGCACGCGATGCCGGTGTCCGCGCTCCAGCTTCGGCGGCGCGGCGATCCCCTCCGCGGCGCGCGCGAGCGTATCCGAGCGCTCGTGCAACCTGCTCAGCGTATCGCCCATCTGCTGCGGGGTGATGGAGCGGCGCTGGAGACCATCCCAGCCTCTGCGCGCCTCCGCGACAATGGATTCGAATTCGCGGTCCAGCGCCCGCGCCACGGTGACGTAGTCCTTCGGCACGTAGCCGATTGGCTCGCCCCTCTCGTCCGCGAGCAGGCGCAACTGCCGCACCGCCTCAGTCGGTTGTCCGCTGCCCACGTAGTAGAGCACCGCCTCTCGCCGCGCGGCATCGGGCCCGGGCTCCGTTTCCTCCGTCTCTGCTGGGCGAGCCGCTCCGGTTTGCGCGCTCAGCGCTGCCGCCACCCACGACGCACGAGCGGCTGTCTCGGTGTCATCTGGGCGCAGCTCCGCCGCCTGCTCGCATTGCTGTCGCGCGCCGTTGAGGTCGCCCGCCTTTTCCAGAGCCGCCCCCAGCGCCACGTGGGCGTCGAAACCGGCGCCGAGGTCGAGCGCCCGCCTCAGCTCCGCCGCCGCGGCGTCGGCCTCACCCGCCGCCAGGTGCGCCCGCCCCAGCTCCAGCCGCGCCTCGGCCATATCCGGGGCCAGCGCCACCGCCGAGCGCAGGCGCCCGCGCGCTCTTGCCGCGTCGCCCAGCGCGGTGTATGCGCGCGCAGACCCGAGGTAGTAGGTAGGTTCTGCGGGCGCCAGAGTGATGGCGCGGTTGAACTCCAGCGCGGCGATTCCCGGCTGTCCCTCCTCCAGGAACCTGGCAGCGGCAGCCGCGAAGCCCGCCGCCTCCTTCGGCGTCCAGCGCAGAAGCTCGCCAACCGAAGCGGCAACCTTCCGCCCCACCTTCCCGCCGATCCCGCCAGCCCAGGCGGCCAAGTCGGATGTCTCTTGCGGCGGAGCGGTGCCGTCCACCTGGTCTATGACCGATTCCCGCCGATTGACCGCGGCGCTGAATACCGTGACGCGCGTCTTGCCGTCCATCACCTCGACCCACGCGCGCACGGTGACCTTGGCGCCCAGCATGATCCCCAGCGCGCGGGACTCGCGGTCCCGCAGAGCATCGCCCGGCGCCACACCAAGGAAGTCGAGCTCCGTCAGCGCCCGCCTTGCCCGCGGCGATTGCAGCGTTTCCGTTTCCACCGAGATGCCGGGCTCCAGCGTCTGGGCCAGTGCCGACCCGATGGCGGCATCGAACGCCGCCGCCGCCCGCTCCGGCAGGTTCTCCCGCTCCTGCACGCCCAGCCACGCCACGTCCGGCTGGGCGGGCGCACTCGTGACAGCGACCGGCGCACAGACACAAGCGAATGCAAGAAGAAGCGTCCGCAAGGAAACCGGACTGCGCATGAATCCGCTCCTACTCCAGCTCCATCACTCTCAACGCGGCCTCGGCGCTGCGGATTCCGTGGCGCGCGGCGTCCGCGTCCTCGCCCGCCGCCAGTTGGCGCTGGTAGCGCGCCAGGCTCTCGCGGTAGGCGGCCTCGGCGTCGTCGGGGCGGCCTACCTGGTAGTAAAGCCAGCCCATCTCCTGGTAGGTCACGGCGCTCGCCCGGTCGTTGCCGGCGGTCACCGCCTCATAGGTCCCTATCGCTCCCGCCACGTCGCCCTGGAAATAGCGGATGCGTGCGGCCTGCGGCGTGGGCTCGGCCGCGAGCGCCTGCTCGCGATACGCCGGCGCCGCCTTCGGCTCCGGCGGCGAGGCCCCGCGCAGGATGAAGGCTTCAGGCCTGGGGATCCTTATCTCGACCACCGGCCCGGTCTGACGGTTCGGTGGGGGCGTGGGGGCCTCGGGAGTCGAAGGAACAGCACTCAGCGGCGGCGATACACGGGTGGGCCCGGTGGCAACAATCGGCACTGCCGCAACAGGCGCCGGAGGGGGAGCGGGAAGCATCGCCGATGCCGTCGGGGGCGCAGGCGTGGGCGCCGCGGCCCGCGTGGGAGCCGGCTCCGGTGCCGGGGCGGGTGCGGCTGCCCGTGGCTGCAACGATGCGGCGCGCCATGCCCGCACCGTGAACACCAGCAACACGACCAGGATCACCACCAGCGCGGCCACCCCGTACCACATCGGCGAGACGCCGCGACGCCTGACAGGCGCAGGCGGGGCCGGCGCCTCGTGCTCCGGCGGGCCGACTGGCACCGCTACTTCGAGAGGCGGCAGCTCGGGCCTGGAAAGCAGTTGCTCGAGGCTCTCTCGGTCCGCCGCGCTTTCCGGGCTCAGGCGCAGGACGGCTTCGTATGCTTGGATCGCTAATTCGCGGCGGCCGAGGCGCTCGTACAGGATGCCCAAGAGTGAATAGGCGGAGGTGGACCTGCGGTTGGCCTCGATGGCCCGCTTGCAACTGGTGATGGCCTGACTGAGCTTGCCTTCGTCGCTGAGGCGGAAGGCTTCTTCTAGGAACTGGCGCGAGCGCTCGTCGTCGGTCGGAGGGGTAGGGGGTTCGAGGCTGACGCCGCACTTCTTGCAGACGACGCCGGCATCCGGGTTCTCCGCGTGGCAGTTCGGGCATCGCATGGCAGCCGCCACCTCCCGACCGGTCTTGCGGTGTGGGTATTCCCGGACGCGACCAACTCCGGGACAAGCCTGCTCGGAAGCAGCCTTGCGGGTGCTGCGCGCCACGTGGTCCGTCGGCCGCGGCCCCCAAACCCTCTACATCTTACCCGCCGCGGCTCTCCGCCGAAACTGCCCCGCGTCGGAGCAAAGCCACCAATGATCTGCGGCCGGTGCGCCGGCTGCGGCCGCCGGCCGCGCCGGTCGCGCCCGCCGCAGCCGGCGCACCGGCTCCCCGAGGTCCTACGGTATCACCTTGTTCAGTGGGTACTCGATTATATCCTGCGCCCCCGCGCGTTTCAGCTCGGGGATGAGGTCGCGCACCTGCTTCTCGTCGGCCACGGTCTCCACGGCGTGCCAGCCGCCATGGATCAGCGAAGATACGGTCGGCTCCTTCATCGCCGGCAGGAGCTTGAGCACCGCCTCCAGGCTCTCGCTGCTCACGTTCATCTTGAGGCCGACCTTGGCCTCTGCCTGCAGCGCCCCCAGCAGCAGCACCGCCAGGTTCTCGATCTTCGAGCGCTTCCACGTGTCCTGCCAGGCGGTGGGGTGGGCGATGAGCTTGACGTTGGTCTCCAGCACCGTGTCCAGGATGCGCAGGTTGTGCGCGCGCAGCGACGTGCCGGTCTCGGTCAGCTCGACGATCGCGTCCGCCAGCTCCGGCACCTTGACCTCAGTCGCCCCCCAGGAGAACTCTACTCGCGCCTTCACGCCATGGCGCTCGAGGTACTGCTCGGTCACCCGCACCAGCTCGGTCGCCACGCGCTTGCCCTGCAGGTCGGCGACGCTCTTGAGCTCCCCATCGCGGGCGACAGCCAGCACCCAGCGCGCCCTGGCGGCGCTCTGCTTGGAGTACACCAGGTCCGCCGCCTCCACTACTTCGACGCCGTTCTCCAGCACCCAATCCAACCCGGTAAGCCCGGCGTCCAGCACCCCGTCGCCCACATAGCGCGGGATCTCCTGCGCGCGCAGCAGCAGGCAGTCGAGCTCCGGGTCGTCAACCGACGGCACGTACGAGCGCGCCGCCGCCGTGATGCCGTAGCCCGCGCGCTTGAAGAGCTGGAACGTCGCCTCCTGCATGCTGCCCGCGGGCAGCCCCAATCGCAGCTTCACCTGGTGTGTTCCCTTCTAGCAAGAGGAGATTATTATCCGCAGATTTCGCAGATTGCACAGATAGTGAGGGATGCCATTCTGGGAGTTCCCGACCTTCCTCTGTGCTCTCTGTGATCTCTGTGGTTCAACACTCGGTCAGATGGCGACCTCGTCGCCGCCGATCCCCGTATCTTCGCCCTCCGCTTCGCCATGGTCGGCGTGGAGGTCCTCTTGCCCGAGCTCTTCCTCTCCCGCCTCCTCGTCGCTCTCCCCGCTCGGCGGCGAAAGCCCGAGCAGGTCCTCGTCGTCGGAGGTCAGGGTGCCCGAGGCCTCCTCGATCGCCCGCAGCAGCAGGTCCTCCTCGCGTGGCTCCCGCGGCAGGGCGATCAGCGGCGCCTCCTCCCGCGGCCCGGCCACTTGCACGCCGCGGTAGCGCGCCATGCCGGTGCCGGCGGGGATGAGGCGGCCGATGATTACGTTCTCCTTGAGGCCGACCAGGTGATCCACCTTGCCCTTGATGGCGGCGTCGGTGAGCACGCGGGTGGTCTTCTGGAACGACGCGGCCGACAGGAAGCTTTCGGTGCTGAGCGACGCCTCGGTGATGCCGAGCAGCATCGGCTCGGCGCTGGCCGGGGTGCCCCCGTGCTGCTCGATGCGCCGGTTGATGTCATCGAAGTCGAAGCGGTCCACCATCTGCCCGAGCAGCAGCTCGGTGTCGCCCGGCTCCACCACCCGCCGCTTGCGCAGCATCTGGCGCACGATCACCTCGACGTGCTTGTCGTTGATGTCCACGCCCTGCGTGCGATAAACGCTCTGGATCTCGCGCACCAGGTACTCCTGCACCCCGTGCACGCCCTTCATCAGCAGCACCTTCTGCGGGTCGAGCGGCCCCTCCGTCAGCGAGTCGCCCTGCTGCAGGTAGTCGCCCTGCGAGACCTTCAGGTAGCCGCGGTACGGCACCAGGTAGGACTTGCGGATCTTGACCGTGGTCACGCCCCTCTGCTGCAGCTTTGCGACCACTTGCGGCGTCAGCTCCTTGCCGGCGTCGGCGGCGATGCGGCCGTCAGCGCTCACCTTCTCCGCCAGCATCTCGCCCACGACCCGCTCGTCCAGCGGCTGCTCGGAGTGGATGATGACGGTCTTGACGCCGGTGGTGTCGACCGCGGCCACCTCGCCGTCCACCTCAGACACGATCGCCTGGCCCTTGGGGCGGCGCGCCTCGAACAGCTCCACCACCCGCAGCAGGCCCTTGACCTGCTCCTCCAGCACCTTGAGCATCTGCTGGATCTTCTTGACCCGCTCGCGCTCGTACCCCGTCTGCTCCTCGAAGTGCACCAGCCCGCGGCGGATGTCCTCGTGCAGCTCGCGCAGCGTCTCCTGGCGCTTCTTCTTCACCTCGGCGACGCCGGTCAGATACTGCGCCGCCACCCCGCCGGTGTGGAAGGTGCGCATGGTGAGCTGGGTGCCCGGCTCGCCGATAGACTGGGCGGCCACGATGCCCACCGCCTCGCCGACCTCCACCGCGCGGCTTGACGCCAGGTCGCGCCCGTAGCACAGCGAGCATATCCCCTGGAGCAGCTCGCAGGTCAGCGGCGAGCGGATGGTGACTTCGCCGCGCGCCAGGCCGCCGCGCTCGCGCAGGTCGTGCGCCGCCTGGCGGGCCAGGGCCAGCGCCTTCTTGGTTATGCGCTTGCCTTCCTCGACGATGGTGTCGCCGGTCAGCGGATTGACCACGGCCTGCGCCGCCCGCTCGCCCTCCTGAAGCTTGCGCGCCGCTTCGAGGAACCCTTCGCATTCCGCCACCACGCGCAGTATCGTATCCAGCGGGGGCTCGACCGACTGGGCGGTGAAGCGCTCCCCGCACTCCATGCACACATACACCTTCTGCAGCTCGCGGTGGCACTCGGGGCACATCCCCTGCTCCAGCCACTTGCTGCCGTCGGCGCCGAGGCCGGGCTGGCCGAGCCCCGTGGGCGCCGCATCGCTGCTCGCCAGCGGCGCCTGCTCCGCGGACTCCCCTTCCTGCGCCCCTGCCGCTTCGGGCTCACCTTGCTCCGACTCCTCCTCGGCTATGCTCGGCCCGCCCGCCAGGATGGCAGCGAGGTCGCCGAGGTCGCGCTCGGGAGCGCCTTCGGCTTGGACCGGAGCGGCCTCGAGGTCCGCCTCGGTCAGCTCGATGCCGCAGGTCTCGCACGAATAGAGGGTCGTCAGCTCGCCGCTGCACTTGGGGCAGGGCGGGACCGTGCGCTGGCCGATTTCCTGGCCCGCGCGCAGGATGAGCTTGCCGCTAACGGGATGCACGATGTCGGTCGCCGCGACGCGGCTGTCAATGCGCTGGTCGAGAGACTCGATCTCCTCGGTGCCGTCGCGGATGGCGCCGACGGTGACGCCGGCGGTGGTGCCGCAGTCGTCGCCGCGAATGATGACGTCCTGGGCGACGTCCACCAGCCGCCGCGTGAGGTAGCCGGCGTCGGCGGTGCGCAGGGCGGTGTCCGCCAGGCCCTTGCGCGCGCCGTGGGTGGAGACGAAGTACTCGAGCACCGACAGCCCCTCGTGGAAGTTGGACTTGATGGGCAGGTCCTCGATGAACCGCCCGAAGGGGTCGGTCATCAGCCCCCGCATACCGGCCAACTGCGCGAGCTGCGGCAGGCTGCCGCGCGCCCCGGAGTTGGCCATCATGAAGATGGGGTTGAAGGGGTCGATGTTCTCGAGAATGGCGTCCGCCATCTGGCTCGCCGCGACCTGCCACAGGCGGCACACTTCGTCCTCACGCTCTCCGGCGGTGATGAGGCCGTTGGCGTAGTTGTCGTTGGTCTTGCGCACCTGGGCCTCGGTGCGGTCGATGATCTGCTCGCGCCGCGCCTCGGGGACGTCCATGTCGGTCATGGAGATGGTGATGCCGGCGGTGGTGGAGAAGCGGAAGCCGAGCTCCTTGAGGTCGTCGAGCAGTTGCACGGTGCGCGTGGTGCCGTAGTGCTGGTGGCAGCTCTCCACGATCTTGCCCAGCTCCCCGTGGTCCACCACGCGGTCGACGTAGCGCACCTTGGGCGGCAGGATCTCGTTGAAGATCAGGCGCCCGGGGGTGGTGTCCATGAGGGCGCCGTCGGTGCGCACCCGGATGTCGGCGTGCAGGTCCACGATCCCGTGCTCGTAGGCGAGGGTGGCGTCGTCGGCGTTGGCGAATACCTTGCCCGAGCCCTTGGCGCCCACCCGCTTCTGCGTCAGGTAGTAGCACCCGAGCACCATGTCGCGCGCGGGCACCACCATCGGCTTGCCGTGGGCGGGCGAGAACAGGTTCTCGGTGGACAGCATCAGGATGCGCGCCTCGCTCTGCGCCGTCGTGGACAGCGGCACGTGCACCGCCATCTGGTCGCCGTCGAAGTCGGCGTTGAAGGAATGGCACACCAGCGGGTGGATCTGGATCGCCTTGCCGTCCACCAGCACCGGCTCGAACGCCTGGATGCCGAGGCGGTGCAGCGTCGGCGCGCGGTTGAGCATGATGGGATGGTCGGCGATGACCTCCTCCAGCGCGTCCCACACCTCGGGGCGCACGCGGTCCACCATCTTCTTGGCGGTCTTGATGTTGGTGGTGTAGCCGCGATCAACGAGGCGCTTCATGACGAAGGGCTTGAACAGCTCCAGCGCCATCTCCTTGGGCAGGCCGCACTGGTGCAGCTTGAGGTGCGGCCCCACCACGATCACCGAGCGCCCGGAGTAGTCCACGCGCTTGCCCAGCAGGTTCTTGCGGAACCGCCCCTCCTTGCCCTTGAGCATGTCCGACAGCGACTTCAGCGGCCGGTTGTTGGAGCCGGTCACCGGCCGTGCCCGCCGGCCGTTGTCGATCAGCGCGTCCACCGCCTCCTGCAGCAGGCGCTTCTCATGGTTGATGATCGACTCCGGCGCCGCCAGCTCCTTGATCTTCTTGAGGCGGTTGTTGCGGTTGATGATGCGCCGGTACAGATCGTTTAGGTCGGAGGTCGCGAAGCGCCCGCTGTCGAGCTGCACCATCGGCCGCAGCTCCGGCGGAATCACCGGCACCACGTCCATGATCATCCACTCCGGCCGGTTGCGCGACTTGCGGAACGCCTCCACCACCTCCAGCCGCTTGATGGCCCGCGCCCGCTTGGGCCCGGTGGTCTCGCGGATCTCGTTGCGCAGCTCCCGCGTGAGCTGCTCCAGGTCGATCTCCTTGAGCAGCGCCTTGACCGCCTCCGCCCCCAGACCGGCGGAGAACATGGCCTGGAAGTCCTCGCCGTGGTGCGCCACCAGCACCTCCACTAGCGCGCGCAGGCTGCGGGACTCGCTTTCCGTGATGAGCTGCTTGCGGGTGAGCCCGGGCTTGGCGTCCAGGTTCTGCCCCAGAAGCAGCCGCAGCGCCGCGTCGAGCTCCTCCTTGCGCTCCTCGGTGATCTTCTGCTCTTCCTTGATGCGCTCTTGCACCGCATGATCGAGCTGCGCGCGGTCGGCCGCACTCAGCCGCTTGGCTTCAGCAATCTGCTCGTCGCGCTGCTTGAGCAGGGACTCGATAGTCTTTTCCAGCGTCTCGTCCGCCGCCTGCTTTTCCTGCTCCACCGTGTCCTTGATGAGGTCGAGGTTGTCGCTGATCTTGGGGTGATCCACACGCGTCACGATGTAGGACGCGAAGTAGAGCACCTTCTCCAGCGGCCGCGGCGAGATGTCCAGCAGCAGGCTCATAGGGCTCGGCACGCCCTTGAGGTACCAGATGTGCGACACCGGCGCGGCGAGGTTGATGTGCCCCATGCGCTCGCGGCGCACCTTGGAGCGGGTGACCTCGACCCCGCAGCGGTCGCAGGTGATGCCGCGGAACTTGATCTTGCGGTACTTGCCGCAGTGACATTCCCAGTCCCGCGTGGGGCCGAAGATGCGCTCGCAGAACAGCCCGTCGGGCTCGGGCTTGAAGGTGCGGTAGTTGATGGTCTCGGGCTTCTTGACTTCGCCGCGCGACCACTTGCGGATCTCGTCCGGCGACGCCAGCCCCAACCGCATTTGATTGAAATGCGTCGTGTCTACCACTGCCTTACCTCGTCTTGTGTAGGGAGCAGTGAGCAGGGACTAGTGAGCAGAGAACGCCGTGGGCCGCCCCTCCTGCTCTCTGCTTCCCACTTCCTGCTTCCTGCTACCCAATCTCTTCCTCCGCCTCTTCGAGTTTGACGGCGCGGGCGTCCTCGCTCTCCACCGATACCTGCAGCCCCAGGCTCTGCATCTCCTTGATCAGGATCTTGAAGGACTCGGGGATGCCCGGCTCCATGATGCTTTCGCCCTTGACGATGGATTCGTAGGTCTTGACCCGCCCCATCACGTCGTCCGACTTGATGGTCAGGATCTCCTGCAGCGTGTGCGCGGCGCCGTACGCCTCCAGCGCCCACACCTCCATCTCGCCGAAGCGCTGGCCCCCAAACTGCGCCTTGCCGCCCAGCGGCTGCTGCGTGACCAGGGAATACGGCCCGGTCGAGCGCGCGTGGATCTTGTCCTCCACCAGGTGCACCAGCTTCATCATGTAGATCTGCCCCACGGTGATAGGCTGGTTGAAGCGCTCGCCCGTGCGCCCGTCGTGCAGCCAGTACTTGCCGGTGGCGGGGTCGAACCCAATGTTCTCGCTGACGCGGCGGCCGATGGTCCCGGCGAGCAGCCCCGCCTTGTCCCGGGCGGTGCGACAGGCCTCCCATTCGCCGCTGGGGATCGCCAGGCGCTCAGCCAGGCGCTCCATCTCCTCCCGTTGGTCGGCGATGCGGTCGCGCAGCTTGTCGAGGAGGACGTCGGCGTTCGCGCGCTCGTCGTGCCACCCGTCGCTCACGGCCAGGTCAACGGTCACATACTCGCGCACGGCGCGCGCGCGCAGATTGTCGGCCACTTCCTGCAGGTAGCCGATGATCTCGGCCTCGGGCGCGCCCTGGAACACGGGGTTCTCGTAGTACAGGCCGAGCTCCTTGGCGGCGTAGCCCAGGTGCGTCTCCATGATCTGGCCGATGTTCATGCGCGAGGGCACGCCCAGGGGGTTGAGGATGATGTCCACGGGAGTGCCGTCGGGCAAGAACGGCATGTCGGCCTCGGGCAGGATCTTGGCGATGACGCCCTTGTTGCCGTGGCGCCCCGCTATCTTGTCGCCCTCCATGAGCTTGCGCTTCTGGGCGACATAAACGCGCACCATCTGGTTGACGCCGGGTAGGAGCTCGTCGCCGGGCTCGCGCTGCAACTCGCCGCCGCAGCGCTCGCAGTAGTGGCGGTGCTGCTCCTTGGAGAACTGCTGCTCCGCGCCGCACTTGGCGCAGCGGAACTTGAGGCGGCTGAAGCGCTTGACATCGACCACCTTGCCCGACTCGCCGTGGGGCACCCGCAGCGAGGTGTCGCGCATCTCGGCGGCCTTCTCGCCGAAGATGGCGCGCACCAGCTTTTCCTCGCTGGTGAGCTCCTCCTGGCCCTTGGGGGCGACCTTGCCCACCAGGATGTCCTCCGCGCGCACCTGCGCGCCGATGCGGATCACGCCGTCCTCGTCCAGGTCGCGCAGCACCTCCTCCCCGACGTTGGGGATGTCGCGCGTGATCTCCTCCGGCCCCACCTTGGTCTCGCGCGCCTCCACCTCGTACTTCTCGATGTGGATGGAGGTGAAGACGTCGTCGCGCACCAGCCGGTCGCTGACGGCGATGGCGTCCTCGTAGTTGTAGCCCTCCCACGGCATGAAGGCGCACACGATGTTGCGCCCCAGCGCCAGGTAGCCGCGGTCGGTGCACGGCCCGTCCGCCAGCACCTGCCCCTCGCGCACGAACTCGCCGAGGCTCACCACCGGCTTCTGGTGGATGCAGGTGGCCGCGTTGGAGCGCATGAAGTTGAGCAGCGGGTAGCGGTCAACCTCGCCCTGCGGATGCTGCACCTGTATCTCGTGCGCCGTGACCGCGATCACCTTCCCCGCGCGCTTGGCCAGCGCCACCGCGCCCGAGTCGCGCGCCGCGCGCTCCTCGACCCCGGTCATCACCAGCGGCGCCTCCGAGCGCAACAGCGGCACCGCCTGGCGCTGCATGTTCGCCCCCATCAGCGCGCGGTTGGCGTCGTCGTTCTCCAGAAACGGAATCAGGCACGCCGCCACGCTCACGATCTGCTTCGGCGACAGATCCACCAGGTCGATCTCCTTGGGCGACACCTGCGGGAAGGAGTTGCGGTAGCGCACGCTGATGCCCTCGCCGACGATGCGCCCGTTCTTCATCGGCACCGTCGCCGGCGCGATGCGGTAGTGGTCCTCCTCGTCGGCCGTCAGATACACGATGTCGTCGGTCACCACCCCGTCCTTGACCTGCCGGTAGGGGGTCTCGATGAACCCATAGGGGTTGAGCCGCGCGTAAATGGCGAGCGCCCCGATGAGGCCGATGTTGGGCCCTTCCGGGGTCTCGATGGGGCAGATGCGCCCGTAGTGCGAGTAGTGGACGTCGCGCACTTCGAGCTTGGCGCTCTGGCGGCTGAGCCCGCCCGGCCCCAGCGCGCTCAGGCGCCGCTTGTGGGTCAGCTCCGCCAGCGGATTGGTCTGGTCCATGAACTGCGATAGGGCGCTCGAGCCGAAGAAGCTCTTGATGGCGGCGGAGATGGGCTTGGTGCTGATGACCGCCTGCGGCGTGACCTGCTCGGGATCGAGGCTGGTCATGCGCTCGCGCGCGATGCGCTCCATGCGCAGGAACCCCAGCCGGAACTGGTCGCGCAGCAGCTCGCCGACGCAGCGCACGCGCTTGTTGACCAGGTGGTCGATCTCGTCCACCGACGCTTCCTCGTCCCCTTCGCTCAGGCGCACCATGTAGCGCAGGATCGCCACCAGGTCTTCCTTGGTCAGGGTGTGGATCTCCTCGAGCAGGTTGAGCCCGAGCTTCTTGTTGAGCTTGTAGCGCCCCACCCGCGCCAGGTCGTAGCGCCGCGGGTCGGCAAACAGCGCCTGCAGCCGCGCGCGGGCGATCTCCGCCGTCGCCGGGTCCCCCGGCCGCTCGCGGCGGTAGATGTCCATCAGCGCCGAGTCCTCATCGTGGGTCGGATCGCGCTCCATGGTGTTGTCGATGAGCGGGTTCAGGCGCGCGACCTTGTACGTCTTGCGCCGCAGGCCGGCGACGGCGCGCGCCGTGTCCTTGTCCATGCGCACGGCCGCCTCGGCCACCACTTCGCCGGTGCGCGTATCGATCAGGTCCTCCCACGGCCTGCGCCCGGTGAGCTCCTCGGCGGTCGGCTCGTGTAGGATCTCCGGCTCGCCGAACACGTGCATCAGGTCGACGTCGGTCGAAACCGCCAGCTCGGCGCTCTGGGGAGTCCGGTTGACGCCGTTGAGCGCCCGCAGCAGCGTCGTCGCAGGGAACTTGGGCGCCTGCCCCACCCGCACGTGCACCACCTCGTTGACGTCGGTGTCGAAGTCCAGCCACGACCCCTCGCTCGGGATCACCTGCGCCGAGTAAAGGATGCGCCCGGAGTCGTCAATCTTGTCCTTGAAGTAGGCGCCCGGCGAGCGCGCCAGTTGACTCACCACCGCGCGCTCCGCCCCATTGATGATAAAGGTGCCGTTCTCGGTCATCAGCGGCAGCTCGCCGAGAAAGACCTCCGATTCCTTCATCTCCCCCGTGCTGCGGTTGAGCAGCCGCACCACGACTTTCAGCGGCGCCTCGTAGGACGCGTCCCGGTTCCGGCACTCGGGTATGCCGTACTTCGGCTCGCCCAGGTAGTAGTCGTGGAAGGAAAGCGACAGGTTTTGGGTGAAATCACTAATCGGTGAGAAATTGTCGAGCAGCTCGCGCAGCCCCTCCTTGAGCAACCACTCATAGGAGTCCAACTGGATGTCAATCAGGTTGGGGGGCTCGACGATCTCAACGTAGCGCTGGCGCGCCTGCACCGGCTGCAATAACATGTTGTGGCACCTCTCACGCGCGTGGGGTCAGTCAGCGGCTGGGGCGCTCCGCGAGCGCCGGCTCTGCCATCCCACAGGGACGTGGCGGCGACAACACCCGCCTAGCCATCTGTCGAATGGGCTTGCCTTGAGCTTGTTGAATGGGGCCGCCACCCACCTTGAACCCGCACTGGGACGCCCACCCAGCGTCCGCAGGCGACCGAGGTCAATAGACCCTCAACCAGAACCTTAAGTATATTGCACTATTCCCCGCTTGTCAACCCCACAAGCTGCGTTTTTGTGCGGAACGCGTCGCCCACCGTTACACCGCGCCGGAGGCGCCGCCCCCACGCCCCGCAAGCGCGCGGCTTACCCCGACATCACCGCTGCCGGGCGCGCCGCCATCTCCGGCACGGCAGGTGCAAGGCCGTGCTGTCCGGAATCCTCCCGGTTGCGCTGTGGTGGCCCTGCTTCGGGTGTGACCGTTTTTAGTGGGTGCGGTGGCAACGCCTCTCCCTTGCAGGGACTTGTCCGCCTCAGGCGTGAGAGGTCGGCCCGCTGCGGGCGGGCCGGGGTAGGGGCAAGGCATGCCTTGCCCGTACAAGCCAGGCAGGCGACCCTCTCCTTGATCCCGCCTGCGGCGGGCAAGCCTCTCCCTGGTAGGGAGAGGAGTCCTTCGCTCAAACCCCCACTTTTCGAGGTCACACCCCCTGCTTCGCCCGCACTTGCGCTCGACGGAGGAACGTGTGATAATTTGTCCAGGCTATCTCGGCTGGGTCCAGGATGTCGCCCGCCAGTGGACCGACAGCCTGCTGCGCACGGCGAGCGAGGCCGACCGCGCCGGTCGGGCACGCCGGGCCACCCTGACCGCGCCCGACGCGGTGGCGTCCTACCAGGAGCGGGTGCGGCAAGGGTTTGCCTCGCTGACGTCGGATCTGCCTAGCGGCGGTGAAGCTCGCTCCCTGGGCGAACTCCGACACGGGCATTACAGCCTCAGCAGGCTGCTCATCGAGACCTTTCCCGGTCGCTGGACGCAGGCGGTTGTCTGGCGCCACGACGAACTGCAGGCGCCGGCGGCGGGCGTGCTTTTCTGCTCGGGGCATTTCACCCGGGCCTGGCGGCCGGCGGAATACCAGGCGGTGTGCATGGACCTAGCGCGCCACGGGTTGGTGGTGCTGGCGTTCGATCCGCCCGGCCAGGGGGAGATGCTGGAGTACGCCGAGATCCCCGAGGGCAGCGTTTCCGAGCACATGCACCTGGGCGTGCAGTGCCTGCTCACCGGGGGCTTCCTGCAGCGCTACTTCGTTGCGCACGGCCGTCGCGCTCTCGACGTCCTGTGCGAGCAGCCCGACGTGCGCGCCGACCGCGTCGGCGTCACCGGCTTCAGCGGCGGCGGCACCCAGACCGCGCAGTTGATGCTGGCCGATCAGCGCCTGGCCGCGGCCGCCCCCGGCGGCTATGTCCACGACCTGCTCGCCTACATGGACTCCGGCCAGACCCACGACCACGAGCAAATCTACGTCGGGCTTCAGGGAGAAGGGTTCAACCACGCGGACTTTCTCGTCAATTTCGCCCCACGGCCCTGTCGCGTGCTGGCCGCCGCGCAAGACTTCTTCCCCATCGAGGCGACGCTGGCAACGGTCGAGCAGGCCCGCCCCGCGTACCGCGCTCTCGGCGCCGACGAGCGCCTCGACGTGGCCATCGGGCGCCACGAGCATCGCTATTCCCCCGAGCTGAGGGAGGCGGCCGTGCGGTTTTTCACCCGCTGGCTTCAGGGCGAGGAGCGCTGGCTGGGCGAGCTCGCCGACGAACCCATCGCCGAAGAAGCCCTGCTCTTCCGCCCCGACGATGCGCCCAACAGGACGGTGTTCGAGCTGAACATGGAGTTCCTCGAGCGCCACCGCGCCCGTCCCCCGGCTGCCCCGCAGGCCTTGGCTGAGCGCGTGCGTCAGACCCTGGGGATTGACACCGCCGCCATCGAAGCGCCGATCTGGCCTCGCCCCTTCGTCGAGGGGCAGTGGGAGGGGCATCCCGGCGCCGCCTGGTGGTTCTGGTCCGAGTCGGGCATCTGCATCGCCGCCCTGCACTATCGCTCCAAGAACCTGGCGGTCACTCCCCAGACCTGGATCGCGGTGCTGCCGCAGGGCTCCGATGATTCCGGGCGCTACCGCGACGACCTCCTGCCGTTGCTGGAGGCGGGGCATCACCTCGTGCTGATTGATGTTCGGGGCGTCGGCGCGCTGCGGCCGTTCCCGAAAACGGCGGTGGCCGGCCGCGGGCAGCGAGACAACGAATTCTGGGCCGCGTCGAGCGCCTTCGCGCTGGGCACGTCCCCCGTCGCCCAACGGGTCTTCGACGTGCTGCGAGGCTGCCGCTTTGCTCTCCAGCATGCATGCGCCGGGGGCGAGCTGTCCATGATCGGGTGCGGTCTGGGCGCCCTGCACGCTTACCTCGCCGCCGCGCTTGAGCCGCGCATCCGCAAGCTCGTGTGCCGCGACATGATTCCCTCCTGGCGCGCGGTGGTCGAGACGCGCCTCTACGACTACACCAACATCAACGACCGCCACGTCATCCCCGGCGTGCTGCAGCAGTTCGACCTGCCCGACCTCGCGCCGCTGTTCGCCGGGCGGGAGCTGGTCATCGAGCGGCCCGCGCGACTGGAGCTCAGCCCGCAGGAGTATGCCCGGGCGAAGGCCGCCAGTTTCGACGACGGACGCGGCCACCGGTATGAGCTGAAGTGGCTAGGTCCTGCGGGCCGCCACGGCGGTCTTCAGACCTAGCCGCTGCCGGAGTGACCGCGTGCTTTCCGCCCGGGCAGATCGCTGTTGATGAGCCGCAGGCCGCGCGCAAGGCGAACCGAAGCTTCGCTGACGAGTACCGCGATGTGTGAACGCGCAACCATCGTCATGGGCGTCGAAACAAGCTGCGACGAGACCGGCGTCGCGCTGGTGGAGGACGGCACGCGCATCCTCTCCAACGTCGTCGCCTCGTCCGAGCGCTTCCATCGCCGCTTCGGCGGCGTCGTGCCTGAGATCGCCTCGCGCAAGCAGGTCGAGGTCATCAGCGCCGTCGCCCAGGACGCGCTCGAGCAGGCCGGGGTCGCCTGGCCCCGACTCGACGCCGTCGCCGTGACCTATGCCCCGGGGCTGGTGGGGTCGCTGGTGGTGGGCGTGGGCTTTGCCAAGGCCATCGCGTTCGCCCACAGCTTGCCGCTGGTGGCCGTGCACCACATCGAGGCGCATATCTATTCGCACTTCCTGGCGACGGGATCACAGCCGGGGAAGATAGGGAAAATAGGGACAGGCACCGATTTCCGGAGAAATCAGGAGCCAGTCCCTATTTTCCCCGAGTTTCCGTTCCTGGCGCTGGTGGTTTCGGGGGGGCACAGCGACCTGATCGCGGTGCGTGCGCACGGCGACTACGAGCTGCTGGGGCGCACCCGCGACGACGCCGCGGGCGAAGCCTTCGACAAGGGCGCGCGGCTGCTCGGCCTGGGCTATCCGGGCGGCCCCGCAATCGATTCCGCGGCGCGCGGGGGCGATCCGCGGGCGCACGAGCTCCCACGGGCGCTCGTGCCCGGGAGTTGGGACTTCAGCTTCAGCGGGGTCAAGACGGCGCTCGCGCGCTACCTGCGCGAGACGCCGCAAGCCGAACGCCTGTCCACCGAGGATCTCGCGGCTTGTTACCAGGAGGCGGTGGTCGAGCCCCTGGTGGGAAAGAGCGTGGCTGCCGCGCAAACCCTGGGATTCGACCGCCTGATGGTCGGCGGCGGCGTGGCCAACAACACGCGCTTGCGCCACGTCATGGCCGAGCGCGCCCGCGAGGCCGGCATCGAGGTTCGCTTCCCCCCTCCCGAGTTGTGCACCGACAACGCCGCGATGGTCGCCGCGGCCGGGTATTTCCGCTATCGCCGCGGCGAGGTTGCCGGCCTCGACCTCGACGCCTACGCGTCAGCCCGGGTGTGACCTTTTTTCTTTTTGGTAGCGGCCATACGCGCCTCTCCCTTGAAGGGAGAGGCCCCGACTTGTCGCCCCTCGACTTCGCTCGCCCCTCGACTTCGCTCGCCCCTCGACTTCGCTCGCCCCTCGACTTCGCTCGCCCCTCGACTTCGCTCGCCCCTCGACTTCGCTCGGGGCGACCCAGAGCGGCTAGGCTAAGGCCGCCGTGGCGGCCCGATGAATCGGGCTTAGCCACATGTCGAAGGGTCGGGGGTGAGGGTGAACCGCGACGGCGGCAACCCTCTCCTGGCTAAGCCCTTCGGGCCGCCACGGCGGTCGCGAAGCGACCTAGCCGTTGATCCCGCCTGTGGCGGGCAAGCCTCTCCCTGGCAGGGAGAGGAATCCTCATCCCAAAGGTTCGAGGTCACACCCGTCAGCCCGACTCGGTGTCGGATGAGTCCAGCGGCCGCGCGGGGGACGAGCGGCCAAAACCGCGCGCATCGGGAGAGGCCTATCGCTCGCGATTCCGCCCGTTCTCCCGCCGCCGCAGCATCATGTGGAAGGCATCGACCACCTCGCTGTCGAGCTGCGTGCCGGCGCACCGCCGCATCTCGTCCAGCGCCTGCGTGCGGTCGTATGCCGCGCGATACGGGCGCTCGCTCGTCATGGCGTCGAATGAGTCCGCTGCCGCCAGCACCCGCGCTCCGACGGGCGCATCGTCGCCGGCCAGGCCATCAGGGTAGCCGCTGCCGTCGATGCGCTCGTGGTGATGCTGGATGATGGCAACCGTCTCGGAATCGGCCAGCACCGGCGACAGGATGCGCACCGCGATCATCGGGTGCATCTGGACTTGAGCCCGCTCCCCGCCGCTCAGACGCCCGCGCTTGTTCAGCACCTTATCGGGGATGCCTATCTTGCCGATGTCGTGCAGCAGCGCGGCGATGCGCAGTTGCTCTCGCCGCTTTTCCGACAGGCCCAGCGCCAGCCCCAGGGCGATGGACAGGTCCGCCACCCGCGCCGAGTGGCCGCGCGTATGCGGATCGCGCGCTTCGAGCGCCGAAGCCAGGGATTCAACCGCGCCGAGAAACAGCCGCCGCTGGTCGTGGGAGGACTGAGCGGTCTGCGCCTCCACCCGCTGCTCGTATCTCAGGCGCTCGTCGAGCAGGGTGCGGCGCTCAATGGCCCGGCCCACGCGCGCCAGCAGGTCCTCCGTCACGAGCGGCCGCGTCACGTAGTCCATGGCCCCCGCGTTGAGGCATTCCACCCCGGTGAGGGGCGAGTCAGCGGGGATCACCATGACCACCGAAACATCCACCTCCCTCGTTGTGACGGCCGCCAGGAAGTCCGCCCCCGAGAGGGTGGGCAGGCACGCGTCCGCGACAATCACGTCGTAAGCTGCCGCCTCGAGCGCCTCAAGCCCCGCCTGCGCGGTATCGAATGCGCTCACCTCGTAGCCCGCCGAACACAGGGTATGGGCTAGCAGCGACCGGCTCGAGCTGTCGGAATCTACGACCATGGCTCGCAAGGTTTCCGATGGCCTCATCACTCCGGGCTCCGGTACCTCGATTTCCGCGCGCGTCTCCCCTTCGGCGCGGATGATGTCGTCGCGGCCCTTCCCCCGAGGCGCGCAATTGTAGCCTTGTGCTATGGGCGGTCGCTGCCATATCGTGGCACCTAGGGTCTGGACGCAAGCAGTGCGACCGCGCTCCGCCGCAGATGGTGTGCCGCCGTCTCAGGCGCGACCGGGTTGACGCAGATGCCGTACTTCAGCGCGGCGCGCGTCGGCGCGATAACGTTGGGCAGCACGCGCAGAAACCAATGGAAATGCTCCATGCCCTCGATGTTGCATGGGGCGCACATGAACGTCAGCACGCAGCGGGGGTTGTGCAGCGCCCCTTTGAGCGCCCTCATCGCGTCGGCCAAGATCCGGGCCAGGCTCTGCATCTCCTGGCGCTGGGCGCACGCCAGGCTCGCCTGGTGGCGCCGCGGGATGATCCACAGCTCGTATGGGTACGTCGAGGCGTACGGCGCCAGGGCGACGAAGTGACGGTTCTCGACCACCATGCGCTGGCCGTCCTCGCGGTCGGCCTCGGCGATGTGGCAGATCCCGCAGCGACCCCGGTAGTCGTAGTATTGCTCCAACCCCTTCGCCAGCTCCCACAGCCGCTGGGGCACCACCGGCAGGGCCAGCAGCCGCCAGTGTGGGTGCTCGGGGTCGTGCGCCGGGTAGTAGCGCGAGATGACCACCGACTTCACCAGGTCCGGCGTGCACCACCGCGCGTAGCGCTCGCGGCACGCCCACAGCGCGTCCTCCGATTGCTGCGCGTCGGCCACCAGCGCCGACTCATCGTGCGTCGGCGTCTCGATCACGATTTCGTCCGCGCCGACCGTGCGCATCATATCGTAGATGCCTTCGTCGTGGCGCTCCAGGTCGCCCTCGCTGTCGAACTGCGAG
>Ga0315291_10002418_pt1 | contig 24509 bp, 32 predicted proteins | sample YL17G12_20_MG_FD_203070 | JGI IMG/M metagenome (GOLD analysis project Ga0315291, IMG submission 203070) | Sediment microbial communities from Yellowstone Lake, YNP, Wyoming, USA - YL17G12_20 | ecosystem: Environmental > Aquatic > Freshwater > Lake > Sediment | place: USA: Wyoming | collected...
CAATTTCTTTACACCCGATAGCACGCGACATGGTGCGCGTTACCTTTATCTTCTAGCGGCGGGTGATCGCTCGCGTAACGCTTCTCATCAGCCAGCGGACACCGATCATAGAATCGGCATCGCGCCGGCGGGTCAATCGGTGTTGGCACGCCGCCTTGGATGTCCGCCGGTTGTCGCTTCAATTGCGGATCTGGCACTGGCACAGACGCCAGCAATGCTCTGGTGTACGGATGCTGAGGATGGCTGAGCAATTCCTCCGTCTCTGCCAATTCAACGATTTTTCCGAGATACATCACGGCAATACGATCGCACATGTACCGCGCGACGGCGAGATCGTGCGTGATGTACAAGTAGGTGACATTCATCTGTCGCGCTAGGTTGAGCATCAAATGCATAATGCCGGTACGAATCGAAACGTCGAGCATCGAGGTTGGCTCATCGGCAACAACAAAGCGCGGCTGGACGACGAGCGCGCGCGCGATGGCGACGCGCTGACGCTGACCGCCCGACAATTCGTGCGGAAACCGGAACATGAACGACGATGGCGGCGTGAGTCCGACGAGCGCATGCATTTCTGCCACGCGCTCTTCGCGTTCAACCAGCGTGCCGATATTCTGGACGACGAGCGGTTCGGCGACGGTATCATAAATTGTGAGACGCGGGTTCATCGATTCGTACGGGTCTTGGAAAATCATCTGCACGCGGCGACGAAATTCGCGCATCGCCTTTCCCTGGAGTGGCGCGACATCCATTCGATTGCCATTCGATCCGAGATAAATGTGACCACGTTGGCTCGATTAACTTGGCCAACAATTTTGCGGTCGTTGTCTTGCCGCAACCAGATTCGCCCACTAGGCCCAGACTGTTGCCTTGACCGATTTGAAAACTTACATCGTCGACGGCGTGGACAAAATTAAGTGTTCTCGAAAAGAGACCTTTGCTGACGGGATAGAATTTTTGCAGGTGCTCAACGCTAATCAACGGGGGTTGCATCAGTTACCTCCCATCGGATGCCAGCATGCCACGCTATGCCGATTGTCGATTGCTTTGAACGGCGGGACCTCTTGCGCGCAGATGCTTGTCGCGCGCGCACAACGCGGATGAAAGCGACAGCCCGGCGGTGGATGCAACAGATCGGGAGGCTCGCCCGGCAGGGTGAGGTGCAATTCGCAACACGCGGCGTCGGGTCGTTCACGCACGAGCAGGACAAGTTCGGTGAGCAATTGACCAGGATCGACATGTTCTTTTTCAAGCGGCAGGGTTTCAAGATCGGTGAGTTTGCGCAGATCGGTTCCCAGTTTTGCCAATCGATCGACTTGGGCACGCACACTTGCCAGCGTCGGGTTGTCATCGCGCCCATCCAAATTGGCGAGCGCGGCGCGAATCGCGGTCAGCGGATTTTTGATCTCGTGATCCAGGCGGCGGATAAATCGGCGATGCGCGGCGATTTCTTGGGTTCGTGCGTGCTCGATGGCGTGCTGAACGCCACGGCGGCTCCATTGATGAATCACAATGCCACACATCAGCGCGAGACTGAGCGCGATGCCCAATCCTAGAAATGTCGTTCCCACATCAGCGCGCAGGTACAGTATTTCGTTCGGCAACCACCCGGCTTGCCAGATCAGCGCCGTGGCGAGACCAAGCACGACGGGTGCAATTGCCAACCCGAGTTTTTTCACTTGCCGACCTCGACGTGACCGATGAAGCGATACCCTTGACCGATCAGTCTCGATGTACTTGGGCGTTTCGGCATCGTCTTTCAACACACGCCGCAGTTCAGCGATGCGCGTATCGACGGCGCGCGTGGCGGCGGGATAGTCTCAGCCCCAGACTGCATCCAGTAATCGCCCGCGCGTCAGCACTTCGTCCGAGTGCAACATTAGGTACTCGAGCATCGAAATGGCTTTGGCGGTGAGAGCAATCTCGTGCCCGGACAGCGTGGCGCGGCGTGCCTGGCGATCCAATGCGAGTGAGCCGGCACAGAGCAAACGCGCGCCGGCGAGCGAGGGCGTGCCCGTGCGACTGCGGCGGAGGACCGCGCGCATCCGCGCGACGAGTTCGTACGGCTCGAACGGTTTGCTGAGGTAATCGTCCGCGCCTTCGTCGAGCGCGCCAGCGCGTTCAGCGGGCGCGCCAACCTGGGTGAGCAAAATGACCGGCGTCCAGTTGCCGCTTTGGCGCAAGCGCCGCAGAACCTCGCGGCCGTCCATATGCGGCATCAAAACATCGAGGACGATGAGATCGGGCACGCACTCTTTCACACGATTCAGCGCGACGATTCCATCTTCCGCCACCGTCACGCCAAAGCCCGCCCGTTCGAGGAACGGCGCAAGGTTCTCGGTGATCGCTAGTTCGTCGTCGATGAGGAGAATACGCGAAGGTCGTTTCTTGTCATCCATCATCGATCTCCAAATGAATGCTTCTCGGCAATGGTGTACTGCAAAATGAGTCAGGCGTCAAAGCACCGCACATGAATTTCTATTCGGCAAGTATCCCGTCCCAACTGCGAGGACGATTCGTCATCGTTTCATCAAATGATTCGACTACTTTCTTCAATCGCGCAGTTTTTCAAGCATCAAGTCCATCTGTGTAAGATAGTTGCGGAACGCCGCCTTGCCGGTTTCGCTGAGGCACAGAATCGTATGCGGCTTGCGCCCTTGAAATTCTTTCTTAATGACCAAGTAGTTGACTTGCTCTAGTTTGTTGATGTGCGCCGAGAGATTGCCCCACGTCAGACCGGTCTGGCGCATTAAGGAGACAAAGTCTGTATGCCGGTTGGGGTAGAGGTGGGCGAGAATTATCAGCCGCGCAGGTTCGTGAATGACTTTGTCAATTTGAATTTTCTGCATCACTTTCACCCGAATAATTCTCTTTGCATGCTACAATACTTTGTGAGCCAGAGTATATACCCATGGTGTTGCGCGGGTGTGACATCGGTGTGACAGACTTGAAACAGAGTGTTACAATCCTGAAACAAGCGAAATGGCGAATGTGGGACGATTATTCAAAAGCGAGGAGCACAAGCCCTCTAACCTTGCTGATGCGCCACAAGCCAAGCGCGCAGTGGCTCGCCGATTTGGATGTCCTTCATCTCACTCGGATCGATCGAGCGTTCCTCGTAGGTGAAACAGACGAGATCGTTCAACGATTGGGCGCGGCGCTCAAGCGGCAACGACGATTGCAAATTGTACGGATAGTTGTACGTCGGCGGCAGAATGCATATCCGTTTTGGATCGAGCGATGTGGCGAGCAACGCGCTCAAGATCGCTTGAAACAAAAAGATTTGATGTCGTTCGTCCGCGCACGCGCGCGCCTGAAATTCTTGATCGCAAACCAGTTTTTCGAACAGAGGGAACCAGCGGTGCAGCAATCCTTTTTTCGGATTGATCGCGAACCCGTGCGAGTTGAAGTACGCGCGCAGGCGCTGTCCATCCGCGAGCGACTCGACGGTTGACGCGATGTCGTTCACGCCGACCGTCGCGTAAATCTTCTGCCAGAACTCATCAAGCGGGTCGGTTGCCAAGAGACCCACGTTGCGAATGTGCACCGGACGCACCGCCGCATCGAACGCCGCGCCGAGATCGAACAAGAGGGGCGGATTGACGACGACGCAGGTCGGATCGATCCAGACGAGCGATTGCACCTCCGGCGTTGCCATCGCTTCGGCTTGCGCACACGCGTACACCTTGTCGCCGAAAATGTAATCGTGCACGGTGTCCGGCATATTCAGTGGAATGACTTGTACGCTATCGCTTGCAAAATCTTGGCACGACGCTTTTTGCGGATTCGTTTCAAAGACCCAGATCGGACAATCGCGTAGCGCGCCGCCGAACGTGCGAATGCTGTCAATCAGAATCCGCGCGCACGCTTTGCCTCGGGCTGATCTGATCGATGTCAGAAATATGGTTTGAGTCATTACGATTTCACCTCTTCTGCGCAATGTACTCGATGGTCACGCGTTTGAATTGCCTGCCTCCGTGAATCCACTCGGTGAATTTCTTTTCTTTGCGGAGAATCTCATAGTTGCGAAAGTATGCGTCGGCTTCGTAATCCGCATGTTTCGCGAATCGTTCACTCTGCAACAAACGCCGCAGTGGCGCGGTTTCGCAAAATGGATCATTGTCGAGATCGTCCACCGATTGGAAATTCACAAAGCACAGGCCCTCCCGTTTCAGCACGCGTTCGATTTCACTGATCGCGCGCGCGATGTCTGGCTTGGTCATAAAGAAAATTGCATTGAACGAGTAGACAAAGCCGAACGATTCGCTGGCAAAGGGAATGTCGCGCATATCGCCGCGCAAAATGTTCAGCGCCATTCCTGTCGCTTGGCAAAACCGTTGTGCCTTACCCAGCGCTTCCTCCGCGATTTCGACGCCGTACGTTTTGTACCCGTACTGATGGAATAGCGAGAGTGGTGGCGGATCGCCGCCTGCACCGCAATCGAGAATCACTTTTTCGAGCGGACTACCGTTGCTATGTCGGCGTCCAATTGATTCCCAATCGAGCGCTAGTGCGCCAACGGCGAACGCCCCCTTGAGTCTAAATCGTCACAGTCAGCGGGATACGAGCAATACGATGCCGCCAAGCACGAGTACACCCAAGAACACGAGCAACATCCCAGTGCCAATTGCCCAATTCCGCATCTTTTGCTCTGCCTCGGTCAGTGGGCGAATCTCGTTCTTGTGTTTCTGCTCCAAGGCAGAACCGATAGCAACGCCCAACCCGCATCCAACCGCTGGACCAATGGCGACAAATGACGACATTTCGTCAAAGAGGACCCCGCAAGCGATGGAATGAATCCAAGCGCCAAACCGATGAGCATGCCGATGCCCATCCATTGACCCTGCGGATACTTGCCTTGTGTCGCCGGGTCTTGCGCTGCGCGCACGTTTCGCACCAAGACAAACAGAACAACACCAACACCAACCACGACGAGTGCTCCGATGATAATGGCGAACAGAATCCACGGTTGCATTCTAACCTCCCTTTCTATTCTATCAAACACTCGCCAGCATGGCGATAAACAGGAATAGGTCTGAGGCGGCGTGAATCAACGTTGAGCCCCAGATGCTATCCGTCTTCATCATCAGATAACCACATGCCAGCCCCATTGTCAAGGTGTTTGCCAGCATAAATGGAATTGCACCGGGCGTGAGGTACACCACGCCAGCGTGCATCAACGAGAACACGATAGACGTCAACAGAATCGCGCCTCCCAGTCCCAGGATTGGTTCGAATTTTTTCAAAAAGATGCCACGCAGCCACAGTTCTTCCATAAAGCCGTTCGCGAACGAAAAGACCAAGCCCCACAAAATTGCCGCGCCGAGTGTGTCCATGCTCGTGTAGCGCGTTGCAAAAAACAACAGCGCGGATGCCGTAAAGTTGAACAGCACGAGTGCGCCAATACTCAAGCCCCATTTCAAATTACCGCGCTTGAGATACATCGATCCGAGGTCAGTGCCCGATAGTTTGGTCAGCACCATGATCGGGACGACAATCATCACCATCTCGTACAACTTGGCGATAGCGATGCCTTGCGATGTGCTGGTCGTCAGGTTAAACCAGCCCAACACCGCGCCGCTCCAGCCGCCGAAGAGTAACGTGACAGGAAAAACGAATGAGGCGATGAAAAAGGCAAACGCGACTTGCCAGTACTTGTTCAGTCGTTCGTTGTGCTTGAGCCACACGGCGGCAACCAAGAACACGGCGGAGAGGACTGCGCTGTAGCCAAAGTTCTTGTTCGTCGGAAAAATCGCAGAGTAGTTCAATCCGAACACAAAGATTGCCACACCGCAGACCAGAAACAGGACGAACAGAACGAGGCGCTGTACCCGTCCTGTTTTCTCGACAGTTCCCTTTCTTCCGATCATAGCACTTGCAATTTGAGTAGACATTTCGTCTCCTTTAGTTTAATACGGATAAACCGAAACTCCACACATCCATCACGATGTGGGTAATCATCAATGGTACCAGATTGCGTTCTCTGATATAGTACAACCCGGCGACGATGCCAAACAGAAAAGTGGTCAGCAACTTGTCGGGCAACCAGATGCCGTGAATCAGCGCGAAAGAAATCGCGGAGAGCACGATCGCTCGCCAGATTTTATGGCCGTGCGCCTCCAGTCGCGTGATGATATAGCCGCGCCAGATCAACTCTTCGCAGAAACCGGCAGTCATTGGGACAAAAGTCAGCATCACAATTATCTGCCAGGTGTCTAGTCCCTCAATGCGGTACCAACTACCGTTTGCCCAAATGATAAGAGCAACATACCCAGCGAAGATGATGTTTAACACCACAAACACAGCCAGTGCAGGCACCCATCGAAATTTCCAGAACGCGGTACTGGGTGAAACCAAATCTCTAGTTCCGGTCAGTTTCAATCGTCGAAGGATCGAAATTCCAAAGATCCACTCGACGATACAGATAAAGATGGACAACCCAAAAGAGAGTTGCCCTTGGCTGAATCCAGCGACCAATGTTGGCTGTGTAGCGGCTAACGCAAAGTATGTGACGATGGCGAGCAGAATGCCAAGATTTATGATGATGATCGGTAGGATGGAGTAGATCCAAAGACGTTCTCGTTGCACAAAGTCCCCTTCAACACAGGTACGCGTCAGTGGCTGTGATTCAACCACTGACGCGCAATCGAATCGCAGACTACACGGGTCGCGGTGCAGTTTCAAGGCGTTGCTTCGGTGTCGCAAAGTATCCCGCGGCAGCGTCCTGCAAGAGGACAAAGAGGGCGTAAATGGCGATGAGCGTGCCGAAGGGGAAACTCACCAATCCAAGCACAGAAACGATGACGCCGAGAACTCGCGCCCATGATTTGCGCGCAAGCAAACCGATGCCAGCGATCAATCCCGGAATGGCTAGACCGAACACCAACGCACCGATCAACGTCGGCGTAAGCGCGAGAAGGCTCGCAACCATTGGGAAAACACGGACTGCCTCGGGGTCACGGACCATAGGTCCGAGATCTGTAAGCAACACGCCTGTGCCCATGACAAGCGCAAACGCGATCAAGCCCCCAACCATCTCAAGTACGCTACGCGCGATGAGAAGCCACCCCACAATTGGGACGTGTGTCTGCAATTGCTGTTCATTCAACTGCTTCATTTTGACATCTCCTTTCTATTGTCAGTGTAGGTAAAAACTCGCTTTACACATTGAGCGCTTGGCGAGTCTTTGGCTATTAGCCAAGTGGCTATTCGTATCTCAAACCTGTGCTAGTTTGCGAATACAACTAACACGACGGCGAGTCATCAATTTTGTCCACGCTTGGCAGGTTTGAACATAAACCTCGCGATCAGGAAACCTGCCAAGAGACTGTGGGCAATCATCTCAGGCTGGCTGAGCCAAAAACCCTGAACGACAAACTCAGGTCGCATATAGAGTGCGCCCTCGATATTTCCCGGCGAAGGTGCTGACGCCGCCAAGTGCGCGAACACAAAGAACAAGCCAGCGATGAACACATAGCGTCGTGCGAAAGAGATTTCCGCCAACTTGGACAGCACCGGGCTGATGGCTAGCGCCATTAACAAACCCCGCAAGAGTTGACCGGGAATTTGCCACATCATCGCTTGTTCCCACAAAGCTGGCTCTGACATTGTTCGCATGAACGGCGCATAGAGCGAGCTGGGACCTTCCCAAAACGGTTTATAAAACAATTGAAAGGCGATTGCCCCAACAATCAAGTACGAGAACGTATGACTCAAGACAAAGACTATCGCCAATCGAATGTACTTGCCCATTTTTTTGCTCCTCTGTTAGAATTCTCAGCGCAATGTATGCGCTGGTTGCTTGCCTTTGCCCCAGTAGAGACAAATCAAACTGCCGATGACTGCCCAAAACGAAATCGAGACCATCCAGCCCCACACCCGATTAATCGAAAACGAGATCCCAATCAAACTGAATAACGCGATGTATTCCAGTACGATGTAGGGGACATGCGTGATTAGCTTCTTCCTGAAATCGATTTTCAAGATGTAGTCGAGTACCACCTCGACGGCGATGTACAACAGAACGAACCCGAACGGGACCATCGTCCGAAGACCGCGACGTTCGACCAGGTAGCGGATGAAAACGATGGCGAACGGAATCCCCAGAGATACAAAAGCCATCCCCAATGTCTTTCGCAATTCAGGGCGCTCTTTTTTCGTCGCGATAAAGATGCCGACGATGAGCAAGTTAAAAACGACTGCGCAAAGCACAAAGACCAGATCAAAGACATCCATCGCGACTAGACCTGATTGAGTACTCATCTGACCGAACAAATACTCGAACATTGTTTATCCTTCCTGTCCGCTCGATGGCTCTCTCGCTTTGAGACAGCAATCAATGGCGGACAATAACTCGTCGGGTGCATCACACATGCAGACAAATGCATTCGCACCGGCGGCAAGCGCTTGTTCGCGCATTTCAGATCGACTACTCAGGATTATTACATGCGTGTTGCCACAACTCTGATGCAATGTATTAATCAGTTCACTCATTGGCAATCCTGGTAATTCCCAATCCAACATGACAAGATCCGGGCAAATGACTCGACTCTGTACGATCAAATCTTCAGAATCAATTGCTTCGCTAATCGTCTTAAAGCCGGGGCGCTGTTCCAACGCGACGCGCAGGGCAAAACGTACTTTGGGTTGGTTGTTTGCAGTTATGATGCGCATTGATTTCATCTCCCACCGTAAAATTGATATTCGGAATCTACAGCACTAGATAGTTTGAGTCTCAATGCGATCAAATCGCCGCCCAAGTGTTACGAGCAAGTGCCCCAAATTGTACAGCGCCTTGCGTACTTGATACGACAACCAACTCGGCTGTTGCGGATCGATTTCGTCAAGCAGATGATTAATCTCTGCCTCGCGGCGGTATTGCCGGGTTGTCTCTCTCTTGATGACATATAACATATAGTCGTTTACCGGATACAACATCTTGCACCTTCTTCCCTTCTACTGATTTTAGTCTACAACAGAAACTCTCCAAACGCATCGGGCGTTCGGAGAGTTTTCGGGTACTAGCCGGTTGGCTAGTTGTATGAACCTCTCAGGAGGGAGAGATTTCAACGTAAGGCAGTCTGAGTCTGTGGGCGGGGTGAGACAGCATCGGGCGCATTCGCACTTTCTAACCGCCTGCCGACGCCAAGTAGCAAGTGTCTGAGTGACGCCAACAGACTGTGCATTCCGCGAGACACGCCGCCTTCGTGGTAGGATTGTTCCTGTCTCAAAACTCGTTCCACCTCGGTCTCTCCCGTATGTCTATCAATCGTCGCTTCTACGACGCTTCGAATGTACGATTCGTTGGTCGGCTGAAACATCTTCTGCCTCCTCTGTGGTTGAGTGGCGGGTGCAACCACTAATCGATCACCCGCGCCTCTTTCGTTGGGTTACTCTAGACTACCGTACCAAAACGGTTTCTGAGCCGCGTGCTTCTAATCGACCGCCAACACCCAGCAGGATGTGTCCTACCGAGTGCAGCAGTCCGCGGAATGCTCGGACCATCAAGTTCTCTCGTCGGGGTTCGATCTCACTGAGCAAGCGATCGACCTCGGCACTCCTGATACGTTCACGTCTTTCGTACTCTTTTGCTTTTTCGACTTCGTATTGGTAGAACATTGTGCACCTCCCTTGCATAACCGGCAAACCAACCCTATGCGATGACGTGCTACCATACCCTTATTCCCATCGTCATTCTAAAACAAAAACCCCCCAGACACATCAGGCATCTGGCGGGTTTCCGGCTATTAGCCACTTGGCTAGTACAGTGTGTCAGACTTGTAACACATGATACAGAAACGTAACAAGACTGCTCATTAGAATCGCTATTGGCTCACCAATTTCTGCTGAATCGCAACCGCCACCGCTTTGGCGCGATTCGAGACGCCCAGTTTGGACAAGATATTACTGACGTGCGCTTTGGCCGTCGCATTGCTGATGCTTAACTGGTTCGCAATCTCGTTATTGTTCAGCCCCTTGATCAACAATGCCAACACCTCTCGCTCGCGCATGGTTAGATCAAATCCGGGCGCAGCGGGTGTGGTGGGCGGCGGTTGAATCAATGCTTGCACTGCCTCTTGCGCGAGTGTGGCGCGCCCGGCATACGCATCGCGGATCGCTTCGGCAAGGTCGTCACCCGAAACGTTCTTGAGCAAGTAACTGATCGCACCGGCCGCAAGCGCATCCTGTACCTTGTCGCGGTCTGGGAAACTGGTCAACGCAACGACCTGAATGTGCGGATATTGTTTGCGAATGATGCGCGTCGCCGTGATGCCATCCATCTCCGGCATTTGCAGATCCATCAGAATTACATTCGGCTGGAGTTGCTCGCACAACTCCACCGCCTCGCGTCCGTTTTGTGCTTCGCCGATGATGTGCAAATCGGGATTGTTTTTCAAATAGGCAATGATGCCTTTGCGCACCATCCCGTGCTCATCCACAACCATCACACGAATTGGATTGGAACTCATCGGGCACCTCCCTTGTGCTCCCACACGACCTGAATCCGCGTTCCGTGTCCCGGCTTGCTCGTCACACTCAACTCTGCGCCGATGGCTTGCGCGCGTTCGCGCATGTTGCGCAAGCCGAAATGATCAGGCGGGACCTGGGCAGGCTCGAATCCGCGTCCGTCGTCGCTGACTGCTAATTCGACGATCTGCCTATTGTCGCTTGGACGACAACTCAGTCCCATGGTCACGTGCGTCGCGCGCGAATGTTTGAGAATATTGTTCAACGCTTCCTGCGCGATGCGATAGAACGCGATGTGCGCTTCGGCAGGCAATTTGCAGTCGTTCGCCACATTCACGTTGACGAGTAATCCTTCGCGCCCAGCCGCCGCTTCGCACAGTTGACGGAGCAGACCGCCCAACTGTGTTTCGACGAGTGCGGCAGGACGCAATTCTAACAGCAACGTGCGCATCTCGGCGAGTGCGCCCCGGCTGAGTTGCCGCAGTTCTTTTAATAGTTGCCGACCTTCGTTCGCGTCGCTTTCCCACGTGGACGGCAGAGCATCGGCGATGAGACTGGCGGAGAAGAGCGTTTGCGTGACCGCGTCGTGCAAATCGCGCGCCAGCCGATTGCGTTCCTGCATCACCGCCAATTCCTGTGCGTGCTCGTACAATCGCGCATTTTCGATTGCGGCGCCAGTTTGGTTCGCGATTGATTGCACGACCGCGAGATCGGTGTTATCGAACGCGTTGAGTTGATCGCTTTGCACATCGAGCACGCCGATCACTTCGCCTTTGACGATGATCGGCATGGTGAGTTCGGAACGCGTTGCACTGCCCTGTAGCAAGACATAGCGCGGATCTTGACTCACATCGGGAACACTCAGCGGCTCAGCATGTCCCGCAACCCAGCCCGTGAGTCCCTCTTCACCGATCTTGAGCCGTGCCGGTTTGAATCCGAAATTCGGATCATCCCACAACACACCCGACCCAAAGCGATACACCACCTCGTCGCCTTCAATCAAACCGATGCCGACATGATAGTAATCAAATGCTTGTCGAAGCAATCGCGTGACCTGCTGGATGATCTGATTCGTATCGAGAAGCGACGCAACGTTGCGACCAATTTCGGCGATGACTTGAAATTGCTCAGCGCGGCGCTTTTCAGTGTGAAAGCGTTGCGCACGTTCGATAGCGACGCCGACATTTGCGGCAATCGTCATGAGCAAGTGTTGGTCGTTTTCGTTGAAACGCCCTTCTTGTTGAATGCTTTGCACGCTCACCACACCGATGGCTTGCGCGCCGACGAGAATCGGCACGCCGACATACGATTTGACGTCGATGCCCACTTGGGTTGCGCCGATTTGCGCGCGGCGAGTTTCCATATCGCGATTGATCAACAAGGGCTGGCGCGTTTCGATAATCTTGCTCGTCAGACCTTCGCCGTACTGGATCGCCGTGAATGTTTCGCCGAAGGTGTACGGGAATTGAATCCACTGGCTCGCGGAATCGAGCAAGGCGATATAAGCAATGTCGGCATTAAAAGTTTCACGAATTTGTTGCCCAGCGAGTTGGATGAGCGCATCAAGTTCGACCTGGGACGCTAGTGCGTGGCTCACACGGTTGACCGTGGCAAGTTCGGCGGCTCGTTGCTCGGCTTCTTTGAGAAGACGCTGGGTCTCGTCGAAGAGACGCGCGTTTTCGATGGCGACGCTCATCGCGTTGGCGAGGGTTTGCAGCAGGCGCACATCCGAGTCGCTGAAAGCGTGCTCACGTTCGAGGTTTTTCAGTCGGATCAGCCCGCGCGCTTGTCCACCCACCACCAACGGAACAAAGACGGATGATTTCGGATAATGTTCCCCTGGCAAGACGTAACTGCCGTACTGCTCTGTCACTTGCGCCAAGTTTTCGTTGATGACCACCGTCTCGCGGGTACGGATGACATGCGCACTAAATCCCCGCTCAGCCAGTGGAAGAGCATCTATCGTGACACGTTGCCCATTATCGTAATTGTATGGCAAGTGAAGCAAATTGGTCTTGGGATCATAGATGCGAATGCTCAGATCCGTGTTGTGAAAGCTCTCGCGGATTCTGTCGCCGACCGCTTCGTAGATTTCTTGCAGGTTGAGTTTAGAGGCGAGGGCGGCTTGCACACTGTTGATGATGGCAAGTTCGGCGTTTCGTTGCTCGGTCTCTTTCAGCAAGCGATTCGTTTCGTCGAACAGACGCGCGTTCTCAATCGCGACACTCATCGAGGAAGCGAGCGTTTGCAAAAGGCGCACGTCCGACTCGTCGAACGCATTCTCCTGGTCAAGATTTTGCAAACTCATCACACCCGTAGCGCGCTTGCCAACCCGCATGGGCACACCGAGCCAGGAGCGGGGCGTTTCAGTTCCCGGAAGAGTCGGTTGTCCCAATGCGCTTGCCTGCTCAGCGACGTTGGTGTTGACGAGCAAGGGTTCACCGGATTCTATGATTCGCCGCCTAAATCCCCCAACCGGTTGTGGCTCTGCCGCATACACACGCTTGCCCCGCTCGATGGCATAGCGATGCTCAACCGTGTTGTTCAGCGGATCGTATATCGAGATCATGACGACCTGGGCGTTAAAGATTTCGCGAATCTTGTCACCGATCAGATCATAGATATCTTGAACGTGGAGTTGCGTCGCGAGACCTTGCTGGACACTGTTAATGATCGCAAGTTCAGCGGTGCGCTGGCGTAATTCTTCCTGTGCGCGTACAAGTTCCGCCCGGTCTGATCGGGCATCCGATTCTTTCTCTCGGGTCGTCCGATGGACGTTGCCCCGCGTGCGTTTGGATTTTTCAAGGCGGCTTGGTTTTTTCATTCAAAGTGTCTTTCTGGATGCTTCAGTTGTTTGGAGTAAAATCGATGAACTGTTCTCTGACCTTGGCCGGCTTCGGTGCGATTTGAAAACCGCGCAACTGAACGAAATCAAATGCGATTCTAAACCATCTTCGGTCCCAATCCCAACAATCTCTTTCGATTCGACGTAAACCGCAAGCACGAGACTATTGCTCAAACCAGTTCGCTCGCCTGTTTTGCTGCGATAGTGTGCAAACCGTGTCGTCGCGCGATCTAGTTTGTTGACACCGCCGCCGAACGTTCCAATCCACAGGATACCCGTCTTGTCTTGGTAGATCGAACGCAAGTTTTCACTGCTCAAACTTGACGGGTCGTCCGCTTCGCGCGCGTAGCGGACAAACTGTTTGCGCTCAGAATCAAATCGATTGACACCGCGATCCGATGTCGCAACCCACACGGTGCCAGATCGATCCACGTGAATTGCGAGAACATTGTTGCTGCTGACGGTCGTTGGATCATCACGTTGGGATTGCAGGCGCGTGAATCGTTTACCGTCTGAATCGAGAATGTTGATGCCGCCGCCATACGTGCCAACCCACAATGCGCTCGCCACATCCTCGGTGATCGACAAGACGCCATTGGAACTCAGACTCGTCGGGTCATCGGGATTGTTGCGGTACGCAGTGAACGTATTCGCGCCGCGATCATATCGAATCAAGCCATCGTTTGTGCCGAACCAAAGCCAACCCGCCTTGCTCTCGTAGATTGAATAGATCACGCCACGCTGAATCGCTTCGGGTGCATTGAGGTCGTGGCGGAAACTGCTCCACCGTTGTTGCTTGAGATCGATGCCACTCAATCCACCTTCCGTGCCAACCCACAGCACGCCGCGCGTATCTTCGTACAATACCAGGATATTGTCGTGGCTCAAGCCGGCGTCATACACCGGGCTGGATCGATAATGCATGAACTGTTCTTTTTCTCGATCAAAGCGATCCAAGCCATAGGCTTCTGTGCCAACCCATAGCATCCCTAGCGAATCTTCGTACAACGCCGTAATCGCGTTGTTGCCGAGACTGGACGGATTATCGGGGTCGTGCTTGTACACCTTGAACTCATAACCATCGTAGCGATTCAAGCCATCTTCGGTGCCGAACCAGAGAAAGCCGTGGCTGTCTTGCGCCACGCAACGCACACTGCTTTGGGATAGTCCCTGCTCAATCGAGATTCGCTCGAAACGCAAGTGGCTGGCAGGATCGAAACGACGAACAGGTGGCGCCTCGTTTGGCGGCTAAGGCGCGACGCGCGTTGGAATGATTGGCGGTGGCGCGGGTGCGGGGGTGAGTCCAGCACACGCGGTTACAAATAACAACAGCGCAAGAATCGCTATGCGTTTCGTTTTACCGAAAAAATCTGAAACACAATTGCCTCGTGGAAAACAAAAAACACCTGCTATCGCCGTGCGATTTTTCGCGCGCCAAACGACAGGTGACCGGTCCCATGTCTGCGCATTCGTGACGCAAGCTCAAGCCAATTGCCGGAACGAGTTAGCATCTGCCGAACAAGTTACCTAAAGTATAACAGGAGACAATATTTCAGTCAAAATGTTGGAGCGTGCGGGGAGCGCGCTGGATGCCTTGCCAAGATGCGGTCGCGATAGACACTTGGCGATCAGCGATGGCAAGTTCTTGTTAGGCGTCTAATTCATGTTGGAAACAGCGCGCGGCAGTTAAGATTACCTACCGCGTGTTCTTTGAATCGCACAGTCGCTCCAGTACTAGTCGAGCAGTCAATGCAATCTGCACTGTGTTTAGGAATTGACTACTTGATGAACACTATGTTCTGGGGCAAATGTCAGTGATAGAGTGCAGTGAGTTGTAACGGTGCCGCTATTTGTTCATTCAGAGCCAAAACGAGAGAAGGTAGGTGTAGAGTCATTGATGCATGACCTGCAGCATTATTCTCTCTTGCTCAATTTGCCTCTCGCGCTATTTCGATCAGACTCAGGGCGAAAGCAGAGCGGAATTTCGAATCTCAGGATGATGGGCTGGTTGTGGCTACTTTGTGCTTGTCGCCGCGATGAACCCCTGTCCCTGCGGCTATTACGGCGATCCGGTGAAAGAGTGTACCTGCTCGCTTGCGAATGTCTTGCGCTACCACAAGCGGATTAGCGGTCCACTCCTTGATCGAACTGACATTCACGTACAAGTGCCGCGCGAGGATTACGAGAAATTATCCGGTGATCGTTTCGGCGAACCATCGGAGAAAATTCGCGAGCGCGTGGAACGTGCACGCGAACGCCAGCGCTAGCGCTTTGCCGGTACGAAAATGCAAGTGAACGCGGATATGGGACCCGCCGAAGTGCGCCAGTATTGTGTGATAGATGATGCAGGAAAAAACCTTCTGCGTGCGGCGATGCAACAGATGCAGATGAGCGCGCGCGCGTACCATCGCATCTTGAAACTCGTGCGGACGATTGCCGATCTCGCGGACAGTGACAAAATCGAAACGCAGCATCTCGCGGAGACGATTCAGTACCGACCCAGGAAGCAAACATAGCAGAACATTGGTGAATGAATACATACGGCAGAGGAGTCCTCTGCCTATTTATTTCCCAGCGGGAATCAATTGCTCTAATGCGGTCTGGTTTATTGCATCGAACTCATTCTTGAACACAGTTTCACTGGCCATTAACCTCGCGCGTCCTGATAAACACCGTCAAAAACCATCAGAGTCCGCTGAACCTTGCCTCGTTTTCGGATGAGCAAAGTAGCCAAGAAAGCATGGCCAATGATTCGCGCAAGCCTTTGGCAGCAGCCCCAATCGCATTCTCATCGTCACCCTTACTCCCGCGTTCCTAGAAAGTCTGTCACAGACCGCCGTCCAAGAAAGCAACGCATTGCTTTGCCCCCGCGGCGCAGTGTGATTAACACAACCTGCGGTATTTTGAAGAGGATCTCTGACAGTACATTTCCAGAAAGAACCCGACCCGTGGGAGATATCTCACAAGTCAGGTTCTTATTAGCACAGGCGAAGAGGATTATTCTTTGCAATCTATCGTGGCCGAATCTTGAGAGGATGGGGTTTTGGACATGATCGGCCGGCAAATAGGTTTGGTCAAGTTCGAGCTTTTTTGACCCTTCTCAGTTTTGAGAATACAATATAACTATCGAAGTCTCGCACTTCGGACGTTTTCGTGGACGCATTTCATTTACCCGCGCGCTACCCTGTTCGTCCTCCTTTCAGTACACCAGGAGTCTTGATATGACCGTTCAACGATCTCATGCACAAGTAGCACCGGTTGGCATGGATCCACAGTTGGAGACTTGGTTCAAAATCACCCGCGCTCTGACTCGGGCACACGACGTGAGAGACATTCTGTCTCGCTTTTTGTCCGGCTTGAGCAAGCCGCTTCCGTTGATCAGTCGAGCCATCATCTTTCTCTACGATTCTACTGAACATCGATTGCTCGCGAAAGCTGCCCAGGGTTATGATTTGACTGCCCTGAATTCGCTCCGCCTTGCCCCAACGGAAGGGCTGATCGGAGAAAAACTTGCGAGTAGACGCGGTCGGCTGTACCCTGATCCAGCGAGTATTCTCGCTGCCAGGCAAAGTCTCACCTCCGCTCAGTGTGATGTCCTCCAAAAGAGCGCGAAAGAGAAAAGTCAAACCCAGAGCGCCGTCTGTCTCCCACTGATGCTTGGTGAAACTAAGGTCGGAGTCTTGCTCATCGAAAGTCTCGATCCATCAATGCATTTTACCGAAAGCCACCTGGTTTTTCTGGAGCATTTGTCCGACCTACTGGCACTCGCCATCGAAAATATGCAACTCAAGCGACGCGAACGTCATCAAGCCATTAACCGAGTGAATCAATCCATGGACAACGAGGCTCTTGCTGTTCTGGCGCATGAAATGCGCACGCCGCTGACGTCCATCAAAGGTTATTCCACGGCTCTACTCACGGATGAAATTACCTTCAGCCCAGAGAAACAACGCGAGTTTCTCCAATTGATCGACCGGGACTGCGATGCCCTGGAGACCTTGATTCACGACATTCTTGAATCCTCGATTCTGGATTCGGGAGGGTTGAGATTGGAATGGCAGCCGATCAAGTTGCCGCGATTGGCGCGGAATAGCGCGGACGAAATCGGTCGTCTCTATCCCCAGCATCGAATCATTGTCAACTTCCCGGAAAATTTCCCGATTGTCGATGGCGATCCGGAGCGCATCGCGCAGGTGTTGCGGAATCTTCTCGATAACGCCGCCAAGTATTCGCCGCACGGCGGAATAATCGTCGTACGCGGCGAATTGGTGGACACCGAAGTTATCATCAGCGTAGCAGACCAGGGCATCGGGATTGCCCCTGAACACCTTAACCGTTTGTTCGATAAATTCTTCCGCGTCAAGTCGAGGGATACTCGCCGCACCACAGGTTCAGGGCTCGGTTTGCCGATCGCGCGCACACTCGTCGAAACACACGGAGGACGCATCTGGGCTGAAAGCCAACTGGGGCACGGCAGCACTTTTTATTTTGCGCTTCCCTTGACCCAGGCAGATGAAGAGAGCGATGAGAGGAGAACTGCATGAATGACAAAATCCTGATCGTTGAAGATGAGCCGCGTGTTGTGCGATTAGTGAGTGAAGTTCTAGGTGCAGCGGGTTATCAACTCATTGTTGCTAGCAATGCCAAACAAGTCATGGAACTAGTCGCCATAGAACAGCCCAACCTAGTTCTGTTGGACATCATGTTACCCGATGATTTGGATGGCTACCAAATATGTCAACGCCTGCGGGAATTCTCCAGCGTGCCGATCATCATGCTGACCGCAAAAGCACTGGACGCCGACAAGCTCCGTGGTTTCGATGCCGGTGCTGACGATTACTTGACCAAACCGTTCAATGCGAAAGAATTGCTCGCGCGAGTCAAAGCGGTCTTGCGGCGCTCCCAGCACCCTGAGACGATCACCACCAGTCCATTGGTCTGCGGCGAATTAAAAATCAATCTTGCCCAACACACTGTTATGATGCGCGGTCAATCCATCGAACTAACGCGGACTGAGTTCGCGCTCCTCCGCGAGCTCGCGCTGAATGCGAACCGCGTGGTTCTGCATCAGGATCTTCTGACCAAAGTATGGGGGCCCGAATACCGCGACGACATTGACTACTTGCGAGCATACATTCGTTACCTGCGGCGCAAACTGGAAGCCAATCCCGCAAATCCCCGCTACATTCTGACATGTGCCGGTGTTGGTTATCAATTCGTCTGTCCCGAAGAGGACGAGAAAAAGAGTTCAAATTAGATATTTACAAAGCTCGATGCAATGACGACGGTCTCGCTTTGCGAAACCGTCGTTTCTTCATGCATTTTTCATGATACGCGGCTGAATTTCTATGAGATTTTTAGCGGTCTTCCGTTATGATTGTTGCAAGACCTTTATCCTTTGGTCGAGGGAGTCTAGCAAATGTTTGAGCACAAGTACGGCGATTGGTCAGGGATCTTGGCCGATCCCCAGATGCTGGGGATGGTGAGCGCATCCGTCCTTTCACACATTCTTGAGGCTATGCTAGAACCCGACGAGCAATTCATTCCGATTGAAGAACGCCTCTCTAGAAAGCGGTGTGCCTCGCGCGATAAGGAAGACGCGCCAAGCAGGCTTTCGAGAGAACAAACTTGCTCGTGCAAGAAGATAAGCAGATTGAGGCGTAAGTTCAAAAGCGGCGATACGGGCTAGTACAAGATCGCCTTTTTCGTCTATATGCCGAAATACAGATTGGGGAAACTTTTTCCCGACTCTCCTATTGGAGGGGAGGAAGGCGTATGGAACAAATCTTGGTTCGCGATATCATGTCGGGTCCGACCCAAATTGACTGGAGCGTCTCGGTTACACTCAATACAACAGTGGAAGAAGCGACGCGCCTGATGCATAAACACAAAATTAATCAGGTGCCGGTCGTTTCTGCCAATGGACAAATCATCGGGACGGTTTCCGAGTCTGACATTGCCCGCGCCATGATCGCGATGGTGCCCCAAACCGAACAGCATGGATTCATTCTTGCTCAAATCCCTTCAGGAATGTCAATCAAGTGATCGACATTGACGACACGCTTGGGAATGTTCTCGCCACCGTCTTAGATGATTGCGTCGAGCACATGGGAATGGCATCATCCGAAACAGTGGTCGAGAACCTGCGGCAAGGTGACGAAAGCACACGCCGATCTTTCCGTCGTGGCTTGGGTCAGGAGATCGCCAAGTTCCTGGGACTATGTGACGATGATGTCAAGGCAGTCTATCTCTATGACCACGATGTCGAAGCCGTGCATGCGGATGCCGAGTGGTCACCGCATATCGTTCACTTGATTGTCTGGGCACAGCCGAAAACAGCTGCGCTCAACTCGCTCGTTGCGGTATTGAATCGTGCCTTGACCCGCGCCTTTGACGATCTGATCGGGGATCTGCTTCCCATCCATCTGCTCGATGTTCAATTAGTAGACGACCTTGAGGTGAAGCGTCGGGCGGGGTATGCCGGTCTGCTGTTCTCACCGCGCTTTCAGTCTCTGGAAGTTTGGAAACGCGAGTCCGTTTCCCATTCACACGCACTTGCTGCATTACCACAGCGCTGAACTCCAGTCACCCTGTAGATGCGGTGATCACTATCATGGGAGAAGTATCGTGAGCATGTCATATCAGGTCACGCTGGGACGTTTGTTGGCGCAAGAAGCAGAGCGATTGCAAAGGCAAATCGAACAACAGCAAGTATCCGCGCAAATGATCCCTTTCCAAGTGGGAGATGAAGGCGACCGCGCGGTGAATCAGATTGAGCAAAGCAACCTGCGAGCCGTGATTGGACAATTGCGACGAAAATTGATCCAAGTTCAAGCGGCGCGAGCACGGCTGGACGCTGGGACATACGGTGTCTGTGACGATTGCTCCCGTCCCATCCCGCCCGAACGACTGGAAGCCATTCCCTACGCCACGCAGTGCGTCGTTTGCCAATCCAAACGCGAGCACAAAAAGCCCACTCTGTCGCGTTGAGTCTCGCTCAGATCCACAGAAAACAAGGAGTGAATTGTGAAAACAAGACGAAACTTGTCCATTGATTGGCGCAAGATCGTTTTTCTGATTATCGTCGTGTTGGTCGTCATCTCGATGCTGGGAGGCCAAGTCTTCTATCTCTTCGCTCCACCACGCTAATCAGCGCAATGCCAAACACCTGAGGGAAACGCAGTGCAGGATATGGTTCAGACGGACGAGACACGCGCCTTGCTCAAACTATGCCCAACGTGCCATGACGACCTGGTCGTGATGGATTACCGGGGCGTGATCATTGATCAATGTTCGCGCTGTAATGGTTATTGGGTAGAAAAAGAAGCAATGGAGAAAATTATCCATTCGATTCGCGCTTCGGAACCCACCGCGGATTGTTGCAAGACTGTGGTGTATGAAACCCGGGTGAATCGCGGCCGGAAAAGATAAAACCAAAACGATAAAGGAGGAACAGTGAATCGCAGTGATATTGAGTTTCTACAGTCGATTCATAGCGATCGGGCAGTCTCCATTTTGATGCCAACGCACCGTCGCGCACCGGAAAATCGCCAGAATCCAATCCGGCTCAAGCAGTTGGTGAGTCAAACCATCAATCTACTGATGACCAGCCGACCGCGCCACGAAGTCGAACCTCTGTTCAGCCAATTCGAGAAACTGACGAGGGAGATTGACTACCGCAAGATGCTGGATGGACTGGCATTGTTCGTGAGCCGTGACCTGGCGCGTCATTTTCATTTGCCCTTTGCCGTGACCGAAAGGATAGTTGTGGATGACACCTTTGCTGTGCGCGATCTGGTTATCGCGCTGAACCACAGTCCGCGTTATTGGGTTCTGGTGCTCGGCAAAAAATCCACTCGCTTGTTCGAAGGATGGCTGGATACCTTGATTCCAATGGACACCCATGGATTTCCAATGACCTATCAGGAAACGGCAACCGATAAACCTCTGCCGGTCGGTTACGGCATCGAAAAGTCAAAACACCGCGAAGATCGCGACCGCCATTTCTTCCGAGAGGTGGATGTGGCATTGAGCCAGGTCACCAAGCTTGAGCAACTGCCGCTCATCTTGGTTGGTCTGGAGCGCTGGCTCTCTGTCTTCAAACACATCACGAACCACACTGCGCTGATCACCGGCGTCTTGCCAGGTAATCACACGCGCACCTCGCCGCAGGAGTTGGCTAGACTCGTCGCTCCAATAATTCAAACTCACTTGGCGAAGCAACAGCAAGCGGCTTTGGAGGAACTAGGCACCGCTGTGGGTGCGGGACGATGCGTCTCAGGATTGGAAGCATCGCAACAAGAAGCTCGAGAAATCTACGGTGCGACCTTGTTGGTGGAAAAGAACGGTTGGAACCCCAAATTAACACAACTTCACCGTGAAACCCTAGCGCACACAGATACCACCGTCGCGACCTTATGCGCTGGCGGCCCCATTGATGATCTGATCGAGATGGTGCTGGCACGCAAGGGACGAACCATCTTCTTGGAAAAAGGCATGCTTCAAGCCTACCAAGGCGTGGCGATGATTTTGCCGTACTAGTCAAACGGAGCGACACGGGAATACCGCGATAAGAATACCACCTGCCATTGCTCATCCGACCAACAGGAAATGTTTGAGGATAGAAGGAGGAAAAATGCTGCGACCCGAACCATTGGACATTGTGCTGATAGTGCTCGTCGGTCTTTTACTCTTTGGCGCAAATCGGCTTCCAGAAACCGCCCGGGCCTTGGGCAAAGGTATCCGAGAATTCAAAGACGCGCTCGTTGGCAAGGATGTCGAATCAAAAATGGGAGATGGGAAAAGGGAGAATTGAAATGTTTGGCTTGCAACCCACGCACTTCGCGATCATCGTGATTGTTGCGGTGTTGATTTTTGGTCCTTCGCGGTTACCAGAGATTGGGCGCGCATTTGGCAAGACGCTTAGAGAATTTCAGGACGTGACGAAGGAAATCTCGCGGGGCATTCAAGAAGAGGCACAAAAAGCTGAAGCCAACAGGGAAGAATCACCCCAAGCGCCATGCAAAGTGTGCGGTAAACCAATTCAAGCGGGCACGAAATTCTGTCCTGCATGCGGGGCAGCGCAGCAGCCGGGATGAGTAACTGGGAAGGGCAATCGCATCAAATTTCAAAAAGTGACTCTAATTGTGCCGCGATTGGAAACAAGATCGTGCATCGCAAGGTTACTGTACGATTGAAACACTGGGTTGGCTGTTTGTTCCATCCCTTCTCATAATCGCCGACAAAATCTATCAGCGCCGGTAGCCGGCTTGCAAAGTAAAGGCAGACAGGGAAATAGTCACCACAGCCGGCGTTTGTCTGTTCTGTTACACAATTTCTGTCCTCGAGCAGGACAGCATCAGTGTCCCTTCTTCGATTTGCCCCTCGCACTATCTCGCCTGGACTCAGGGCGAAAGTAGACCGAAATTTCGAATCTCAATATACCGGGCTGGTTGTGGCTACTTTGTGCTTGTCGCCGCGATGAACCCCTGTCCGTGCGGCTACTACGGCGATCCGGTGAAAGAATGTACGTGTTCGCTCTCGAATGTCCTGCGTTACCGCAAACGCATCAGCGGTCCCTTGCTTGACCGGATTGATATTCACGTTGAAGTGCCGCGCGTGGATTATGAGAAATTGTCCGGCAGTCGGCTGGGTGAACCGTCGGCAAAAATGCGCGAGCGCGTGGAACGCGCATACGAACGCCAACGCGCGCGCTTTGCCGGAACGAAGTTGCAGGTGAATGGGGATATGGGTCCTGCCGAAGTGCGGCAGTACTGCGTGATCGAGGATGCGGGCAAGAATTTACTGCGCGCGACGATGCAGCAGATGCAGATGAGCGCGCGCGCGTATCAACGCATCCTGAAACTGGCGCGGACGATTGCGGACCTGGCAGACAGCGACAAGATCGAAACGCCGCATCTGGCGGAAGCGATCCAGTACCGGCCGCGTAAACAGACATAGCACATCAGTAATTTGCACGTTGCTCAATTATGTGCTACAATCTGTTGCACGGACGGCGGTAGAAAGCGTATGTCCGCAAGAAAGGAGTTTGTTATGCCATTTGGTCTACAGCCCACTCACTTGATTATTATCCTGGTGGTCGCGCTCTTGATTTTTGGTCCGTCCAGGTTACCGGAGATTGGCAAGGCGGTCGGCAAGACGATTCGCGAATTTCAATCCGGGATCAAAGAAGCGAGCCAAGGTTTTTCCGAAGAAGTCAAAACCGATTCCACCAAAGCGGATACTGCTAAAACCGAACCCCAACCGGTTTGCAAATCCTGCGGCAAGCCGATCCAAGCCGGTGCCAAGTTCTGCCCCGAATGTGGCGCGGCGCAATAACGCTCGCCTCTGGTATTCCGCATGATGATGATCGAAGGGATGCCGGGTATTGGCATCCCTTCTGTTTCACTGCAGCGCTGAGTCCGTAGTGCGCGCTTCAGCGCATTTTCCCACCGTTCACACGGTGACGACGAACCCTAAGGTATTGCCGATTATGGCAGACGAAAAACGAATGGGGATGCTGGAACACCTCGACGAGCTACGCAGCCGCTTGATCATCGCGCTGATCGCGATTCTGGTGACGACGTCACTCGCGTACATTTTCTCCGACACGATTCTCTACATCTTGCGCGCGCCCGCCGGCGACATCAAACTGCAAGCGTTCAGCCCGCTCGACGGTTTCATGATTCGCTTTCGCATTGCGCTCTACGGCGGGCTCACGTTCGCCGCGCCGGTGTGGATCTATCAATTGATGCGCTACATCGAGCCCGCGCTCGAGCCGAACGAGAAACGGTTCTTGATTCCTGGCGTGATCGCGATGGTCGTACTGTTCCTGCTCGGCAACGCGTTCGGCTACTTGATGCTGCACAACATGATGGGCGTGTTGTTCTCGATGTTCGGCAGCGAGTTGAACTACTTGCCAAGCGCCGATCAATACATTTCCTTCGTTGTCTATTTTCTCATCTCGACCGGCATCGCGTTCGAAATGCCGATTATTTTGCTCATCCTCATGAAACTCGGGATTGTTTCGCCTGAACTCCTTCGCAAACAACGCAAGATCGCGTGGTTCGTCATTTTCGTCTTTGCTGAACTGATCACCCCGGTCGCCGATCCGATTGTCGCGCCCACCGTCGTGATGATCCCGATGGTTTTGCTGTTTGAACTTGCCCTCTTCCTTTCGCGCGTGCTCGTCCCCAAG
>Ga0315291_10002419_pt1 | contig 24509 bp, 24 predicted proteins | sample YL17G12_20_MG_FD_203070 | JGI IMG/M metagenome (GOLD analysis project Ga0315291, IMG submission 203070) | Sediment microbial communities from Yellowstone Lake, YNP, Wyoming, USA - YL17G12_20 | ecosystem: Environmental > Aquatic > Freshwater > Lake > Sediment | place: USA: Wyoming | collected...
GTATCTCAAGACCGGCACTCTCTAAGACTATTAATCGGGGTGAGAGAATCGCAAAGGAAAAAAATATTAAGTTATTAAGTTAAGTACGTCCCCTAATACTACTTGGTTTTACCTTTTCCCGCCGCGATTTGTACCTGCGGATCAGTGACGAAGCCGTGAAGCGGTTTAAGGAGAGTGTGAAGGCGATTACCAGTCGCACACGAGGGAGGCGAATCGAGCAGATAGTCGAAGAAACATGTCGGTATCTCCTCGGATGGAAGGGCTACTTTGGACATGCCGAAGTGACCTCACCTTTCAAGGAGTTGGACTCCTGGATACGAAGACGTCTCCGATGCTATCTCTGGAAGCAATGGGGACGACGTGGGTACAGAGAGCTCCGGAAACGTGGCATCAGTCGTGACCTTGCCTGGAACACGGCAAAGTCCGCACACGGGCCTTGGAGATTAAGCCGAAGTCCGGCTCTGGCATTTGCTTTCCCTGCAAGCTATTTTGATTCCCTGGGAGTGCCTAGACTGTACATTAGAGGACTATCTCAACCGAACCGCCGTGGTACGTGATCCGTATGCCCGGTGGTGTAGGAGGAGGGGAGTCGCGAGGCTCCTCCCTATCCTGATTAGAGCTGAAGATCATGAAAGGAAGGCATAATGGACGCAGACGAAGTACGTATCGCCCAAGTGTTCGGTACTAAGGAAACCCCAGAAGTTTCGCAAGAGAACCTCCTGAAGTACAGGAAATACCTTCTCCAGCATTTCGATCGAAAGGCAGTTCTCACCGGTCGTGAGGACTTCCCCTGGGAAGAGAAATATGTCATAGGTCCGGGCAGTCGTGGTGAATACGAGAAACTGAAGAAGATAAGTCCATCGTACTCCGACGAGTACGAGCTAATCGACATATCAGAGGATGAAGTAGAAGGAAACGATCTGCTCGCGAGGGTAAAGCGCCTATCGGACGGCAAGAGCTTTGAAATTGGCCTGTCGTGGCTTACTACAAAGAAGAAGGGAAAAGACTACCAACTTCTCGACGACTTCGCCACATGGGCAGTGAACTGGTAACAGTGCAGAGGAGGCGCAAGTCATTCGAGCGGGCACCCCCTTCGAGGTTGCCGCCTTGCTGTCGCTACAATGAGCGAATGCATGCATTCGCTCTACGCGCCGTCTGCGGTTGCCGCTCAATTCCGACGTGTGTGCCGCTTCTGCACCATACTAATCTACGCCATGACATCTGATACTACAAACCGCTCATCTCTTACACGCTTTGCTTGGCTTTCGATTGCCGCGGCTATTCTCACCATTGCACTAAAGGCCATTGCGTATTTGCTGACAGGTTCGGTCGGTCTACTTTCAGACGCGCTGGAGTCTTTCGTCAACCTTGTTGGCGCGCTGATGGCGTTGGCAATGTTGACGATAGCCGCTCGCCCAGCCGATGAGGACCATGCTTACGGACATAATAAGGCTGAATATTTTTCAAGTGGTGTCGAGGGGACGTTGATTCTACTTGCCGCCGTAAGTATCTCCGTAGCGGCTATTCCAAGGCTTATTACTCCAAAACCCCTTGAGCACGTTGGGCTGGGATTGGGGGTTTCGGTTGCGGCCTCACTCGTAAACTTGTTTGTCGCGCGTGTCTTACTACGGGCTAGTAAACAACATCACTCAATTACTCTTGAAGCCAATGCACATCACTTGATGACGGATGTATGGACATCGGTGGGCGTGTTAGTTGGGGTCGGCGCGGTGGCACTCACCGGTTGGGAACGACTCGATCCCATTGTGGCATGCCTTGTTGCGGCTAATATCGTTTGGTCAGGGGTTGGTATCGTGCGCAACTCCGCGTTGGGGTTGATGGATACGGCTCTACCAGTTGAGGGGCAAAACAAGTTGCGAAAAGTATTAGAACCGTATGTCCAGAGCGGAGTCCAGTGCCACGCGCTTCGTACTCGCCAATCAGGAGCGCGACAGTTTCTGTCACTGCATGTGTTAGTTCCCGGTCTATGGACAGTTCAACGCGGTCATCGACTATTAGAAAGCATAGAAGCTGACATTCGCCATGCATTGCCGAGTGTTACAGTGTTTACGCATTTAGAGTCGCTAAATGACCCTACTTCATGGGATGATACGAGTTTAGACCGTACAGGAACTCCGCCGATTGAAGCGCCAGCAAAACCTCAACAACAATCATCAGATGGAGATGCCCAGCTTCCTAAAAAATGAGAAACTATGATCTTCTCAAACCAGTGGACGGCCCAACCACCGCTTCCACCCGACTCGGCTACGCCTCGCCCTCGCGGGGTTTCGTGTAATTCCAGCCAGTCCTCCCCGCAAAGGAGTCTTTACTTCACCGCCGAGCGGGTGAAGCGAACCGTTGACTGACCATTTGCCCCTGGAATTTCTGAACAGTAAGCTATGGACCACTTACCTTCTCTTTGAATAATTGCAGTAAATTCATTGCGCATTGATAACCCCCCACTATTTGGATTCTTACCTATAAAACTCTGAGAATTTATCTCGTTAGAATTATCTCATAAAGGTTCCTTCTCCCTTCGAGGGGAGAAGGTCAGGATGAGGGGTGATAAAGATTCAACGACCCCTCACTTCAATCCTCTCCCCCGAAGGGGAGAGGAAGCATGTGGTCAGGATAGTTGTAAAATATATTAAAATTCCAAATATCTTTGGCTAGTTTTTTGGGTCAAGAAGGTTATTAAGAAAGCTCTCTTGCTTGTCAGCTGCTGGACCTTATTGCGGAGACTGAGTGGGGGAACCGGAATTACAATTCGGAGAATGGCAGGGCTGTAATTATGCATTTAAAATGCAAAATTGCAAGAGGAAAATTGCCTCTCCGCCAGACGTCGGTGAAGATTGTTAGTTGAACAGGTGTAGTAACAACCGGTCGTTTGTGGGGTGGGCGTATAAATGTAGTGGATGGAAATTAAAAAAAGGGGCTCCTCTCAAGCCCCCTTTTTTATTGGCTCCCCGGGCCGGACTCCCTTCAGCTTTGCCTCAGGGTAAACTCACCTTCCTTGTGAGGATGCCTTGATAATCAGGTCCAGTTTCTTTTTTCTGCTCCAACCTTTCAATGCCCTCTCTTTTTTGGCGGCATCAGTCTTTGACATGGGACCTTCTTTGTAAAGGAGGGTTGGTTGTCCGTGTTGTCTTATCCTATTAGACAAATCTGTGGTAATACCCACATAGAGGCGTTTTTCTTTTTCAACTATATAGACCCACCAATTGTCCACAAGGCCTCCTCACAAGGGTTCTCGTCGAAGATGGGAAATCAGAAATAAAAAAGGGGCTCTTAAGCCCCCTTTTTTTTGGCTCCCCGGGCCGGACTCGAACCAGCGACCAAGTGGTTAACAGCCACCCGCTCTACCGACTGAGCTACCGGGGAGCACTATTAATTTGTTCTTGAGAGTTTTTCCCCCTTTTAAACTTTTCAGGAATTTTTCTCTTTTGAGAGCTTCTTTTTTAGACTCATATTCTTCTTGATACAACAAAATAAAAGGCCTACGATTTCGCGTTGATTTTACTTCTCCTTGATTATGAGCTTTTATCCTTTTTTTCAGATTCGAGGTAAAGCCTTTGTATAATTTCCCATCATTCTGACTTTGGATGATGTAGACATAAAACATAATCATGCCACCCGCTCCCTGGAATACGTCTCGGGCAGGCCCTGGCCGTTGGCTCGGGTAAACTACCGACTGAGCTACCGGGGAGCACCTCAATCTTATGGATAACAGCTCTTTATAAATAAAAATCGGGTTTTTGTCAACTATAATAAAGGTATTGAGATGTGGAATGGGGATTAAGGGATTAAGGAATTAGGGAATTGAGGGATTAAGGGATTGAGGAATTTGAACATTAGGGTTTATGTAGCCTGCCTGTGTACTGGCTTGCTAGCCTGTAGGCTGATTTCACTCGCAACACGAAACCCGCAACTTGTAACACCTCACTCAGCACTCATTTTTATCTTAATTTCATCTTGACCATAGACGATACTATAGGGTAGTATTTCCTGCTCCTATTTTGAAAGTGAGGTAGTGTTCGTGTTATCCAAGAAAACCAAAGTTAAGTATGGCGTTAAAAAGAAAAAAAGTAAATACCCTAAAATAACCATCCAGATATTTGACAAGTGGTGCAAGAGGTGTAATATATGTGTCGACCTCTGTTCCCACCGGGTATTAGCATTGGATGAGAATGGGTTCCCGGTGGCGGTAAAACCTATTGAGTGCAACCGCTGTGATACCTGTGTGCTGAGGTGCCCTGACTTTGCCATTGCCATCACGGGAGGGGAGAAGGAGTCTTGAATTATGATTTATACTGGTGCAAAGGGTTTAGGATTCTAGGGGTCAAGGGGTCTAGTGAAGCGCTCAAGATTAAAAGAGTGAAGAGTAGAGAGTGACGATGGTTGAGAACACACCCAGAGAAAAATTGCTGATGGGAAATGAAGCCTGTGTGGAGGGGGCACTGGCTGCGGGTTTAAGATTTTTTGCAGCCTATCCCATCACGCCCGCCAATGAGATTGGCGAGATCTTTTCAGAGAAGCTCCCAGAAATTGGGGGTAAGTTTATCCAGATGGAAGATGAGATTGCGAGTATGGGGGCAGTAATTGGTGCCTCTATTGGCGGGTTAAAATCCATGACCGCAACCAGTGGCCCCGGGTTCTCCCTTATGCAGGAGCACATCGGATTTGCTGCCATTGCGGAGGTGCCCTGTGTGGTGGTTAATGTGATGAGAGGGGGGCCCAGCACTGGTCTTCCTACCAGACCCTCTCAGGGGGATGTGATGCAGGCACGGTGGGGTACCCATGGTGACCATCCCATCATCGTGCTCAGCCCTCACTCGGTGAAAGAAACTTTTGATCTTACCGTTACCTCGGTGAATTTCTCTGAAAAGTATCGGGTGCCGGTGATTCTCCTGATGGATGAGGTGGTAGCGCACATGAGAGAAAAGGTGAGGATGCCTGACCCTGAGTCCATTGAAGTTTTTAACAGGGTAAAACCAGATGTCCCACCTGACTGGTATAAGCCCTATGAGGACAGTAAGACCGGGGTGCCAGCGATGGCTAATTTTGGAGAAGGATATCGCTACCACATCACCGGTCTCACCCATGATGAAATGGGATTTCCCACTTCAAAGCCAGATGAAATCAAGGCCTGTATTGAAAGGCTCTTTAGAAAAATTACCCTCGGGCTTAAGGATATTCAGCTCTGGGAGTCTCTCCTGGTTGATGATGCGGAAGTGGTGATCGTTGCCTATGGATGCGTGGCGAGAACAGCAAAACAAGTGGTTCATGACCTGAGAGAAAAAGGGGTAAAAATAGGGCTTCTTCGCTTAATCACCCTGTGGCCATTTCCCAGGAGAGCGGTTGAACAAGTGGCCAAAAGAGTGAAGAAATTCATCGTACCTGAGATGAACATGGGGCAGATATATCGTGAGGTTTTGAGAGTCAATGCCGGGAGGACACAGGTGGTGAAAGTGAAGAGGGTGGATGGAGAGTTGATCTCACCCCAGGAGATTATGGAAGCAGTATAAAATCAGGGGTCAAGGGTGCAAGGGGCTTACGGGACAAGAAAAAGGTGTTAGTAGTTTTATTGAGCAGCTAAGAAGAAATAGGGTGTAATCGTCTCGCTGAGGGATAGACTGATGTTTCAAAGTGATAAAGGCGTGTATAAATATCTTCGCACCGATAAAAAATTCCCCCCCATTTGGTGCTCGGGCTGTGGGAATGGAATTGTGCTGGGCTCGATGCTGAGGGCAATCGATGCGATCGGACTGGATAAAGATAAGGTGGCGGTGGTATCAGGCATTGGATGCTCGGGAAGGGCTTCAACCTATGTTGACTTTAATACCCTGCACACCACCCATGGAAGGGCCTTAACCTTTGCTACTGGTGTGAAGTTGGCTCGACCCGACCTGACGGTACTGGTGGTGATGGGGGATGGAGATGCACTTGCTATCGGTGGCAATCACTTTATCCACGCAGCACGCAGGAATATCGACCTCAACGCTATCATCTATAATAATTATATATATGGAATGACCGGCGGTCAGATTTCACCTACTACCCCTAAAGGCATGATAGCCTCCACTGCACCGGCGGGAAACATTGAGGGAGCGTTTGATGTGGTGAAGCTGGCAGAAGCAGCGGGGGCAAGTTTTGCAGCGAGGGGAACAACCTTCCACATTGCTCAGCTCAATGAGCTGATGGAGCGAGCTATCAGGAAGAAAGGGTTTTCGGTACTGGATGTGATAACCCAATGTCCCCCTATCTACGGGCGGTATAACCGCATGGGGTCTGCTACTGACATGATGAGGTGGCAGGAGGAACACGCCATCGAACTGGAGGATGCGGGAGCACTATCTGAGGACGCCTTAAAGGATAGGTTCTTAACGGGGGTTTTTGTTGATAAGGATGTGCCGGAGTATTGTGAGGAGTATGAGCGTCTGGTAAATAAGGTCCAGAGTAAAGGAGCGTAGTAATGGCTGAGCACTATGAGGTGAGGCTGGCCGGACTGGGCGGGCAGGGGCTAATACTGGCAGGGATTATTCTTGCAGAGGCAGCGGGGATTTATGAGGGAAAAGAGGTTGTCCAGACCCAGGCCTACGGAGCTGAGGCGAGAGGTGGATTTAGCCGGTCAGATGTGGTAATAAGCGATGAGCAGATTTTATATCCCAAAGCATCAAGCCTTGATTTCTTGCTGGCCATGAGCCAGAGTGCCTACGAGGAAAATCTCCCCAGCCTTAAAAAAGGGGGAGTGCTTTTAATTGATACTGCCTATGTGTCAGAGGTGAGCGGTCATAATATCTATGCCATCCCCTTTTCCAGGATTGCCCGGGATACCTTTAGCAGGGAAAATGTGGCTAACATCATCGCATTGGGGGCGATAACCCAAATTTTCCCCGTCATCTCTCAGGAATCAATGGAGAAAGCGGTGTTGAATCGTGTTCCAAAGCGATTTATTGAAATGAACAAAAAGGCTTTCCAAGAGGGGGTAAAGGCAGGAAAAGAGGCGCTTCAGAAGAGTAAGGAAGAACTACTGGATAAACAAGAGGAAGAGATATGAGTGAAGCAGTAGTAGTTACTACTGACTTTAAAGACCTTACTCTTGTAAGCAGGGGTAAGGTGCGCGATATCTATGAGGTGGGTGATGCCCTGCTCATCGTAGCAACAGACAGAATCTCAGCCTTTGATGTGGTGCTTCCCACGGCCATTCCCTGTAAGGGAAAGGTGCTCTCTCAACTATCTGCCTATTGGTTTGAGGTGCTCTCTGGGATAATTGCTCACCACCTCATTTCCACTGAGGTCAAAGAGTATCCCTCGGTCTGTCGAAAGTATGAGGCGATGCTGAAAGGAAGGAGTATGCTCGTGAAGAAGGCAGATCCCCTTCCGGTTGAGTGTGTGGTAAGAGGGTATCTCGCTGGTTCAGGGTGGGGTGAGTATCAGAAAAGTGGGGCTATCTGCGGCATCACCATTGAGAAAGGTTTAAAAGAATCCTCTCCTCTTGCAAGACCCATCTTTACCCCTTCCACCAAGGCGCAAGGTGGAGCGCATGATGAGAACATTTTTGTGGAGAGGGTAAAAGAGATGGTAGGTATCCAGGTGTCGGAACGATTAAAAGAGGTGAGCGTATCACTTTACAGCAAAGGCGGCGCCATGGCTCGTGAAAGAGGGATTATTATCGCTGATACCAAATTTGAGTTTGGCTGGTGCAAGGGAGCATTGATCTTAATTGATGAGGTGCTTACCCCTGATTCTTCGCGCTTCTGGCCCCTTGATGAGTATGAATCCGGCAGAGCTCAGCAGAGCTTTGATAAACAATTTGTGAGGGATTATCTCCTCTCGCTTAAGTGGGATAAAAGGCCTCCCGCCCCTCACCTCCCTGAAGAGATTGTAAATAAAACCAGCGAGAAGTATCTCGAGGCTTTTAAAAGACTGACGGGGCATGAGCTAACCTAAGTAGTGCTCTATTCAATCCGTTACAGGAACTATACTCAAGGTAGCAGAGGGGAATTTATTCCCTCTTTATATTTTTGAGCAAGGACACACCGTCCATGTGGGAGGAAACGGGAAGCCCCAGGAAGTCAAGAATGGTGGGGGCTATATCAATGAGGTATATCCTTTCCCGGTTAGAGCTCAGTCCCCTGATATAGAGAAGCGCATCATGGTGGGTGTGCATTCCCGAAAACTTATCTTTCCCTAGAAGCTGATTTTTGTTGAGCGAGCCCTTGATGTCATAGCGCGTTTCTGAGAGGAGCACCAGATCTGGCGCGTGCTCCAGACACCCCCCTGAGTAGAGCTCTTCCTTTCGAAATACCTTATCGATACCCTTTACCTCCCGCAATCCTCGAGTGAGTTCCTGGAGAAGGTCTTCATATGCTGAACCCGCCTCCACGCACCCTTGAGGCATCTTTCCTTTGAGATTGATGAACACACGTCCCGGGTCTAGGACAAATGCCTTAGAAGAGGGGTCAATGTCTGCTAAAGATTCAGGCGGTTCTTTTTTCAATTTCAGATACCCCCTTTCTTTAAGCCAGGTGTTGGGGTAGAGCTCTTTGTTGAGCAGGGTAAACCCATGGTCAGCCATGATAATGAGGTTGACCTCTTTTCCTATAGATGAAACGATTTTTTTAATAGTCTTATCGAGCCTCCGGTAGTATTCGAGACACTTCTGATGGAAGGCGCCATGCGTGTCGGTGAGCTCATGCCAGAAGTAGTGGTGAAGGCGATCGGTGCCGGTAAAGGCAGCGATAAAGAGATCCCATTTTTCTTTTTTAATAAAGTGAAGGATTGCCTCTCGCCGTTTATCCAATGTGTAGAAAAGATCCTTGAAGAACTCTTCTTTCTTTTCTGCTGCCTCTTGATAGTTTACATCAATGCGGTAGCCCATCTCCTTGAGCTTCTGATAGAGGGAGGGGGGATAGACACTCTTTTCCAGATCAAGGGCGACAAACCCGGAGATGAGCACGCCGTTGAGAGGGCGTGCGGGGTAGGTGTGGGGAATATTGATTGCGACCGTTCTCTTCTTGTAGGGGAGGAGAATGTCCCAGAGGGTAGGGGATTTGATGTGAGTCGCATTGGGAAAATAGATTTCATATGAATCGGGTTTCCTTTCCACAAAACCATAGATTCCGTGTTTTCCTGGGTTTACACCGGTAAAAAAGGTAGTCCAGGCAACAGAGGATACCGGAGGAATGGTGGAGAGCATCTCTCCCATGGTTCCTTCCTCACTCAGTTTGCCCAGGTGAGGCATGATATCCATCTTAATAAAGTTTTTAATAATCCGGTAGGGGACTCCATCCAGACCAATTACCAGCACCTTATCATTTCCTCTCGTTTTCCTTCCAAGTGGCCCAATCATTGGTGACGCCTCTCCTCCCAGAGCGTTCTCAATTCCTCATAGACGCGGTAGGGAACTTTAAGGTTTCCCCTGCCTATGCCCAGGTCAACCCCCTCCATGTTTTCTCCGTGAAAATCACTACCACCGGTTGCCACCAGATTATAGTCTTGTACCAGTCTGAGATAGGATGATGTCTGAGCACGATTGTGTTCCGAGTAGTAGACCTCTATGCCCTTTAGTCCATGGGAGACAAGATTTTTAACTAGTGATTCCAGTTCGTGTGAGTTTTTGCAGTGGAGGGTAAAGGGATGGGCCAGCACCGGTATTCCCCCTGCCTCGGCAATCATGCTGATGGCTTCTTCAGCAGTGAGTCTAAATTTTTCAATATAGGCAGTGGCTCCTTTACCTAGATATTTATCGAAGGCTTCCGGGATAGTCTTGATGTACCCTCTTTTTAAAAGTGCCTGGGCGATGTGAGGCCTTCCTATCTGACCTCCCCCGGATGCCTGAACCACCTCATCGTAGGTGAGCATTAAACCCAGTTGGTTGAGTCTCTCAAGGATTTTTGGATTTCTTTCAGCACGACTGTTTTGCAAAAGCGTGAGCTTTCCCTTCAGGGTTTTACTACCGGTGGTGACGAAGTATCCCAGCAGGTGCATGGAGCCTGGCGCATAATCCACGCTTATTTCAACACCGGGGATTACTTCGACACCCTGCTGAGTTCCCTCCTCCGTGGCTTCTTCATTGCCTTCAGTGGAATCGTGGTCGGTGATGGCGATGGCCCCTAAACCCTTCTCTTTGGCATAACGAACTACCTCTGAAGGAGTGAAAGAGCCATCAGACGCAGTGGTGTGAATGTGGAGGTCGATGTACATGGGTTAGTAGCGAGCTGTGAGTGATCAGTGGTCAGGATACATTTTCTTACATTGCATTTTAAACTATAACTTATTTATTGCTGAATTACAAAACTCATGATTCGAATGTATATTAATTATGCAAGGGAGAGCTAAAAGCAAGAAAAAAGTTTACGGAGGCCGATCGTTCATTATGATAGGGAGTCTCTAGGTGAGGCAGGATTAAAAAAGCTATAAGGGTGAAATAAGATTAAACGCCTCCAAGCCCACTTATAATTTTATTCGATATACCCCAGATCTCTGAGCCTCTTTTTTATTTTTTCTTCCTCTTCAGGAGAGAGGCGACTCTCAGCTCTTGTAACTCTAGGAATATAACCTAATGCTTCTAGCTTTCTAAGAATCTTATCAGCACTCTCCTCTGGCTTCTCCTTATCAGTTTCAATCATTACCTCGGGGTTGAGCGGCTCTTCATAGGGGTCTGATATACCAGTGAAGTGAGGGATTTCACCTGCAATAGCTTTTTTATATAAGCCCTTGACATCCCGGTCAATCAATACTTCCAGAGGGCATTTGACATAGACTTCTATAAAGTGCTTAATCTCTCCTCTGGCATAGTCGCGGATTTCACGATAGGGAGAGATTGCTGCGGCAATATTGGGAACGCCGTTTCTGGTCAAGAGGTGGCAGACAAAGGCAATCCTCTTGATATTGGTATCACGATCTTCTTTGCTAAATCCAAGGCCCTTACTTAAATTGGTCCGTACCAGATCCCCGTCTAACACCTCGACATTCATGATGCCTCGTTCCCGCAGCTTGTCACACACAACTCTTGCTACCGTAGTTTTCCCAGAACCAGAGAGTCCGGTAAACCACACGGTGAAACCTTTTGACTTGTGAGTATCCATAGATGCTCCTTTATCACACTTTTATTGCTTTTCCCTCCAGCTCATCGGGGACCCGTATCCCCATCAGGGTGAGGATGGTGGGACTGATATCAAGTATATCTAATCCCTCTTTTGGAACTGAGGGAGAAGAGCTTGAGCGTAGCGGGTCATGAATGATGCATACCCCATACTCTGAGTGATTGGCGTCATCGGGGCCGATATCATTGTCGAAAGTAAGGAAACTGCCATACCCGATACTCCCTACGGATCTCCACTTAAGACCGCCAAAGTAGACGATGAGTTCAGGAGGAATGCCGTTGACCACGGTATAGATTTCCTGTGGTTTATAGGTGGTAGTGCCCAGAGGGTTTCCCTTCTCATCGCACATGGCTTCCAATTTTCGAGCGATTTCATTTCTCAGCTCTTCGAAATTGTGTGGTGGAACAACCCCCTGAGGTTCTCGCCCCTTCACATTAAAGAAGATACGGGCGTAGTAACCCCCCTCTCCCCAGCAGCAGGTTTTAGACCACTCAATCTTTGCCTTAGCCAGAGAAACGATTCCCGGTGGCTTTTCACGGAGGGTGAGATAGCCCTCGCTCATTAACCACTCGTTAATACATACCCCTCCCTCCATTGCCTGTGAGCCGTGGTCTGAGACAATGATGATAATGGTATTTTCATCGGTGAGGGAGAGAAGCTCTCCAATTTCCTGATCGAGGTATTTATAGTAATCGAGGATAACATTCTTATACGGTGAGTGAGGTTCATGTTTTCTATGGAGCGGATCCATATATTTCCAGAACCCATGGTGAATTCTGTCCGGTCCCATCTCAACCATCATGAAAAAGTCCCAGGGTTTATTCTTCAAAAGATATTTTACCACGGTAAATCGCTTTTGAGTCATCTGATAGATTTGGTTGATGAGCAGCTCTTTATCCTCTGTTCTGAAGTTGTCTACATCGAAAAGATAGTTACCGACTAGCCTTTCCACCTCTTTTCTCAGCTCAGCAGGATAGGTATACTCACAGCTGGTGTCAGGTGTTAAAAAACAGCTAATCATATATCCATTAACAGGTGTGGGTGGATAGGTCTGGGGTACACCAACCAAGATTACCCTCTTGCCAGCCTTCGAGAGGATGTCCCATATCCTTTCCTCTTTTATCTCCTGACTGGTGGCAATAGTTAAACCATCATAGGAATAATCAAACCTGTTGCGGAAGCCATAGATGCCAAGTCGGCCTGGATTTTTACTGGAAGTCATACATGCCCAGGCGGGAACCGTGATGGGTGGAACGCAGCTTTTGAAAGGGCCATAGATGCTATTGCTCAGCAACTTTTTTATAGTAGGCAGTTGATCTAGCCACTGGTCAAAAAGAAGTTGGGGGGGAATGGAGTCAAGACCTATGACCAAAACCCTTCTTTCGTTCATGGGTGTTCACCTATGCAAGGAGCGGATGCACACATGGGCTTAGCGATGTGGTGTGGGTTTCTTTTCACGAAATGCATTGATGAGAATCTGCGCTATCTCTGGCCTGGTGAATTCCGGCGGGGGGAGCTCTCCCTTTAAGAGCATTTCTCGCACCGCCGTTCCACTTAAGAGGATGTGTTCGGGTGAGTCATGAGGGCATGTTTTACCTGAAGCCATCCCGTCACAGCTTTTGCAGAAGAAGGTGTAGTCGAAAAACAGGGGAGTAATTCCAATTTCTTCCGGCTCGAATTCATCGAAGATGTAGTGGGCGTCGTAGGTTCCATAGAATTCTCCGACTCCCGCATGGTCTCTCCCCACGATGAAGTGGGTACAACCATAATTTTTTCTCACCAGGGCATGGAAGATGGCTTCTCGTGGGCCCGCGTATCTCATGGCAGCAGGAAATACAGAGAGCACCGTTCTGGTTTTGGGGTAGTACTTATTTAAAAGCATTTCGTAACACTGCATCCTCACCGTCGCAGGTATATCATCTTCTTTGGTCTCACCGACCAGGGGATGGATGAGGAGTCCATCAACCATTTCTAATGCACACTTTTGGATATACTCGTGCGCGCGGTGGATAGGATTTCGTGTTTGGAAGGCTACGATTCGTTTCCATCCTTTCACTTTAAAAAGCACCCGGGTCTCTTGTGGATCAAGCCGATAGTGATTGAAATAGTGATGGCGAGTTTTATTGAGCAGGGTAACCTTGCCTCCTAGGAGGATGTCTCCTATACTCTTCAAATACTGAACGCCGGGGTGTGTCTCATCAGTAGTTTTAAGAACAGAAAGGGCCTCCTTTTCTTTATCTAATTGATACTTCTCCTGAAGGTGGAGGATGCCTAGGAGCTGGTCTGTGTGATCGTAGAGGGTGTAGTCATTCCCTCCTTTGTAGTTATCAGCATTTGCCTTGGTTACGGAGAGCGTTATGGGAATGGTCCAGGGAAGCCCATTGGGCAGCCTCATCAAATCGAGAACACTTTGATACTCCTCTTTGACCATGAATCCTTCCAGGGGGCTCAGAGCTCCAGTGGCGATCATTTCAAGATCGGATACCTCACGAGCATTAAGACGAATTGACGCCATTGCGTTAGCTTTTTCTAGAAGATGATCCTTCACTTCGCCTTGTGCTATCCTGTTAACCAGAGTTCCTCCATGAGGTTTGATTGTCATATGATCGTTCCTCTTGAAAAACGTTGCCTGATGAACTAAAGATTTTAACCTTTAAAACAACCGGAATACATTCTGGGTTGTATGTAATTTAACTAGTGGCTAAACGAAAACCCTCTCAACCACATCGGCTGTCATTTCGAAGGAGTGAAGCGACTGAGAAATCTCATGCAAATTCATAGATTTCTCCCTTAGGTCGAAATGACAACAGCACCACAACAGGGGTTTTCGTTCAGCCACTAACTAGTTGAAAATAAACTTTTTTATTGAATTGGACGTTTTTAAAGTAGCAAGTAGGTTACTATGATTTCTCTCATTCACTATCTTTAGTGTCTTTGGTTCTACTGGTTGAAACAAGGTTTCTCAAAACATAAACGATAAAATCTGTGGCTGAATTAAACCCCAAATTCTCTTTAATTAAATTAATATAATTATAAAGGGGCCTGGGAATCTTGATGGTTACTTTATTATCTTTCTCTTTACTAGTCATATCAATACTCTAATAATACTACAATAAGAGTCCTATTATAGCATCGTATTGGAAAGTGTCAAGGAAATTTCTATTTAAAATAAATCGTTTCTTTGAAAAAACGATAAGAGGAAATGATCATAAATCGTTGAAATAATAGTATTTTATTTACATTACCTCTAAAATAAGGTAGTGTATGGACGGTTAGTGTGAGCAAAATGGCTTTTATTTGGATTAAGATTTATGAACCACAGATTCTTTGTAATACTAGTCATTTTTGTTATGTTCCTTTTGGGGGTCGGTGCTTTTCATCGGAATAAGATATGGATAAGTGGGGTTGAACTATGGGGTGATACCTGTAAAAAATCAAGCAAAAAGGCGAGATCGTTTAATGCCCTGGGTAATGCCTATGAACAAAGCGGCAGATTTGATAAGGCTATAGAAGCATATAAAAACTCATTTTTACTCGACTCCACTTATGTGAGCGCATATAATAATTTAGGCTACCTTTATTTTTCTATGGGGTTAGATGAGCAGGCTCGAGTACTTTATTTGAAGGCACTTTCCCTCATGCCTGAGTATGAGATAGCTCATAACAACTTGGGAAATGTGTATTTAAAGAAAGGGGCACTGGAGTTAGCAATCAAACACTTTGAGCAGGCCATCAGATTAAGACTAACTTACGCCGAAGCCTATCTTAACTTAGGCAATGCGTATCTTCAAAAAAAGCTCTACGAGAAGGCTCTCACCCACTATGAAAGAGCGCTCAGTTTGAAACCCGACTATGAGAAGGCACAATTGAATATAGAAGCGGTAGCTCAGATTAAAAGGTATGGAGAAAAGGCTAAAATTGAGCTGGTGTATTAAGGGGCGATGTGGGATGAGGGATATGAAACATAAGATATGAGATGTGAGATGTGGGATTATAGATTGAGGAATTGGGAAATTCAGGGATTAAGGTATTGCGAGTTGCAGGTGAGATGTGTGCAAGCAGGAAAGCAGGCCTAATGCCTGATGCACGATACAGGATGCCGGATGGCGAATACAGGATTCACGATGCAGGGTGATTAAAATGAGGATAAAGTGGATTATGACGGGGATACTGGTGGTGCTGCCCTTCCTGGTATATCTCAATGCGCTCCATAACGAATTCGTGTATGATGATCTTCACCTGGTTTCTCATAACCAGGGGATAAAAGGAATTCAAAAGGTGCCCTCGATTTTTAGTCTTAAAAAGTTAGGTTCCTACCGTCCGGTGAGAATGGCTTCGTACGCCCTCGACTACTCGCTCAATCAGCAGCTGTGGCGCCATCTCGAAGGTATGAGTGGAAAGGATGAGGGGTATGAGTGGGGGTTGAATCCATTCGGCTACCATTTTTCTAATCTTTTGTATCATATCATCACTGTGCTGCTTGTCTTTCTGGTGATTAACACTTTAACCGGCGACCACCGGGTAGCGTTTTTGGTATCAGTTTTATTTTCTATCCACCCCGTACACACTGAAAGCGTTGCCTATATTTCAGGTAGGAGAGACATCCTCTCCACTTTATTTTACCTCATCGGTTTTTATTCCTTCATGAGATGGAGGACGAGTCTTAAGTGGCGCTATAGTGTGATGTGTGGAGTGAGTTATCTCTTAGCGCTAGGCTCAAAGGAAATGGCAGTAACCCTTCCATTGCTCTGTTTCTGTTTTGATGTGGTGCGGTATCTTCAGGTAGAGAGTGGTGAAAAGGGATCGAGCACTTTAAAGAGGGTTTTAAGGGTTCTTAAGAAGGTGGTGGTGAGCCACAAGTACTTCTATCTCATGTTCTTTGTGGCTGCGGCGTTCGCTACCTACTATAAGGTGTGGATTAAATCTCCCTCTGTAAGGCATTCCTTCTATGGTGAACATATCGGTCTCCATGTTCTTACCATGGCAAAGGTGATGGTACACTATCTCACGCTCATGTTGTTCCCCATTAATCTGGTAGCGGATTATTCTTATCGAGGGTTTCCTCTTGCCTCCTCCCTGTTTGAACCTTCAGCGTTAATGGCACTCCTCATACTGGTTTTTATTTTTTATTTTTTCTGGAGGCTGCTTAACTCCTCCCCCCTTCTCTCCTTTGGAATAATGTGGTGGTGGGTTACTTTGCTTCCGGTATGTCAGATCTTCCCCCACCATGAATTGATGGCAGAGCACTATCTCTATCTGCCCTCAATTGGATTCCTGCTGGTTATGGCACTACTGGTGGTGGAAGGGATAGAGAGAGGCAGGTGGAAGCAATTCGTCTATAGCTCCCTTTGTATAGTGATTGTGCTCTTTTCAGTGAGAGCGGTGTACCGTAACGGTGAGTGGAAAGATGCAACAACCCTATGGGAGGAAACGGTAAAAATTGTTCCTCACTGTGTGAGGGCTCAAAATAATCTGGGTGTGTGCTACTACACACAGGGACGGTATCAAGAAGCTAAAGAAAAACACCAGCTAGCCCTGCGCGTAAGCCCTGACCATGTTGACTCCTACAATAATCTAGGTAATGCCTGCTTGGCGTTGAGATTGGATAAGGAGGCTGAGGAGTACTATACGAGAGCACTGGAGTTAGACCCCTCCTATGAAAAGGCACACAGCAACCTGGGAATGGTGTGCATTAAAAAGGGGAGATATCAGGAAGCATTGGCCCATTTAACAGAAGCCACGAGATTAAACCCGCGCTTTGCATATCCCTACTATGGCAAGGGACTTCTCATGCTCCTCTTGAAAAATATTTCTAAAGATTCGGATAGTATCCAATTAAATGATGCCTTTAAAGGTTCTTATGGCATCTTTTTAAAAGATGTTTTAAAAAATCCTGATGCTATCCTTTGGTGGGCTCTTGACCAGTTTAAGAAGGCTATCTCCTATAACCCAGGATTTGCTGAGGCCTATAGTAATTTGGCAAGCGTGTATATCTTGAGGGGGCAGTATGAGGAGGCAGAGCGAGCGTTACTCACCGCCATTCGATTAAAGCCTGGCCTGGTAGAGGCCCATAAGAACTTGATTGAACTATACGAGATTGTGGGGAAGAAGGATAAAGCCGCTGAGGCACGTGTAAACATGCTCGCACTTGCTCCAGAGAGTGGAGAGAACTTTTACCGAATGGGAGTGCTCTATAGGTCTCAGGGGGATTATGCTCGTGCCCTCACCGCGTTCAGGAAGGCACTTGTCTTGCAGTATGAGTCTGCAGAAATCCACAATGAACTGGGGATTGTGCTTAGGGCACAGGGAGATTACAAGAGTGCGGTAAGTGAGTATCGAAAGGCGCTCTCCCTCTTACCAGAGTACGCGGAAGCTCACTATAATCTAGCGCTCACCTATCAGAGCATGGGGATAGTTGATGAGGCCCTCCTTCACTACCAGAGGGCGTTAGCGCTCAAGCCTCAATTTCCCCAGGCCTTAATTAATATGGGGAGTCTCTACGCACGCAAGAAAGACTATGAAAAGGCGATCACGCTGTTCAAAAAGGTGGTTGAGTTGGAGCCCTCATCAGCGCTCGCTCATAACAACCTTGGTAACGTGTATCGGGAAAAAGGTAACTATCGGGAAGCGATTAAAGAGTATGAAACAGCTGCAGGTGTGGATGCTACCTATAGCGATCCTGATTTTAATCTTGGTCAACTATATTTGAAAGATTTAAAAGAGACGGCAAGGGCACTTTATCACTACAAGAGGAGTATGGCGATCACTCCACACCATCCCCGGGTAGCTGCTCTTAAAAAAGAGGTAGAGAATTTAGAGAAGGTGGTGGGTACAACTTCCGTAAGCTCAGAGTAAGTAGTGGTAGGTGAGCGTTATACCTTGACCTTAGTGTATATTAGTGGTATTCAAGACATTAAGAGGGCGTAATCCGTTACCTACTGATAGGACGTGGTGGAGTGGCATGGCGGGAATTCACAAAACATTTAAATCACTGAGTCAGATCCTCTTGGACTCAGAAAAGATCAGCAGGGATAAGTTAGACAAGGTGCTCTCAATGCACCCCAGTAGCACTGAAGAGCTGGGACGGCGACTGATAGATTTAGGATTCATCTCAGAAACGGTGTTGCTGGAAACCTTCAGTGAATTCTTGAGTATCCCTTTTGTTTCATTAAAAGATATTCCTCCTCAGTCGATAGTGCTGGAGGGCCTTTCAGAGAAATTTATGCGGCAGTATAAATTTGTTCCCTTGGGTTTAAGTGACAAGGTGGTAACCATTGCGGTGAGCGATCCTTATGATGCCTATACCCGCGATGCAGTAAAAATGGCAACCGGCTATGAGGTAGAGATCAACCTTGCGCGTGAAGAGGAAATTCTAGATGCGGTAGGAAAATTATTCAATACCGACACCACCTCGATGGATAGAATTATCGAGAACATTGCCATGGATGAGAGAGAAGGGGTAGCCATTGATGAGGATGGCGATGTTGACCACCTCAAAGATCTTGCCTCTGAAGCACCTGTGATTCGTCTGGTTAATCTCCTCATTACTCGAGCGATTGAACTGAGGGCAAGTGATATCCATCTGGAGCCTTTTGAGGGAGATTTTAAAGTGCGGTATCGTGTTGATGGTGTGTTACAAGAAGTGGAGGCACCTCCCAAGAGGCTTCAGGCTGCGGTGATTTCAAGGATAAAGATTATGGCGAAATTGAATATTGCCGAGAGAAGGCTTCCTCAGGACGGTCGAATAAAACTGCGGGTGTTGGGTAAGGAAATTGATTTCAGGGTGTCCACCCTGCCCACCATGTTCGGTGAGAGTGTGGTGTTGAGAATACTGGACAGAGAGAGCGTGATTCTTAATCTGGAGAAATTGGGTTTCCCGGATTATGACTTGGTAAAATTCAGGGACTTAATCAATCGTCCCTACGGCATTATCCTCGTCACCGGTCCCACCGGGAGTGGTAAGACAACCACCCTCTATGCAGCATTGAGTGAAATTAATTCTCCTGAAAAAAAGATTATCACAGTGGAGGATCCTATTGAGTATCAGTTAATGGGTGTGAATCAGGTTCAGGTGAAAGCCGGTATTGGACTCAGTTTTGCCAATGTATTGAGATCGATATTGAGACAAGACCCCGATATTATTATGATCGGGGAAATCAGGGACGCGGAAACAGCAGAGATTGCTATCCACTCAGCGCTTACCGGTCACCTGGTGTTTAGCACCTTGCATACCAATGATGCGGCAGGGGCTGTTACCAGACTGCTCGAGATGGGGGTGGAGAACTATCTCATCTCGTCCAGTATGCTCGGTATCATGGCTCAGCGATTGGTGAGGGTGATGTGCCCTGAGTGTAAAGAACTTTACACACCTGAAGTAGGAGTGGCCGAAGAGTTGGGGGTGAGCCATAGTGAGGTGAAGGGGCTCACCGTTTATAAAGAAAGAGGGTGTGAACGGTGTGCCCACACCGGGTATAGAGGGAGGCTTGGGATCTTTGAGCTTTTACCCATCAATGATGATATCCGGGAATTGATCCTGGCAAAAGCCCCGTCCAATGTGATTAAAGAAAAGGGAAGGAGCTATGGCATGAAGACCTTGCGAGAAGCAGGGTGGCATCGGGTGAGAGCGGGCATTACTACTGTCTCAGAGGTGGTGAGAGTAACGCAGGTAGAATAAGGAGAGAGGAGAGGCAAGAGGGAAGAGAGAAGAGGCAATAAGCAAGAGGGAAGAGGGAAAAGATGAAAGGCGATAAGCAAAAGGGAAAAGGCAAATACTCAAAGTCCACAATCCCCAATCCGAAGTAGGGACACACAATGCCGGAGTTTTCCTATAAAGCAACAGACAGGATGGGTAAGATTGTTGAAGGTTTGATGGAAGCGCCTGAAGAAAAGGCGGTCATCAATAAGCTTCAAAATCTGGGTTACATCCCTATTAAGATTGGTGCTCCCAGCAAGAGTAGAAGTTTCAGTCTCGAAATTGATATCACCGCTTTCTTTAAAAGGATTTATTCAAGAGATGTAATGACCTTCACCCAGCAGCTCTCCACCCTCGTATCAGCAGGCCTGCCTTTAGATAAGAGTCTCTTCATTGTTGCTGAATTGACTGAGAAGAGTGAACTTCAAAAGGTGGTAAGGGATGTGTTAGCCAGCATCCAGGGAGGAAGCTCTTTTGCCGATGCCCTGGTAAAACATCCCAAAGTATTTTCCAAGCTGTATATCAATATGGTGAGGGCAGGGGAGGCAGGGGGGGTATTAGAGCTGGTGCTTGAGCGTTTAGTGAACTTCCTGGAGAGTTCCCAAGAGTTAAAAGACTATATCACCTCATCCATGCTCTATCCCGTCTTGCTCACCGGGGTGTGCGGGATTGCCATAGTAATTCTACTTACCTTTGTTATCCCCCGATTTTCTACCATGTTTGAAGAGGTGGGTAAGGGGATTCCTGCCTCTGCGCAATTTCTTCTGGGACTGAGTGCATTCATAAAAGGATACTGGTGGGTAATCCTGGGGGTGGTAGCAGGAATAGTGGTGAGCGTAAAAAAGTACCTCGCCACGGAGCAAGGGCGCCTGAAGTGGGACGGACTGAAGCTGAAGCTCATTGTGGTGAAAGCGCTGGTGCAAAAAATTGAGGTGGCGCGTTTTGCGAGAACGCTGGGGACGTTGATAAAAAGTGGCGTTCCTATTCTCAGTGCCCTAAACATTGTTAAGGAGACCATTGGCAATGTTATCATTGCAGGTTCACTGGTGGGTATCCACGAGGGGGTTAAAGAGGGAGAGGGAATTTCCAAACCTTTAAAAAATGCTAATACCTTTCCTCCTCTCGCAATCCATATGATCACGGTGGGTGAAGAGACGGGAAAATTGGACGAGATGCTGCTTAAGGTAGCGGACACCTATGAGCAGGATGTACGCAATGCCGTAAAACGCTTCATCTCACTACTGGAACCTGCCCTCATTTTTTTTATGGCGATTGTGGTAGGAGCTATTGTGATTACCATGTTACTGGCTATCATCAGCGTCAATGATATTTCATTTTAAATAGTGTCTGAACGAAAACCCCGGTGTTGGCTCTATTGTCATTTCGACCCCTTCGTTTTACTCAGGGTAAATTCCAGGAGAAATCTTTGAATTTGTATGAGATTTCTCAGTCGCTTCACTCCTTCGAAATGACAGCCGATGTGGTGGGTGAGGGTTTTCGTTCAGACACTAAATAGCAGTGGGGGAGGAGGTTAGTATGAGAAGAGAAAAAACCAAGAGAAAGAAGTGGACGAGGGGGTTTACCTTGATAGAACTGCTGGTAGTGCTGGTGATCATTGGTCTCCTCGGTGCACTGGTGGCGCCACGGTTTGTAGGTAGAAGTGAGACTGAGAAACCCAAGATCGCTCGTGCGCAGATTGAATTGTTAGGCACCGCATTGGATACCTATAAGCTTGATGTAGGCAAATATCCTGAGAATCTTAAGCAACTGATTGAAACTGGTCAAGAGGAAATGGGTAGGTGGAATGGACCCTATTTAAAAAAGCAGGTCATCCCTACAGACCCGTGGAGAAATGAGTATGCCTATAAATACCCTGGTGAACATGGGGAGTATGACTTAAGCTCTTATGGAAGAGATGGACAGGAAGGGGGAGAGGGACTCGACAAAGAAATTAACAGCTGGGAAGTGGATCAATAGTAGAGGTAAGTGATCCGTTGGTTATGGTTAGTTGACCGTTGGGGTAGTGAACCATTAAGTAGTGAGTACCTCAAAGAGGCATACCTAATTAGTGTCCGAACGAAAACCCCTGTGTTCGTTTTATTGTCATTTCGACCCCTTCGTTTTACTCAGGGTAAATTCCAGGAGAAATCTTTGAATTTGCATGAGATTTCTCAGTCGCTTCGCTCCTTCGAAATGACAGCTGATGTAATGTGTGAGGGTTTTCGTTCAGGCTCTAATCATTGTAGGGGCAGTACACTACAAACAACTAACCATAGATGGTTGACCATTAACAACGAGCACCATGCATTATCGTAGGTTTTCTATTAAAGACGATGGATTGAGGAGATCGAGAGGTTTTACCCTCCTTGAGTTGATTCTCGTGCTCGTGATCATGGGGTTTCTCACCTCACTGGTTGCCCCTGCCATTACTTCTCTTACCGGCCTTAAGCTTAAAACTGCGGCGAGGAAAGTTGCCGCGGGGTTGCGTTACGCACGAAGCCAAGCCGTTACCAGCGGTTGTGATTACCAAGTTGTCTTTGATTTTGAAAAGAGAGAGATGATGGTTGAGCGCCTTGAGGAAGAGGTGTTTTATAAGGAGGGGGAACGTGAAGAAAGTGAAGATCCCGGGGTGCGGGGAGAAAGTAGATTTGAAGGAAAGGTTCGCCCCTCCACCATGGAGAGGCAAAAAACCTTCACCCTACCAAAGGAAGTTATGCTTTCAAAGGTGGTGGTAGAAGATGAGGAGATTACCGAAGATGAAGCAATAATAGATTTCTATCCTAATGGGAGTTGTTCCGGTGGGGAGGTTTTTCTTGCAGATGAAAGAGAGAGAGAATACAGGATTGACCTTGATTTCCTCACGGGGGTGGTAACCATCGCGCTGGAGGAGGAGACGTAAAATGTTAAGAGTATCCTCTCAGAGGGGATTCACCCTACTTGAAATCCTTCTCGCAATTTCCCTTCTGGGCATTGGTCTCACCGTCATCATGCAGCAATTCTCAGCGGGGTTGCGTATCGCCAGCACTTCCCGTGATTACACCACCGCTACCATTTATGCCAAGCAGAAGATAGAAGAGTTTTTAGTTGAGGAAGAGATGGGGGAGAAAGAAGAGAGTGGGAGCTTTGAGGACGGTTACTACTGGCAGGTGAGTATCACGCCCTATGAAGACTATCTTGAGGAAGGGGAGAGTGATCTCTTTGAATACCTTCCCTTGGAGATGTATCGCGTGGAGTCGGTAGTGTCATGGAAGGAAGGTGAGAGGGAGAGACATATAAGCTTGGTGACTTTAAAGACGGTGAAAAAGAAAGTAGGGTTGTAGCAACTCATAGGGTTCAGGGGATAGGGAACAGGGAATAGTAAATCGTAAATGGTGATGAAGTCGTAAAAAGTCAAAGAAATTGTCATTGCGAACGAAGTGAAGCAATCTCTGCCTTTGTAAGTAGTTGAAAAACCAAGATTGCCACGTCGCTTCGCTCCTCGCAATGACACCTGTCAGGACTTTTTACGACGTTATCAATAGTAAATGGTGGTAATAAGTGAAGCATTCTTTCTTGATTTATGGTGAGCAGTATCAATAAAAAAATAATGAGTAGAACAACAGGCATAACGAACATGTTATATGGGGCAGCTATTCGAACCATGCTAAAAAAATCAACTTTAAATCGTTTTACCCTGCTGCCTTCTCCCTGCCCCCTTCTCCCTGCAAGGGGGTTTACCTTGCTTGAGCTCCTTCTCGCTATGGTTATTCTTTCTTTCGTCCTGATAGCGATTTATGAAACCCTTAGTGTGAGTTCCAGAGCCTGGGAGAAGGGTGAAAATGCTGTTGAGAAACTTCAGCGGACAAGGGTGGTGATGGATCTTCTGAGCAGGGAGATTAAGTCGGCGTTCCCCTATGTAGTAACCCCCAGTGAAAAAGATACCCATAAAAAATTTTATGCCTTTGAGGGGGGAAAAGATTCCATAAGCTTTGTCTCCAGCGTTCCCCTGAGGGGAGAGAAAGGGGGGTTATCGTGGCTGTCATTCTGGGTAGAGGAAGGTGAGGGATTAGTAGTGGTAGAAAGGGATGCCTTAAGGACAGACATCTTTAAGGACAAGGACTTTAAAGAAAAAAAGGAGATGGAAGTATTGGATGAAAATATTATCCAGATGCAACTAGAATACTTTGAATTAAAGGGTAAAAAAGAAGAAGGGGAAGGCGAGGGAGAGTGGAAAGAGCAATGGGATGCTGAAAAAGAGGGAGCGATGCCCCATGCGGTGAGTATTGCATTGACCTTTAAAGAAGAGGGAAGAGGGGGAAAAGGTGAAGAAAGATTTTCACGGGAAATGGTTATCCCCCTGATGATTAACAGCAAGAAACTGAAGGTGGGGAGTCGGGATCCGGAACCACGAGGACCAGAAGGCGAGGGGCTGTAAAGATTACCATCTCACTAATACTAGCTGCTATGGGGTATCTACTACCTTCGAGAAGGGAAGCAGGGAACAGGTGGAAGAGCGAGGCAGAGAGGGGTGTTGCCTTGATGCTGGTGCTGTGGGTGATGACCCTGCTCTCGGTCATCGTGTTTGAATTCTGCTCCACCATGAGGATCGAGGCGACAATCGCCAGGAATTTTAAGGAGGGAGAGCGGTCTTACTATTTTGCCCAGGCAGGTATTAGTCGAGCTATGGTTGAGATTGTCAAAGCAAAGAGTGCGATGAAAAAATTTAAGGG
>Ga0315291_10002425_pt1 | contig 24480 bp, 17 predicted proteins | sample YL17G12_20_MG_FD_203070 | JGI IMG/M metagenome (GOLD analysis project Ga0315291, IMG submission 203070) | Sediment microbial communities from Yellowstone Lake, YNP, Wyoming, USA - YL17G12_20 | ecosystem: Environmental > Aquatic > Freshwater > Lake > Sediment | place: USA: Wyoming | collected...
TACAGTTAAGGCAATTTCCAAAAAGTATTCCCTTAATACTGACCATATTCTCTTCTATTCAAAAACAAATAACTACATATTCAATATCCCGTATGCTCCATACGATGACAAATATCTCGCCCGTTTTAAATATGAAGATGAGTATGGAAAATATAGATGGAATGTCATGGCGACATATTCCAAAGAACGATTGGATAACCTATTAAAGGAAGGAAAAGCGAGATTCGGACCGGATAGCAAGTATCCTGAATTTAAACAATACATTTGGGAGTTAAAGGGTAGGCCTGTAGAAAATATCTGGAATGATATTGATATGATAAATGCATATAGCATTGAAAGAATTGGCTACCCAACCCAAAAGCCAGAGGCACTCTTGGAGAGGATTATCCAGGCCTCGTCAGATAAAAGTGACGTTATAGCGGATTTCTTCTGCGGCGGCGGCACGACGCCAGCGGTGGCACAACGGTTAGGGCGTCGCTGGATCACCTGCGACCAATCGCGCGTCGCGGTGGCGATCACAGCGGATAGACTGGCGCGGCAAATCGAGAAGCAAACGGGCAAGATGTTCCCCGTGCCGGACTACACAGTCGAGCACTGGGGCGTGTATGAGGTGCGGCGGCTGGCCCAGGCCCCGACCGAACAATTCCGCGCCTTCGTACTGCGTGCTTTCGGCGCGGTAGTGGAGGAGCGCGAGGCAGGCATCCACGGCTACAAGGGCGCGATACCCGTCTGGGTGGGCGAGCCGGACCAGAAGAAGGCGGTGACGGCGGCGGACGTGCAGGCGTTCGCCAACGCCATGCGCAAGACGCTACGCTACAGGCAGGACAACCTGCGCGACGGGATCATGCTGGCTTGGGCGTTCCGGCCCGACGCGGTGGAGGCCGCGGACCGGCTGCGGCGCTTGGAACAAACCGACCTGAACTTCATACGGTTGGATATGATCCGCATTGACTCGCCACGTTTCCGCGAGCACGTCACGGCGCTTTCGACGGACAACGCCGACTACGAGAACTTCCTTACATTCGTTCAACCGCCGAGGGTGGAGGTGGGTTACAAGCGCATCGCCCCGCGAACCTACAAGTTCGATGTGAGCGAAACGGTAGTGATGAACGCGGGTGCGAAGATTATTAACGTGCAGTGGGACTTCGATTACGGCGAGCGCTTCAGCAGCACTCCGGGATACTCATTCGTGCGGGGGAGCAAGAAGGAGCCGGAGTTGCAGGCGCAATACGAGTTCCTAAAGACAGGTAAGAAGCGCATCGCCTGCAAGGTACAGGACGACTTGGGCGGCGAGGGACTGTGGACCGCCGACATCGAGGTTAGCTGACCCATGTTCAACCGTTTTGCTCGATATGAAGATGCTTTTCGGGACTGGCGACGAGATGGAATGCCAGGACTTAAGGATAAATCCTATAAATACATTGAGTTTTTGACATCAGAAGATGACGACCAGGCGTCCCGGTTGGGAACGCTCTGGCCACATCAATGGGAGTCATTTCTGCGGGTGGTCTATGCGCACGAGATACTTGGCAAGGTAGAAATCGGGGCAGACGGGTTGCTATTGAACGTCGTAACGGGCGGCGGCAAGACGGCGGTCATCGCGGCGGTAATTGCGTGGCTGCGCATTTCACACAACATCCAGAAGTTCGTGATACTTTGCCCTAACCTGATCGTGCGGGACCGGTTGGACGACGACTTCGATGGCGGGAAGGTCTTCAAGGACCGTGACCTGCTACCCGACTGGGCGCATATTCGACCGAAGGATTTTCCGTTGACGACGCTCGGTTCTGGTAAAGGTGGCGGCTGGAGTGATCTTTTCAGTTCGGATGTGATTCTCGGTAATATCCATCAGTTCTACCTGAGTAATAAGAGCGGGCAAAGCAATCTTTCGGCCTTGATGAACGGCCCTGAGTTCGCGCTATTCAACGACGAGGCGCACAATTCCCCCGCGCCGGAATACGAGGCGACACTAAAGCGAATGAGGGAAAAGGTGGTGTTGCGCGTGGACACGACGGCGACGCCCGATCGCGCCGACGGACAGACGCCCGACAGCGATATGATCTATGAGTACAGCGTGACGGACGCTCTCGCGGATGGCATTATCAAGACACCGGTAGTCTATCAGCCGGACATCAAGACAGTGCAGTTGACCTATACAGATGCACGAACGGGCCAGCAGCGCAAAGTCGAAGAGATTGATTGGAATGAGGTGGACCGCTTGGGACTGAACGCCACTCAATGGGTGACTGATGACGAGCCAATGCGCCAGCAGATGGCGATTGCGCTGCGCCGTCTGGAAGAGCAGGAACGGCGGGCGAAGAAAAGATACCAACCGATTCTCTTTGTGGTTGCTGTATGCAAGGCGGACGCGCAAAAGGCCGAGCAGACCTTGAACAAGTATTTCAAGGTGAAGACACTGCTGGTCACCGAAGACAGCGATGAGGAGGACCGCCAGAAGGCGCGGGAACTCGGCAAAGAGCAGAAGACGGACAAGCCCTATAAGGCGGTGGTTAGCGTGCTGATGCTTCGCGAGGGGTGGGACGTGCCGGAGGTGGGTGTCATCCTGCTCCTGCGCAGGTTCGGCAGTAAGGTCTATGGGCAACAGGTGGTCGGGCGCGGTCTGCGCCGCGTGCGGGTTAAGGGCGTCGAGCCTTCGGAGCCGCAGGTTTGCGCTGTGGTGGATCATCCCAAGTTGGAGCATCAATGGCTGTGGGACATCTTCAATGCGAAGAAGCGCACAGGCGTTTTGATTGATGATCAGTTCGACGAAACCGAGGACCTGCCACCACCGCCGCCCAAGCAGGAACTTGAGAAGCCGGATTTGGTGATTGATCTTCCTCCGGTTGATCCTTCGGTGATGGATGAAGGCGAGTTTGACGTCGGCGATGTACCGCCGCCGCCGAAGCCACTGGAGAACTGGAAAGAAGCGCTGGACGGTATCGAATACGATCCGACGGTCGTCGAGATAACGAAGGTAGGCATCGCGGGAGTAGTCGGCCAGGAATTGGGCGGCCACGGCTGGAAGACGATCCACTCCGCACCTGACGAAAGTGGCCTAAGCGATGCGGTTGCGCAAGTGTCGGATGAGGCGGTGCGCGATGCCGTGAAATTGGGACTGCTTGACATGGCCGAACTCCTGACCGTTGAAGCGGGCTACGCCGCGACGTTCAAGGATCAGGTTTACAGCGCATTGCTCCACCACGTCCGCGCCAAGTTCCTCAATGGTTCTTCGCTTGGGTTGGCGGAACGGGCGGAGGTGAATTTCGCGTGGAAAATGCTCCGGCAGGTGAAGGCCAAGGTTGGAGCCATTCAAGGACTGATAGCGGGGATCATCGAATATGGCAATTAGCATACACGGGCAGTACGAAAATCCGAAAAAGAGTCCCTGGAGTTTCGAGAAGTATCAGAGCGACCTCGAACGGCGGATGATGGACCGACTGGAGCGGGACCCGCATGTCCTAAAGTGGATGAAGCGGCACGGCATTACCATCCCATGGATTGACAGCCAGAAGCACCAGCGGCGATATGTACCTGATTTCCTCGTTGAATATGAGGACGGGAAGAAGGCGGTCATCGAGGTCAAAGATCCGAGCCGTATTGATTCCAATGATGTTCAGCGCAAGCGCAAGGCAGCGGAGATGTGGTGCAAGCAGCGGAACATGGAGTACATCCTTGCTACCTTTGGATAAGCGTCTATCTATGTAGGGAAGCAAATGGGATTAGCGGACTGGTGTAGCAATTTTTGCTCGAATATTCAGGTTCAGGACGGAGGGACAATCTCTATCCGTTATAAGGCTATAACGCGCCGACTGAATACTGATTTCTGGAGTACGACTTCAGATACGTCTCACAGTCTGTATGTGGGATCATACGGAAGGAATACAGCAATAAAGGGCTTCAGTGACCTGGATATGGTTTTTGAGTTACCGTCATCACTATACTATAAATACGACGCATACAGTGGCAATGGTCAGTCCGCACTGTTGCAGGCAGTGCGTTCTTCGATGCAAAAAACCTACTCAACTTCCACGGTGGGCGGTGATGGGCAGGTTGTTATCGTAAGTTTTCAAGATGGAATAACATTTGAGGTGGTACCTGTCTTTATTAATCAGGCTGGCAGTTACACATATCCAGATTCTAATAATGGCGGCTCTTGGAAGACGACAAATCCAAAGCCAGAAATAAAGGCCATTAAAGATCGTAACGCAATCTGTAATAAAAACCTTATTCCTCTTTGCCGCATGATGCGAACTTGGAAAAGAATGTGGGACGTGCCTATAGGTGGATTGCTTATTGATACATTGGCCTACCAATTCATTGAGAATTACGTATATAGAGATAAGTCATACCTGTACTATGACTTTATATGTCGAGATTTTTTCAAGTGGATGGCTGACCAGAGTTCAGAGCAAAGCTACTGGAAAGCCCCTGGCAGCGGCCAGTTTGTTTATGGAAAGGGGTTGTTTCAATATAAAGCAAAGCGTTGTTACAACATTTCGGTCGATGCCATAGCATATGAGACATCCACACCAAAAAAGGAGTGGTCGGCTAAACAAGAATGGAGAAAGATCTTTGGAACCTCATTCCCAGACTAATGATTCACCGGAGTCCAAGCGAGTTCTCGAAGGTCAACTTCGAGAGTCGTTCGGTAGAGTTGTTTACACCCACAAAACCCATGAAAAATGCGCCGACATCCTTCTTGATCGTCTGTCAACGATAAAGTTGTGGCAAATAATACTGTCAGCAATAACAACAGGCGGGTTCATCTCCGCCTTCTTCGGGGCAGGTAATATTGGGGCAGCGATTGGCGTCATGGTTTCTACGAGTCTTCTTGTTTTAAACGCATATACAAAGAATTACGACTTAGGCGAACTCGCACAAAAACATAAACAGGCTGCGAATGATATTTGGCTTATTAGAGAGAAGTACCTTTCTTTAATTACAGATCTCGCAATGGGCGAAAAGCCAACAGAAACTCTGCAACAAGAAAGAGATGCTTTGGTCGATGAACTGCATTCAGTCTATTCTGGCGCTCCAAGCACTACATTCCAGGCATATAGGAAGGCGCAACAAGCTCTTAAACAGAATGAAGACATGACGTTTTCGGATCAAGAAATTGATGCCTTCCTTCCGAAAGAACTTAAAAGAGGCTAATAATCGCATGCACACGTACCGCAAAAAGCGTCGCTCGTTCCTCGCTATGCTTTTTGCATCCGGTGATACGTGGCAATACTATCTTTCAAACCGTAATGCTCAATAGAAAGAATTTTCAAAATCATTTTAGTGTAAGTGCACCAATAACCGGCACATTTCATTTTTTCTTTGATCACTCTTGCGCATTACGGAAATGCTGCTACACAATCGCATCAAACGCAAATCTTGAATTCAATAAATTATCGATATTCTCTCATCAAGATCGAGGTCATTGATAAGGAGGTGTAATAGTCTGGGCCGGACTTAATCTGACACTGCCCGTCAAGCACAGTTTAGGTGGTGAGAGTTCTTCTGAGTTTTGGTCTTCTAATTCAGGCGAGCTTTTTCCTAACTACCTCGGCAATTCTCTCGCCGTATTTTACTGTTTCCTCTTTGGTAGGGCCTTCAACCATGATGCGGCACATATTCTGTGTCCCCGAATAACGAACCAGAACCCGGCCCCTGTTTCCCAGAGCACCCTCTGCGCCTTTAATCGCTTTGACAATCTCCGGCACTGTTGACAAGTCAGGTCTTGCCTTGACATCTATGTTGATCAAAACCTGGGGGAATACGGTCATGATCTTTGCGAGTTCGGAAAGAGGTTTCCCTTCTGTCTTCATCGCGGTCAGCACTTGCAACGCTGTTATAATGCCATCTCCCGTTGTATGGTGCTCAAGAAAGATCAAATGACCCGAGTCCTCGCCGCCTATTGATGCACCTCTGGCACGCATTTCTTCCAGGACGTTCCTGTCTCCCACGTTGGTCATTACGGAATCTATACCCATTTCGTGAAGGGCAATACCGAGACCTGTATTACTCATCACGGTTCGCACGACCAAATTGTTGCTGAGGGTCCCTTCTTTTTTCATCATCCTCGCACAGATGGCAAGGACCTGATCACCCGTCAGTACCGCACCCTTTTCATCAACGGCGATGAGACGGTCGCCGTCACCATCGAATGCAAATCCGACATCTGCTTTTCGCTTCACCACTTCGTGGGCGAGTTTTTCCGGGTACTGGGACCCGCAGTTAACGTTTATGTTTACTCCATCAGGATGATTAAACAGGGTAGTAACTTGAGCTCCCAGCTCAAAAAAAGTGTCCGGGGCTATTCTATAGGTCGCCCCGTTCGCACAATCGAGGACGATTCTCGTTCCCTCCAGGGTATATTCCTTGGGAAAAGTATGTTTTAAAAAAACCGTGTACCTTCCCCTCGCGTCATCCAGTCGATACACCTTGCCCAGGTCTCCCGGTGCAGGGCGCTCTTTATCTTTGTCGCTTGCGAAAATAAAGTCCTCTATGGCAAGCTCCTTTTCGTCGGGAAGTTTGAATCCTTCGGAAGAGAATATCTTGATGCCGTTATCTTGAAGGGGATTGTGAGATGCGGATATGACGATACCGGCGTCAGCCCTCATGCTGCTTGTGAGAAAGGCAATGCCCGGCGTCGGCATGACGCCGACCATAATGGCATTTACTCCCATGGAGCAGATTCCCGATACGAGGGCGCTTTCAAACATATAGCCGGAAATGCGGGTATCTTTTCCAACAATGACCTTCGCCACATGACCTTTCTTTTTGAACAGATGGGCCGTAGCGCGGCCAATGTTCAAGGCCATTTCAGCCGTCATGGGATATTCATTGGCGATGCCTCGTATGCCATCGGTACCGAAAAGCTTTCCCAAAAATTTACTCCTTCTGCTCCCCCGTTGCAGGAGCTCTGAGTTTTGACCAAAATATCTTACTCTGTCATTATTACGAAAATAGAATTTACCTGTCGCTCCCCTATGGGCTTGGAGACTGTGTCGTAATTCTCTTTTTTGTCATTTCGAGTGAAACGAGAAATCTTTATGATTAATAAAAATGACATGCTAAGATTCCTCACATTCGTTCGGAATGACGTGTTTCCCTAATATCACACATCATCTTGGCGGGAATGACAGGAATGGTATATCTTCAAATCTGTCATTGCACGACAAGCACTATAATCGAGGCCTCTCATGACTGTGTTTTTCTATAACAATCGGGATGATTTTGCAACAAGGATACCTCTGTGGTCTCATATGTGCTGATTGGTGCCGAAGCGCGTCAAGAGAACCCCTCCCAGGCCAAGGACAATGGCGCATACCTTGACCATCCAGCCCACGTACGGTATCCATCCGATTAACCACAGGATCATAAGACCCCAGACAGTCTCACGCATCATGCTTTGATCATTCCTCTTGAGAACGGTGAACAATTTGCGACCAACAAGCTGTGACACTGAAATGAAACCGATGAGGACCGCGCAGAGAACGATAGTCATTTCCAAGGGAATAAGGACGATACCGACAACCGAAATTGCCAGAAGTACGGCCAATGGGACAATCAACACCAGCCCGCCAAGGCCCCACACAGTAACTTTGAAAGGCTTCTCCTTGATGGCTGCCGAAATCAGACGCACCGGCTTCGGAATCAGAAGCACGGTCACGATGGTAATGATCAGAAGGCCGAGGAAAATGGAGATGGAGATAATGGCAAATATCCATGACCACCCTTCCCATTCTTCGCTGAGGGCGTTTGTCACGGCTTGAGAGATATCATTGGAATTGATCTCTGTAACGCTGCCACGGACTTCTGCGCCCCTCCCCCTGACAATGATCCCTCCGAGGCAAAAGACGTTCCCGCCGACGACGGCCGTTTTTGCAAGGACTACAGACCCTCCGATGACTGTCACGTGATTTTCAACGGTGCCCTCCACGGTAATCTGCCCGCCCATGACCAGGACGTTGTGAACCTTCGTGCCTTCCTCAATCGTGAGATCACTGCCGATTTTCACGACACTCGGACTTTCCGCCCTGACTGTTGCCACCGAACAAAAGATGAGACCGAGAATCAGAAAGAGTACCATCTTCTTTTTCATGTCTTTTCCTTCCCGGTTACATGGATCTTAATATCTCTCTACCACCGCCATTTTTCTATACCGTTCCTCTTATGATAATCGGCTGCGACTGCGAAAATATTCAATGACCACAGGGAGTACAGATACTACGATAATAGCAAAGATAACAAAAGTGAAATTACGCCGGACAGCAGGAAGATTGCCGAAATAATATCCGCCAAGGATGAAAATCGCAACCCAGGCAATGCTTCCGGCAATATTGTAAATGATGAAACGCAGGTATGACATTTTCCCGATGCCCGCAACGAAAGGCGCAAATGTACGGATAATCGGGATGAATCTCGCGATGACTATCGTTTTCCCTCCGTGCCTTTCATAAAAATCGTGGGTGCGGTCAAGATATTCCTTGTTCAGAAAACGCGCGTTGTCCTTGTGAAAAACTTTCGGACCAACGAATTTTCCTACGGCATAGTTCACCATATTGCCTGCTACAGCGGCGATTGCGAGGAGGACCAACAGCCATTCGATCTGAAGCAATCCCAGGGCGGCAAAGGTGCCAAGCCCAAACAGAAGAGAATCTCCGGGCAAGAAGGGTGTAACGACAAGGCCGGTCTCACAGAATATAACAAGGAAGAAAATGAAATAAGTCCAACCGCCAAAGAACTGAATGATGGAAGCGAGATGCCGGTCAAGGTGAATAAAAAAATCTGCAAAATTGATAATCAGTTCCATTTTCTTTATCCAAAAAATTATGATCGCTGTGCGCAGGATATCTATCTAATTAGTATAAGAAAGGGTTTGCTGTGTCAACAACAAAGAAGATCTATGTATGAACAAGTGCTTACATCTTTTTGTGCGGCCACTTTTTTAATTGATATTTGCTCTGTTCATGTAATAGACTTTTCCCCCGAGGAGGACTGCTATTCTCGTATTCAGGCCCAGGAAATGCACGAACTATCCGTAACAGAGAGCATCCTTAATATCGTCCTGAAACACGCCCAGACGAATGGAGCCGAGAAGGTTCTCACCATCGGACTTAAGATAGGCGAGCTCAGTGAACTTGTCGGTGAGTGCATTCAGCACTACTTTGATTATCTGAGTAACGGCACCATCGCGGAAGGGGCGGTACTGGAGATTGAAAGAGCGCCCATAATATTTGAGTGCACGGAATGCAAGAATATCTTCCAGGTTTCTTTGAGTCACACGAAAGATTTCACGTGCCCTGCATGTCATGGGGCTAAGGTCACGCTGGTCTCTGGCCGTGAATTTTATATTAAGGATATAACGATCTCGTAATAAGGAGTGATACAATGGCAGACATACGCCTGATTGAAATCAAGGAAGACATCCTGTCTGATAACAAAGACCTTGCCGATGAGATCAGGGATACGCTCAGAAGACATAAAGTTTTCATGCTGAATCTGATGGCTTCACCGGGTGGCGGAAAGACAAGCCTTATCTTGAACACGATCCGCAGGATGAAAGGCGCTTTCAGAATCGCCGTGATCGAGGGCGACATAGATTCCGTGGTCGATGCGGAAAAGGTCGTCAAAGAGGGAATCCCGGCAGTTCAGCTGAAGACGGGGGGGTTCTGTCATCTGGATGCCTCCATGATCAAGTTGGCCATCAACGAAATAGACCTCACCGGTCTTGATCTTGTCATCATTGAGAATATCGGAAATCTCGTCTGCCCCGCTGAATTTGATACGGGCGCCCATAAGCAAGCGATGATCCTCAGTGTTCCTGAGGGTGACGACAAGCCTCTCAAGTATCCCCTGATGTTTAGCATATGCGATGTCCTGGTAATCAATAAAATAGATTATCTTGGTGTTGCCGATTTTGACATGGGTGCCGCAAAGGAGAGGGTCGTCAAACTAAACCCTGGAATTAAGATCATCGAGGCCTCGTGCAAAACGGGCCAGGGAATAGAAGAGTGGACCCGCTGGCTTTCTGATGAACTTAACGCCTATCTTGGCTCCGACAAACGTTGAAGAGAGGAATTACCAATGGATGTTTACGAGAGGCTGCGCGAGATTCTTGATGCCCACCCTTCCGGTGCGCCCAAATCAAAGGCTTTTGATGAAATCCTCCGCATTCTCTTTACACACGAGGAAGCAGAGCTTGCCGTACACATGAGCTTTTCACCAAAGCCCGCTCATGAGATCGCGTCCGCTGCCGGTATTCCCGTGGATGAAGCGGAATACCTGCTCGAGTCTATGGCAGATAAGGCGGCCATTTTTTCTCGTGAGAAAGACGGCAAGCTGTCCTATGGCCTGTTGCCGACAGTGCCGGGGCTGTTTGAATTCCCGCTGATGCGGGGCGGCACTGCGCCGATTCACGGGAGACTGGGAAAACTCTGGACAAAATACCGCAAAGACGGACTTAGTGCCTCCTTCGCCGGGAACCCGACCCCCATGGTGCGGGTCGTGCCTGTCCGGCAAGCCATAGATGCCACTGTCCATATCCATCCCTACGAGGAAGTATCGAAGCTGATCGAGAAGGTGGACTATATTGCACTCGGCCGTTGTGCCTGCCGTGTCAGCGTCGGCGCATGCCATTCTCCCAAGGACGTGTGCCTTTTTTTTGATGCGCCCGCCCGCTTTCTGGTGGAGCGACGGTACGCCCGTGCAATAGAGAGAGAGGAAGCGCACCGCGTCCTGGACAGAGCGGAAGAAGCAGGCCTCGTACACACAAGCAGCAACAGCGCCGATAGAGCGAGCTTTATCTGCAACTGCTGCCCTTGCTGCTGCATAATCCTGACAAGCCGCACCAGACTCAATTTGAGCCATGGTTTTGCGACCAGCGGATTCCAGCCTAATGTTGACAGTGAGGCATGTACAGGCTGTCAGTTGTGTGCAGATGAAAGGTGTCCTATGTCTGCTATTGAAATGAAAAACGACTGCGCAGCAGTCGACTACGAAAAATGTATCGGCTGCGGACTCTGTGTAACAGCCTGCCCGGCTGCTGCCATGATGTTGGTGAGGCGAAGCAAACAACCAGACATACCGGCGACGTTTCAGGATTTGGGAATGAAGGTGCTGAAAGAAAAAGATAAACTGGAGCGCTTTTTAAAAATTACAAAGAGGTAATGCCATAGTGAACTTCATCATGGTGAAGTTGTCAAACCCTCACGAGCCTGCTTCGGACACGGCGAAAAGGTGTGCACCAGGCCTTCTTCGCAAATTGTTCCGTCCGCCGCTTCTTCAGCCTTGTGATGCCTCTTGCGTAAAAATGTATTTCACCGTCTATCATATCTCTCCTTGTTTTTTTTCTTCCGAATTTCGTGTCCGTTAAAAAAATTGCAAATTTATAAAAAAATCCTTGAAAAATTCGGAAAAATTTTTTATGAAGAAGCTAACATACAACATAGAAACGAGGCGAAAATAAAAAAGCAGCCCTACAGATAATATTGCAAGACTCCGTACCACAGACTTTCTCACGTCCGTGGAGCTGTTAGGGCATGGAACAATTGCACTGTCGATTTCCGGGAGCAAAGGCCGTATCCCGATTTAAGCGGGTACTGGGTCCAACTTCTAAAAATATGAAGCATCATTAACTGCTCCACGTGAACCTGTAAAAAGGAGGTAGTGCAATATGCCTTTAGCGAGAGGTCGCACCGATCTACCGGTCCTGTTGCTTCACAATATCGATCAGGCATGGGGTCCCGCCGATATAGATCTCACACTTCAGGAAGTTGCAAATCTTGAGTCAGCCTTAGAAGAGCAGGGGCATCCCGTCACCAATGTGCCTGTCTTCAATGCCGATCTCAGTTCATGCCTCAGCTCCTACGACCCAGACCGGCATATCGTATTCAACTGGTGCGAAGAGATTCCCGGCGTGCCGCACAGTGAAGCGCTCGCTGCTGAGACGATCGAGGAGTTAGATTTCACATACACAGGCTCAACGCCCGAAGTGCTGCGTTTCTGTTGGCATAAAGAGAAGGTTAAGCGACTGTTGGAAAGAACCGGTGTACCGACGCCACGCTGGCGTATTTGTGATTCCCTCGAGATCGATGATTGGAATTGTTTTCCGGCGATTGTGAAGCCGTCCAGGGAACACTGCAGTCATGGGGTAACTACGGATGCCGTCGTCACTTCACCTCATGAATTGAAAGATCGGATTGTTTATATACTCGACGCATTCCGTCAACCTGCTCTCGTTGAGGACTTCATTGACGGGCGGGAATTTCACGTTTCCCTCTGGGGTAATGGCAGCGTCCGGATGCTGCCGCCAGCCGAAATGGATTTTGCCGCCTTCGACGACGTGCGTGATCGTCTCTGCACCTACGATTCCAAATTCATACCCGGCTCATCCCACTATGTGAAGATTGGCCTGCAATTGCCTGCGCCCCTCAATGAGGCCGAGTATGAACGGTTAAAGAAGACCAGTGTTCTGGCATACAAGACCACCGGCTGCCGTGACTATGCCCGGCTTGACATCAGACTTCGGGACGGTATTTTTTATATCCTTGATGTTAATCCCAATTCCGATATCAGCGCTGAAGCCAGTATGGCCTGCGCCGCTGAATTTGCGGGCTACTCGCATGGGGAGATGATCAGCCATATCGTCAACCTTGCCGCCAAGCGTCATCCTGTCTTCAGAAAACGCCCTGCAAGAGCGGTCGCGTTATCACAATCTTTTCAATATGCGTAGCTATCCCTTCCTGCTTTCATTACCAGTCCCCATATAACATGCATCTTGTTCATCCTCTGTCTGATCTGTCGCACGAGCGCCCTCATCGTTTGCAATTGAAGCTCTCCGCAGCAAGCTGCGGAGAATCTTCGATTCTTATGGAACCGTATCGTTCGGCATTCGCTCGCTTACCCCGCAGCAAGCTACGGGGAATGCGCTCGCTACCGAATTCAATTTCAGGCCGCCTTCTCGCAGTCCGATTCTCGCCGGCACAGACACACTCCGCTCCTCTCTTCTTCAGGGCGGGCGGGCTTTTTTCTTGACATGCAAAGGACTTGTTCCTATACTTGGTTCGCCAATAAAGCCACCTCTGCCGGCTCGTATATCAAATGCGTACGGAAAATACGGGAAGGCAGATTGAGGGGAAAAGCAGGATAATTTTCGGAAAGTGCTTTGCGTTTCCCTCTGCTGGTCACTCTTTAGTAATTGTTTGAGCTTGTTTTTGAATCCCCCTAACCTCTTCTAATAGAGGCGGTGGGGAAGGAGATGAATGGGGAAACAAGTGGAAGGCATAAAACAGTCTGAGGCCCCTTATTCCAAAGTTTTCAATACCAGGCTCTGGGAAGATATCCAGAATAGAATCTCCAGGGTTTTAGGCGTCAGTATAAAAGTAGTTAGCGAAGACGGTTCCATCAATATCCCGGAAAGCAACTTTTCTGCCGTATGTGATCTTCTGAAAACCTCCGGAAAAGCCGCCGCCATATGCGCGGATTTCAAAGTTAAAAACTTAAATAAAGAAACCAGCACCGTCAAGTGCGATACCTGCGGCTTCTCGCATTTCTGCATCTCCACAGATTGCTTTGGAAAAAAGATATTTATCATGGTCGGATTATGCGCAGACCCTGCATGGAGCAAAGCGGGACTGAAGAAGATGAGCCGCGATTACGGGATTGATTACGGCATACTTAAGGCTGCATATGAGAAATCGACGTTTTTCGCGCCGGACAGGATAAGAGAACTGGCCGAGTTAATCCTGCACCTTTTTAACATGACAGTCGAGTTTTCTGTACAGGAGTATATAACCGAGAAGGTAACTAAGGAAAAGGAAGAAGAACTTGCCAAGATGACGGCGTTGATGGAGATAAGCATAGTAATAAACTCCACGCGCTATCTAAAACAGCTGTTGAAAATTATTATGCAGTCCGCGGAACACGTCATGCAGGCAGAGGCAAGCTCCGTCTTCCTTATTGATCGGCAAACAGATGAACTTTATTTTGAAGTCGCCACGGGCCCGAAAGAGGAGGAGGTCAAGAAGATCCGGCTGAAGAAGGGTGAGGGTATAGCCGGTTGGGTGGCCTCTACGGGCCTATCGCTGCTTGTGCCGGATGTGTCAAAAGACCCGCGTTTTGCCAAACGCGTCGATGCGGAAACATATTTCGTCACCAGGTCAATCCTCTGCGTACCACTCAAGGTGCGGAACCAGATAATAGGCGTGGTCCAGGTAGTGAACAGATTAGGTGCGGAAAGCTTTTCGGAAAGCGAGACAAAATTTCTGGAGGCCCTGGCGTCACAGGCCGCTATAGCTATTGAGAACACGAACCTGTACGAACATCTGGAAGAGCGCGCTGAACAGTTGAACAAGGAATTGAAGAAGGTTAACATTAACCTGGCAATAGAAAAGCAGCGTATTGAATCCATAGTACAAAGCATGGAAGATGCGGTTATCGCCGTTGACCGGGAAAATAAAATAGTTATGGCAAACAGACTCGCCGAAAAGGTGTTCTCGATAAAATCAGAGCAGGTCATAAACAAAGCCATTAGGGAAAGCATTTCGAACAGAGAGGTTATAGACAATTTTTCGAAGGTCTCAAGCTCAAAGAATTCCCTGCGCGAAGAAGTCGTATTCAAGATAGGAAACGTGGAGCATACGTTCGCCGTTGTGTTCGCGCCTATAATAGACGAATTAGGCGAAACTGCCGGAACGGTCGCGGTATTCAGGGACATCACAGAGTCAAAAGAGATTGACAGGATGAAAACCGACTTCTTAAACATGGTCTCACACGAGCTGAGGACACCGCTGACACCGATACAGGCCTACAGCGAGCTGATAATGATGAGGAACCTGGACACGGAGAAAATTAAAAGCTATGCATGCATTATTAACAAGGAGACCCTGCGGCTGGGCGCGCTCATAGGTGATCTGCTTGACCTGTCAAGGATAGACGCGGGCAAAGGCCTCAGCCTCTCCCCGGAAGAAGTAGACTTCAAAGAACTATTAAACACAGTATACAATACGTTCAAGAGCGCTTCGGCTAGGCACAGAATATCTCTCACAGCGCCCGATAAAGCTGAGAAAATAACGATCGACAGAAATAAAATAATACAGGTTGTAACCAACCTCCTTTCGAATGCCGTCAAATATTCACCTGATGGCGGTGATATTCATATCACCATGGAAGACAGGGACAGCAGGTATTATATATCTGTCTCTGACCAGGGACTCGGAATGCCAAGGGACGCGCTGCCAATAATATTTGAAAAGTTCTATAGAGTAGACAGCCCCGCCGTGAAGAAAATCGGCGGCACAGGCATAGGGCTCTCGATAGTTAAGTACATCGTAGAATTGCATAACGGCGGCATAATGGTGGAAAGTGAAGAAGGAAAGGGAAGCAAGTTTACCTTTTTCATTCCAAAAGCAAAAAAAGCATAACCTGCCTTCGCCTTAAGGCACAACCATTTCGTAACACCATCCGGCGCTCAGTCCCATCCGTCGCGACGGGTTCCCAATTCCTCCCCCTCCTGCCATGAGCTACAGATTCACCTGCGCCCCTGCACATACTGCCTGCCCGAGAGAGATGCAACCGTCGTTGGTGGGTATTGCACGGTGAAAAAAAACATCAAAGCCCGCCTTCTTAAGTTCCCCTATTGTCCCCTCGGTAAGGATGCGGTTCTGGAAGCACCCGCCACTCATGACAACCCGGTTCAACCCTGTTCTCTTCCGTATCGTCCGGGCCATTTTGCAGAAGGCGGCCTGCAAGGTAAGGTGAAAGGAAAAGGCGAGCTCACCGCTGTCCTTTCCCGCCTGCAGCCTTTTAGTGATTATCCGGATCATGGGCGAGAAATCAAGGTGCATGACTCCTCCGACCTCTTCGATGTCGAATTGCATGACCCTGCCGCTCCCGTACCTCGCCATGGCTTCGAGTTCCATGGCCGCCTGTCCCTCGAAGGTAACCTTCCGGCGAAGACCCAAGATAGCGGCAACACCGTCAAAGAGCCTTCCCAGGCTCGACGTCAGGGGGGAATTGAATCCCTGCTGCATTATCCTGTCCATGGTTTCATAGTAGCTTTTCTCCGGCACAATATTCAAACTTCGTGCGACGTCCTGCCAATCATTGCCGTATGCCTGTTTAAGGAGACTCACGGCAATCCGCCAGGGTTCCCTGATGGCCTTCTCCCCGCCGGGCAGGAGGTAAGGTGCTATATGGCCGATGCGCGTGAATGCCGATTCGGATGCAATGAGGAATTCACCGCCCCACACCGTGCCGTCCGTGCCGTATCCGGTCCCATCCATGGCAATGCCGATAACCTCTCCCTCGATGCCATTTTCCGCCATAGAACTTACTATGTGGGCATGGTGGTGCTGGACGCGGATGACACGGGATGCCGTAAGCCCCTCTGCAAACATTGTGGTGTAGTAGCCGGGGTGGAGATCGCAGGCAATTATACTGGGGCTGCATTCTGCGATCTTCTGCATGAGGCCAAGACTCTCCCGATAAAAATCCCTGGCCTCCGGGGTTTCCATGTCCCCGATGTGGGGGCTCAGGAAAGCAAGGTTTCCTTTCAAGATGCACAGGGTCGTCTTCATCTGTGGGCCCAAGGCAAGGATGGGAGGATAAGACTTCGCAAGAGCGATTGGTATCGGTGCAAAACCTCTGGACCTGCGGATGATCCTTCTCTCCCCGGAAGATACAGTAGCAATGGAGTCATCGCACCGTACAAGGATATCTCTGTTATGTACGAGGAAGTAATCGACTATGCCGTCCAGACGCTTTATCGCCTCCCTGTTTTCGATACAGATGGGCTCATCTACCTGGTTCGCGCTGGTCATAACGAGGGCATGAAAATGTTTTTCCAAGAGCATGTGATGCAACGGCGTATAAGGGAGCATGATTCCAAAATCAGACACGCCCGGGGCAACGGCGTGAGAGATCGCATCCCCCTCTCTCTTCTTGGCAAGTACTATAGGCCGCTGGGGATAGAGGAGAATGTGCTCCTCCTCCTTTCCTATCCTGGAAATCCGCGAGGCCGTTTCCACATCTCTCACCATGATGGCCAGCGGTTTTTCCTCCCTGAACTTCCGTGACCTCAACCTTTTTACGGCTTCGTCATTGGCCGCATCAACGGCAAGATGAAAACCTCCGAGACCTTTTATGGCGACTACATATCCGGAAAGAAGCAACTTGATGGCCCTCTCAAGGGGGTCTCTGTCAGAGAGCTGGTTCCCTTTTCCATCAAGAAGATTAAGTGACGGTCCGCAGGCAGGACAGGCATTTGGTTCGGCGTGAAAACGGCGGTCTGCCGGGTTTTCATACTCCTCCTGGCAAAGGGCACACATGGGGAAACAGGACATGGACGTGTTGATCCTGTCGTAAGGTATATCTTTGATAATCGTCAGCCTGGGGCCGCAGTTTGTGCAGTTGATAAAGGGATAGCGGAATCTTCGATCGGCGGGGTCAAAAAGCTCCTTCAAACAGTCGCCGCAGGTGGCGATGTCGGGCGTAATATGAACCTTCCCGGGGCCCCCGGCATCGCTCTCAATAATCCGGAATGCCTTATCGTTATTGACTTCTACCTCTACTGAGGAAATTCCCGAAATGTCGGCAAGAGGAGGGAGCTCTTTGTTCACATTGGACATGAAGGAGTTGATGGCGTCCGCAGGGCCTTCCACCTCGACAACGACCCCGTCCGGGCGGTTCTGAACGAAGCCTGACAGCGAATGTCTTGTTGCTATGCGATAGATAAAGGGGCGGAATCCCACACCCTGAACAACGCCGGAAAACAGGTAGCGTACTCTCTTGATCACTGAATTTTGTTTGCTCCCGTACTTGTCATTTGAAGACTCAGATCAAATTCCCTTCCAAAAAGAAACATGCGTCTTTTAAGAATCGAGATGATACTTGTAATAGGCCGCACAGGTGCCCTCTGATGATACCATGCAGGGACCTATGGGATTGGTCGGGGTGCACGTCTTTCTGAATAGGGAACACTGATCGGGAAGCATGACGCCCTTGAGGACGTCCCCGCAGCCGCAGCCCTTGATCTCTATTGAGTGAATAGGGGGAATGTCAAATTTTTCAAGTGCGTCAAAGGCTTTATATTCATCCCGCAGGAAAAGACCGCTTGCCGGTATTCTGCCAAGCCCGCGCCAGTCTGCATCTCCTGTATAGAAGACCCTGTTTATGATATCCCGTGCACGGGGGTTTCCCTGGGGTTTGACGCCCCTTGCGTACTGTATGGCAACCTCTCTTTTCCCTTCCACAAGCTGACCTAAGATCATCAGTATTCCTTCCAGGACATCAACAGGTTCAAAACCTGTAATGACGGCGGCCCTTCCAGCTTCTGCGATTACATTATATGGACTCAAACCTATGATCGTACTTACATGCCCGGGACAGATGAAGCCGTCAATATTAAGGGAAGGGTCCTCGATGAGGGCTTTGAGGGCCGGAGGCACTACCTTGTGCACGGAGAAGACGGAAAAGTTTTTAATCCCCTTTTTCCGGCAGAGGTCCACGACAGAGGCTACCATGGGAGCCGTTGTTTCAAAACCGATGCCCATCATAACCACTTCCTTTGCAGTGTTCTTCTCGGCAATATCAATGCAATCCGTAGTAGACGCAATCACCCGGACATCCGCTCCCGCCGCTCGAGATTTCTGCAGGCTTGCGCGTCCCGCGCCGGGTACCCTGAGCATATCGCCGAAGGTGGCAAAGATGGTGTTCTTCATTCCGGCAAGGTAAAGGGCTTTATCGACATCATGGATAGAGGTGACGCAGACAGGGCAACCAGGCCCCGAAACAAGCCTTATGTGTTCCGGTAGAAGTTTTTTGATTCCGAAGCGGCCAATCACATGGGTGTGAGTTCCGCAGATCTCCATAAGAGTAATTTCTTTGCCTATCTTCTCTGCGCGTTTTTCTATGGCGGCGATAAGACCCTTTACAAGTGACCTGTCTCTGTACTCATCGATATATTTCATTTAACTCTCTCGTTTAAATCAATTTCGAATCAAGCCTCAAGTCTTGTGCAGGAAGTCTTGCCAGAAGCCTGGAACCTGGGGAATACCCGACCATATGCCTCAATTATAAAATACGCCAACCCCCAAGTAAGCCCCGGAAAATGCTCGCTCGGGTTGCACAAATCATTTCCGTTGGGTGCTTTTTGCATCGAGATATTCCAGCGTCGTCTTCCAGAACGAAAGATCGTACTTGGTTTTCTCGTACAGCCTGGCATTTATGATGGCAAGACCGGCAAGTTCTGCCACGGCTGTGAGGAAGGCCACCTCCTCCCCACTATAATGCCTCATCTCTTGTGAATAGAGCCTCAGGATCCCGATGACACGCTTCCCGGCTATTATAGGAAGGGAAAGTATCGAGGCAATTCCTTCCCGGGCATTTTCATGAGGATACTCGATCCGCGGATCCGTTGTCGCATCGAGGATCAGCACAGGAACGCCCTTCAGTGTCTCGCGGATGCTCTTTTCCATATGGACAGGTCCCTTGTAGAGGTAGCTTTCACTCAGGCCCTTGGATGCGATCATTTCAAGCTCCCGCGTTGTTTCATTGACCAGACGCAGTGAGCATGCCTTCACTTTCATGATCGTAAGCACTTTTCCAATCAACAGGTCTATCACACGCCGTGAGTCCAGGGCGGATAGGATGGCCCTGGCGATATCATGGAGCGCCCGGAAATACTCCAGGCTCTTGGAAGGATCGGCCGGTTCCACGGTAAACGGTCTTAATCGTTGCTTCGGCCTTTTGCGCTCCTCCGGAAGGTCGATACCGACTTGTTTGAGAAGGGAAGAAAGTCTGATGCCCTCATCCTCATAGATTTTCGCATTGGCGATGGCAATCCCCCCCATCTCTGCCAGCGCTGAGACGAATTCGACCTCTTCATCGCTGAAGTCCCGGCGCTCTTCTGAATAAAGCCTGAGAACGCCGATGACCTTATCTTTAGCAACCACCGGGACTGACAGGATCGTGTTGATGCCCTCTCTTATCTTCTCAGCCCTATACTGAATTCTCGAATCGTTGTGAGCATCCTTGACAAGGACGACCTTCCCCTCCATTACTTCCGGGATGCTTTGGTCGGAACTCAAGGGACCTTTGTTAAGATACTTCTTACTGAGGTTCTGCGAGGCAGCCAATTCCAGACGTTTGGTCTGTTCGTCCATAAGCCTTAGACTTCCGGCCTTGGCCCCGAGGGCGCTGACCGTTTTCTTCACCAGAACTTTTAGAATTTCCTTAAGAGACAGAGAGGAAAAAATGGTTTGATTCACATCAAAAAAAGTTCGCAAGTATTCGGTCGTTTTATCTTCCGCCATCATTCACCTTCGCCTTAAGGGATATGAATTTTTTGTGGTTTTAATATAGGGACAAAAGATCTGCCTGTCAAGGGAGTGACGTCCCTCTTGCTATTATGATCCGGCGTTACATCGCCAAGGCGAAATAGCAAACGCCTCATTAGATAACTATTTTGTCTCTTTCTTGAAGAGGAATTTAAATTTATTGCCTGACCATTCGCCGTCATGTTTCGAACCGTCCGGAAGGGTTAAAACCCCTTTGCCGAAAAACTTATCTTCTTTCCAGTTCCCTTCATACGTAGAACCGTCCGGGAATGTCAAAATCCCCTTCCCATGGAACATATCATTTTCCCATTCGCAATCGTACTTCTTACCATCCGGGAGGTTTAAAACCCCCTTCCCATTCTTACTGCCGTTTTTCCACTGTCCGCTATATTTGCTTCCATCAGGCAGGGTCAATGTCCCTATCCCGTTGATATCCCCTTCCTTCCATGCACCTTGATAACGGCTGCCATCAGCGAGTGTCAAGACCCCCTGTCCGTTTGGAAGGCCCTTCTCCCAATCGCCCTCATACTTGCTTCCGTCGGGCCATTTGAAGATCCCCTTTCCATGAAAAACACCTTCCTTAAACAGGCCATCAAAACTGCTCCCGTCCGCATGGCCGTAAACTCCCTTACCGTCATGGGCATCATCCTTCAATGCAAAGTCAACTTGTCCGCTTTCGAAGATTTCTTTGACCAGCTTTTTCAATGCCCCACTCCTCTGTCACACATGCGTAATTTTTCTATCCGACAAATTTGCCGTTCTCAAACCGACCCGCATATTGCCTGCCGCCCGGAAATGTCATAGTCCCCTGACCGTGAGGCATGCCATTTGCCAGTTCACCTTCATATTTTCTTCCATCAGTCAGGGCGAGTATACCTCGTCCATGATACTTGTTATTCTTGAACTCGCCCGAGTATCGGTCTCCGTTTGGATATGTCAAGACCCCTTTCCCATTTGATAACCCATTCTTGAATTCACCTACATATTTTGTACCATCTGCAAGGATCAAAGAACCCTTCCCTTCATATTTTCCCATTTTGAATTGACCTTCGTATTTTTTCCCATCCGGGTAGATATCGAGTCCTTCACCGTGGAATTGATCACCCTGCCATGCGCCTGTGTATTTTCGTCCGCCTGGCAGAGTCAATACTCCTTCGCCTTCTCTCACATCCTTCTTCCAATGACCCGTATAGACGGAGCCATCCGCAAGAGTGAAAATGCCCTGCCCATTTCTTTCTCCCGCTTTCCACTCGCCCATATACTTCTCACCGCCAGGAAAGATCATGGTCCCCTGCCCATGAGGAAGATCATCCTTTAGTTGACCCACATAGCTTCGGCTATCAGGATAGGTTATCGACCACTGTCCATGAGAGATAGCCGCCTTCTTTTCGGGAGCTTCGGTCTCCTCTTCTGCTTTACGTCTTGCCTTTGCCTCGTCTTCCTCGTCAGCTCTGGCCTTAGCTTCTGCCTCTGCCTTTTGTCTGGCCGCCTCCTCCGCCTTCTTTCTGGCCTCTGCTTCCTGCTTCGCCTTCGCCTCTTCTGCCAAACGCGTTTCTACTTCAGCTCGCGCCTTTGCCTCTGCTTCCGTCTTAGCTCTCGCTTCCGATTCTGCCTTCAGCCTGGCCTCTGCCTCTTCCCTTGCCTTTGCCTCTTCTGCCAAGCGTGCCTCTATTTCAGCCCGCGCCTTTGCCTCTGCTTCTGCCCTTGTTTTCGCTTCTGATTCCGCCTTCTTCCTCGCCTCTGCCTCTTCTTTCGCCCTCCTTTCAGCTTCTTCCCTTGCCTTTCCCACTTCCACTAACCGAGCTTCTACAAGAACTCGCGCCTTGGCCTCTTCTTCCGCTTTCGTTTTCGCTTCCTCTTCTGCCTTCTTCCCGGCCCCGGCTTCCGCCCTGGCTCTCTTTTCAGTTTCCTCTCTCGCCCTCATCTCGGCTGCCAACCGGTCTTCCACTTCAGCCCGCGCCTTTGCCTCCGCTTCCGCCTTCGCCTTTGCTTCCTCCTCAGCCTTCTTCGCTGCCTCTGCTTCTTCTCTGAACCGCGCTTCCGCTTCTTCTCTCGCCTTCAACTCGGCAGCCAGTCGGGCTTCCACATGGGCCCGCGCCTTTGCCTCCGCTTCCGCCTTCGTTTTCGCTTCCTCTTCCGCTTTCTTACCAGCGCCGGCTACCTTCGCGAACCTCGCTTCGGCTTCTTCTCTCGTTTTCAACTCAGCAGCCAGACGCTCTTCTACACGGGCCCGCGCCTTCGCCTCCGCTTCCGCCCTGGCTATTGCTTTCTCTTCTGCCTTCCTCGCTGCCTCTGCTTCTCCTCTGAACCGCGCTTCTGCCTCTTCTCTCGCCCTCAGTTCGGCCGCCAAGCGGCCTTCTAGATCAGCCCGCGCCTTTGCCTCCGCTTCCGCCCTTGCCCTCGCCTCCTCCGCTCCCTTCTTTCCCGCTTCGGCTATCTCTCTGAACCGCGCTTCCGCTTCTTCTCTTGCCTTCAATTCTGCAGCCAAGCGGGCTTCCAGTTCAGCTCTCGCCTTCGCCTCCGCTTCCGCCCTGGCTATTGCTTCCTCTTCTGCCTTCCTCCCGGCCCCGGCCGCCTCCGTAAACCGCGCTTCTGCTACTTCTCTCGCCCTCAATGCGGCCGTCAGCTGCTCTTCCACGTGGGCCCGCGCCTTTGCTTCCACGTCCGCCCTGGCTCTCGCTTCCTCAGCCGCCCTCTTCCCGGCCTCCGCTTCTTCCCTTGCTAACTTTTCAGCTACTTCTCTCGCCTTCAACTCGGCCGCCAAGCGGGCTTCTACGTGGGATCGCGCTTTTGCCTCCGCGTACGTCCTCGCTCTCGCCTCCTCCGCTGCCTTCTTCTCTGCTTCCGCTACTCCTCTGAACTTCTCTTCGGCTCCTTCTCTCGCCCTCAGTTCAGCCGCCAGCTGCTCTTCCACGTGGGCCCGCGCCTTTGCCTCTGCCTCCGCCCTTGCCTTCGCTTCCTCCGCTGCCCTCTTTCCGGCCTCCGCTTCCTCCCTCGCTACCCTTTCGGCCGCTTCCCTCGCCCTCACCTCGGCAACCAGCCGGGCTTCCAGGTGCACTCGCGCCTTTGCCTCCGCTTCCGCCCTTGCCCTCGCCTCCTCAGCCGCCTTCTTCTCTGCGTCCGCTACTCCTCTGAACTTCTCTTCGGTTTCTTCTCTCGCCTTTAATTCGGCTGCCAACCGGGCCTCCACTTCCACTCGCGCTCTCGCTTCCGCATCCGCCCTTGCTTTTGCTTCCTCCGCTGCCTTTTTCCCTGCACTCGCTACTTCTCGGAACTTTGCTTCCGCCTCTTCTCTCGCCTTTAATTCGGCTGCCAACCGGGCCTCTAAGTGGGCTCGCGCCTTTGCTTCCTTCTCAGCCCTGGCCTCCGCCTCCGCTCTTGCTCTTGCCTCCTCAGCCGCCTTCTTCCCTGCTCCGGCTTCCTCTTTCAACTTCGCTTCGGATTCTTCTCTTGCCCGGAGCTCTGCCGCCAAGCGGGCTTCCACTTCCAATCGCGCCTTAGCTTCCGCCTCCGCCCTTGCCTTCGCATCCGCCGCTGCGTTCTTTGCGGCCTCCGCTTCTTCTCTGAGCCTTGCTTCCGCCTCCTCTCTGGCCTTCAAGTCCGCTGCCAACCGAGCTTCTACTTGAACTCGCGCCTCTGCCTCTGTCTCCGCCCTGGCTATCTCTTCCGCTTCCGCTTTTGCCTGCAGCTCTAGCGCTAATCGGGCTTTCCCGTCGCTTTCGCTGCCGCCCTTCCACTTGCCTTCATATTTTGTCCCGTCGGAATATGTATATTCTCCGTTTCCATGCGGCAGGCCTTCCTGCCATTCGCCTTCATATCTGCTGCCATCGGGCCACACGTACGTTCCCATTCCATGCGGGAAGCCATCCGTCCATTCTCCCGTATATTGGCTTCCGTCCGGCCACGTAAATGTTCTCTGTCCACTATATGGATCGTCCTTCCAAGCAATTTTGTACTGTTCTTTTCCGGATGATCCCCTGGCTAAACGCTGCAACATTCTTTCCTGCCTCTTATCCTTACATCTTCGTAAAAAAGAGGTGATCCTATAATTTCGGTAGTAAGGGAATGTCAAACAACAAAAACTGACGACATCATGTGCATACTTCACTACGTGACAAGATCCACTTGAACTAATACATATAATAGAATTGGT
>Ga0315291_10002427_pt1 | contig 24460 bp, 17 predicted proteins | sample YL17G12_20_MG_FD_203070 | JGI IMG/M metagenome (GOLD analysis project Ga0315291, IMG submission 203070) | Sediment microbial communities from Yellowstone Lake, YNP, Wyoming, USA - YL17G12_20 | ecosystem: Environmental > Aquatic > Freshwater > Lake > Sediment | place: USA: Wyoming | collected...
GCCGTGGAGACGGTCGTCACGCTGAAAAAGGACATTTCCCGGTCCGCGGACCTGCGGCCCTTCGAGAGATCGCTCCTCGATTTTCTCTTCAAGGAGGCCGTGCCCGTGGGGACCAGCCCGGGTGCCGCTTTCAGCATCGACGAGCTCCAGAGCTTCATGAGGAAGAAGCCCCAGAAATTCCAGACCTGGTACTTGAAGTGGACCAAGGGGATCCGGGAAGAAGCGAAGTCCCTGGGCTTCCTCGAGCCGGAGGGGCTTAAGGCGAGGAATATCTTCTACGCCGTTTCCGTGCCCGCGGCCGTCCTGACGCTCAGTCCCGTCCTGCTCATCCTCGCGTTGGTCCTCGTCCCGACTTTTAAAAGAAGGACGATGGCCTGGGCCCGCGAGAACGAGGCTTGGAACGGCCTCAAGCGCTTCCTCGACGATTTCTCGGAATTCAAGGAGATCCCCGCGGAAGCCTACAAGCTCTGGGAACACTACCTCGTCTTCGGCATCCTCTTCGGCAACGCCAAGAAGATCCTCAAGATGCTGCCGGTCATCCTCCAGGACGAGCGGGCCGCCGTCCCCGTGTGGTACGCCGGGTTCACCCAGGCGAATTTCCTGGCCGGCGGCGGCCTTCAAAGCGCGATCAGCAGCATCGAACACACGGCTACGGCCATCCACCAGGCCAGCACCTCGGCCGCCCACTATTCCTCGGGCGGCGGCGGCGGTTTCAGCGGCGGCGGGGGTGGGGGCGGCGGCGGCGGTGGAGGAGGCGCGGGCTGATGAGGACCGCCGCGAAATCCCGGCTCGGAGCGCTGGCCCTGGCCGTCGTCTGCCTTTTGCCGGCGGGCTGCGGGACGCCGTCCGAAGAAGCCCGCGTCAAGGAGTTCCTGAATAAATCCGTGGCTCTGGCCGAAAAAATGGATGTCGGGGCCTTGATGGAGCGCTTTTCACCGGAGTATTCTGATTTCGAGGGGAGGGACAAGGCGGGCACGGAGCGGCTCATCGGCGATTACCTCGGGAGGTTCCGGGGGATCGTCATCCATCTCCTGAGCGCGCGCGCAGATGGGCCCGGCCCGGACGGACGGGTCGCCGTCGAGTGCGAGATGTCCTTCTCGCACGGGGCGGCCGAGGTCCTGCGAAAGCTCATCCGCTACACCGGTGAATATTATCGCTTCCGGTTCGACCTGGATAAAACCGGGAAAGGGGAGTGGCGCTTCGCCTACGCGGAATGGCAGCCGGTTGACCTCCTCGACCTCTTCCCGGAATCGCAAGAGATCCTGAGGAAACTCTTCCCGGACCTGTAACGTATTTTAGATTGAAGGCGCGAGATCGGCCGTGGACCGGGTCGCCCCATATCAATGAACGGAGGACTGACATGAGCGAAGAAAAAAACAAGGGCAAAACGAGGTTTGAGGAATTCCGGCTGAGCGGCGGGGAGATCCTCAACAAGGTCAAAGAGATCATCCACGAGGGCAACGTCCGCCGGATCATCCTCAAGGACGAGCACGGGAAGACGTTCATGGAGATCCCCCTCACCGTCGGTGTCGTCGGCGCCATCGTCGCCCCCATCCTGGCCGCGGTCGGAGCGGTCGCCGCGCTCGCTTCGAACCTGACCATCGTCGTCGAGAAGACCGAAGACTGACCGTCGTGCCCGGCGCTTTTCATCGGCGCTCCTCCGTGATATAAATGGTCCTTCGCTGCGCGAAGGTTGGAGGAGCGATCATGACCGGACGTCTGTCTGCGAAACCCCTCGTTCTCGTCATCTTGACCTTCTTGGCGGCAGGCACCGTCGTCGCGACGCCCGCGCCCGCTTCCGTCGACGGCGTCCTCAAGCTCATGCCCGTTCCCGCGAGCGTGACCGTTCGCGACGGCCGTTTCCGCGTCGACGAGAACCTGGCCATTTTTCCCGCCAATGCCGGGGACCCCAAGGGCGCGGTATCGAGCCGCGCCTTCCGGGCCGCGGCCCGTTTCATGTCCCGGCTGGCCGGCCGGACGGGCCTCTTCCTGAAACAGGATTTTCTCTCCGACCCAAAGCCGGCGGGTGAAGTCGGGATCTTCTACCGTTTCGACAAGACCGGGGCACTCCTGCCCAACGAAGACGAGTCTTACACTCTCTCGATCGACCGGGCCAAGATCGCCCTGAGGGCGACAACCGACATCGGCGTCCTGCGCGGCCTCGAGACCCTGCTCCAGCTCCTCAGCGCGGACGAGACAGGCTCATATTTCCCCTGCGTCGACATCGCCGACCGGCCCCGGTTCACCTGGCGCGGGCTGCTCATCGACGCCGGCCGGCACTTCCAGCCCGTCGACGTCGTCAAGCGCAACCTCGACGGGATGGCCGCCGTCAAGATGAACGTCTTCCACTGGCACCTGACCGAGGACCAGGGCTTCCGGGTCGAATCCAAGGTGTTTCCCAAGCTCCACCAGCTCGGCTCCGACGGGATGTTCTACACCCAGGCCCAGATCCGTGACGTCATCGATTACGCGGCCGAGCGCGGCATCCGGGTCATGCCCGAGTTCGACATCCCCGGCCATTCGACGAGCTGGTTCGCCGCCTACCCCGAGTTCTCGAGCGCGCCGGGCACCTACGGGATCGAAAGGAAGTACGGAGTCTTCGGTCAGGCCTTCAACCCGGCCGACGGGCGGATCTATCCCTTCTTCGACGCGTTCCTCAAGGAGATGAGCGCTCTGTTCCCCGACCCGTACCTGCACATCGGGGGCGACGAGGTCGAAGGCCATCAGTGGGAAGCCAACCCGGCCATCCAGGCCTTCATGAAAAAGAACGGCCTCGCGGACAACGGCGCCCTCCAGGCGTATTTCAACAAGCGTCTTCTCAAGATCCTGACCAAGTACGGCAAGAAGATGGTCGGCTGGGACGAGGTCTTCCAGCCCGGGCTTCCGAACGACATCGTCATCCATTCGTGGCGCGGCCCGAAGGCCCTCGTCGAAGCCGCTCAAAATGGATATCAGGCGATCCTCTCGAACGGCTACTACATCGACCTCTGCCTGCCGGCCGAAGCCCATTATCTGAACGACCCCCTGCCCCCGGATTCGCCGCTCGACGACCGGCAGAAGGCGCTCGTCCTGGGCGGCGAAGCGACGATGTGGTCCGAGATCGTGACGCCGGAGACGATCGACTCTCGGATCTGGCCGAGGACGGCGGCCATCGCCGAGCGGCTCTGGTCCCCGGCCTCGGTGGCGAACGTCGACGACATGTACCGCCGGCTCGGTCCGGTCAGCGTCAGACTCGAAGAGCTGGGCCTTCTCCATCTCAAGAACCCGGACATGCTGCTCAGACGCCTCGCCGGTGACCCGCGGATCGAGCCGCTCCAGGTCCTGGCGGAAACCGTCGAGCCGCTCAAGAATTACCTGAGGCACGGCCAGGCCGCCTACACCAGTCTGTCCCCCTTCACCCGTTTCGTCGACGCCTGCGCGCCCGAATCCCTGGCCGCGCGCTCCTTCAGGAAGAAAGTCGATCAATTCCTGGCTGGGAGAGACCCGATCCTCGGCCGGGAGATCGGCGCGACCCTGGCCCGTTGGAAGGCCAACCACGTTCGGGTCCTGCCCATCGTCGCGGCTTCGCCGGCCTTGAGAGAGATCGAGCCGCTGTCGCTCGGACTGGCCCGCGCCTGCGAGGTCGGCCTCGAGGCGCTCGACCTGCTCATAAAGGAGCAGAACCAGACGGCGGCCTGGGCGGAGGAAAAGGGCAAGATCCTGGCCGACGCGGCCAAACCGGCGGCCCACGCCGAGCTCGCCGTCGTCTCGGCCGTGACCAAGTTTGTCGCGGCCTGTGCGGGGCCGGTCAAATGACGCTCTCCGCACCGCGACGCTCGTACACGATCCTGCCGGTCGATGCCGAGTTCGTGCCGGGCGCCGCCGACTCGCCGTGGACGGCGATCCCGTCGCTCGGGATCGATCATTACCTCTGGCTCGACAACGGCTACCACCCCCAGGTCGAGGTCAAGCTGTGTTATTCCCGCAGTTTCCTCCATGTCGGGTTCCGGGTGGGGGAGCGCCGGGTGCGCGTCAAGTACACGAAGTTCCAGGACCCCGTCTATAAGGATAGCTGTGTCGAATTCTTCATCGATGCTTTCCCGGAAAGCCGGTTGGGCTACGTCAATTTCGAAACGAACGCAGCCGGAACCCTCCTGGCCGCGTTCGGTCCCGACCGTAACCACCGAAAACAGCTGTGGCCGGAAGACCTGGCCGGATTCGATGTTTCCGCGTCGGTCGCGGGTCCGCTCGACGGAGAGCACGGCAGCGACGCGTGGACGCTCGAATACCGGGTCCCCCTCGCGCTCTTCCGGACGATCTACGGTCTGGAGGTCCGCCCCGGACATCGGGCCGCGGCGAATTTCTACAAGTGCGGCGACGAGACGGAAGTCCCCCACTACGGGGCCTGGAGCCCGGTCGATACCCCCTCCCCCGACTTCCACCGGCCCGAGTTCTTCGGCGAAGTCGTCTTCGGATCCCGATGAGACTCCTCAACCTCTCCGGGATAAGCCGTCTTCTCCGCGCGGCCGTGCTGGCGCTGATAATACCGGCCGTCCCGGCCGGCTTGGCCGGACAGGCCGGAGGCCCCATCAAGGTCGTCGACAGCCTGGGGCGGACGGTCGTCCTCCCGGCCAAGGTCGAGCGGATCATTTCGCTCGAACCGGAGATCACCCGGATCATCGTCGCCCTGGGTGCGGGGGAGAGGCTGGTGGGGATCGACTTCTTTCTCCGCCGCCACGACCGTCTTTTCCCTCTCGTCTTCCCCCCGTCCGAGCGCCTTCCGGTCGTCTCCAACCAAGGCCAGGACCTCAATTACGAGGAGGCCATCCGCCTCCGGCCGGACATTATTTTTTCCTCTCCCTCGGAATTCCGGATGACCGATTCGATCGAGCGGAAAATGAAGCTGCCAGTGGTGGCCTTGGCTTCGATGGGCAAGTTCCGGGACCTCCTTGCGGAGATCGAAACGCTCGGCCGGATCATCGGCCGGGAAGAGCGCGCGGCGGAGCTCGTCTCCTTCTTCGGACGCCGGATGGGATCGCTGCGCGAGACCGGCCCTGTCCGGGCTGCGGGCGCCGGGCCTTCGGCTTACCTCTCCTTTTGGGGCTCTCTCCTCCGGACCCCGGTCTCCTATGAGCCCGTCGAGGCGGCCGGCGGAAAAAACCTCGCCTCCGGCCTGCTCCCTTCCTATCTCGGCACGGCCGGCGCGACCGTTTCCCTCGAACAGATCCTGCTTTGGGACCCGGAGGTCATCCTTATTCAGGGCAATTATCCGCCGGCCGAGAGACAGGTGACCGTCGAGGGCATCCTCCGGGACCCCCGGCTCGCCTCGGTCCGGGCGGTGCGGGATGGACGCGTCCATTATACGTTCGGCTTCTGGTACTGGTGGGACCCGGCCCTCGTCCTCGTCGAGACGGCCTACCTGGTCCGGCTTTTTCATCCGGGGAGCTTCCCGGACTTCGACCTGACCCGCGAAGGCGACGCCATTTTCAAGGAATTCTACGGAGCGGAGGGCCTCTTCAGCGCCCTCTGCCGCGTGCTCGACTGCCATGAGTGGAAACCGGAATAAGCGATCGACGGCGGCATTCGTCCTGGCCGCCGTGCTGCCCGTCGTCCTTCTCGTCCTGTCTTTGACGATCGGCGTCTACCGCATTCCCCCCAAGGCCGTCTTCACGACCGTCGTCGGCGCGGTCTTTCCCGGCGGCGCATCGGGCGGCCCCTCGCCCTATGCGGACATCCTCTTCCGCATCCGCCTGCCTCGGCTCCTCCTGGCGCTTTTCGCCGGCGCCGCCCTCGCGGTGTCCGGCGCTTCCCTCCAGGCCATCTTCAAGAATCCTCTGGTCTTCGAATTCAGCCTGGGGATATCCTACGGCGCGGCCTTCGGCGCCGCCCTGTCCCTCGTTTTCCTCGGCCGCAAAGTGCCGGCCCAGGCCGCGGCCTTCGTATTCGCCATCGTCGCCGTCCTGGCCGTCCTGTTCATCGCCGGCAAGGCCGCTGCGCAGGTCGTGACCATCCTTCTCAGCGGCGTCATCGTCTCGGCCCTTTTCCAGGCCCTCCTGTCCCTCGTCGAGTTCTTCGCCAACCCCTATGCCCTTCAATCCCTGATCTTCTGGCTCATGGGCAGCCTGGCCGAGGCCGAATGGAAGGACCTCGGTGTGACCCTACCCGTCATCGGCGTCGGCGTGACCGTGCTGATCCTCCTCCGCTGGCGGATGAACGTCCTTTCGCTCGGCGACGACGAAGCCCGCGCCCTGGGCGTCAACGTCAAGCGGGAGAAGATCGTCGTCATCGTCCTGGCCGCCCTGACGACGGCCGCCGCCACGGCCGTCACCGGCGTCATCAGCTGGGTCGGCCTCATCGTGCCCCACCTCGTCCGCATGGCGGTCGGGGCGGACAACCGCAAGGTCATCCCGCTTTCGGCGGCCTACGGCGCCTGCCTCCTCATCGTCGCCGACGACATCGCCCGCAGCGTGGCCTCCTTCGAAATTCCCATCGGCATCCTGACCAGCGTCGTCGGGATCCCGTTCTTCATCGTCCTTCTGAAAAAATCGGGCAAGATCTGGCTATGAAGGTCCGAGTCGAGGATCTGCATTTCTCCTACGGGAAATTTTCGCTGCACGTGGCCGGCCAGGCTTTCGCCGAGGCCCGGGTGACCTCCATCGTCGGCCCCAACGGCGCGGGCAAGTCGACCTTCCTGAAGTGCCTCGCCGCGATCCTTCCGGCGTCCCGGGGCTCGGTTTTCGTGGACGGGCAGGACCTGGCCGACCTCAGCGGGAAGAGCCGGGCCCGGCTCGTCGGCTATGTGCCCCAGGAGCCCGCCTTCACCTTCAACTATTCCGTCCTGGATTTCGTCCTGACGGGCCGGGCCGCCTTCATCCCGGTCTTCTCTTCACCCTCGCATCGCGATGTCGCGGCCGCCGAAGAGGCCCTGGGATATGTCGGCCTGGCCGGCTTTTCGGCCCGGCCGTTCTTCGAGCTCAGTTCGGGAGAGAGGCGACTCGTCCTCATCGCCCGGACGCTGGCCCAGGAGCCCGACATCCTCCTCCTCGACGAACCGACCACGTTCCTCGACCCCCGCCACGAGACCGAGATCCTGGAGCTCATCCGGCGCCTGGCCGGGGAGATGGGAAAAACCGTCATCGTCACCCTCCACGCGCTGGACATGGCCGTGAAATACTCCGATGAAATGGTGTTCATGAAGGGCGGCGGTGTCGTGGCCGCCGGCCGGCCCGGCGACATCCTGAGCGAGGCCCTGCTCAAGGCCGTCTATGACATCGAGATGAGCATCCTGACCATGGAAGGGAGGCAGCTCATCGTCCGCTGACGACGGCGCACGAAAGGCGCCGTTCACTGGATGAAGAACCAGGTCAGAGAGCGGGGGGCGAGGCGCACCGGGACGGTCACGCGGAAGAAACGGTCCAGAGCGAAGTCGCGGGCCGGCCCATCTTTCTCCCGGATCCTGGCCCTCGTCGTGAGCCCCGTGTAATAAAGGGGCAGTGTCCAGTCCCGGGCGATCTCCCGGTCCGTGGGATTGAAGACGGCGGCCAGCCCCTTGACCTCGAGGCCCGGGTTGACGTGCAGGAAACCGTCCAGGTCCCGGCCGTCCGGCCGCCGGACATGAATGATGTCCGAGTCCAGGATGGCCCTATGGGCCTTGTAGAGATCGACCCACTTCTTGACCGCGGCTTTCGTCGCCTCGGTGTCGTAGAGCCGCGTGCCGCGGTAGCAGGCCTGGACGCCGGCGAGGAAGTTCTGGGCCAGGTGGGCCTCGTAGATATCGAGATGCTCGACGAGGGGCTCGATGGTCGCCTCCGCGCCGCCGCCCTGGTATTGAACCAGGGGGACGAACATCCAGCCCATGCTCGGCGTTTTTTGCCAGGTCCCGTCGTAGATGTTCTGGCGGGCGAGGACGACCTGGCGGTCCCGCGGCAGAGACCAGTTGACCTCCCGGTAGCCCATGGCGCTCTTGTTCGAGCCGCTGAGGAAGTACCAGTCGGGGACGTTGAGATAGATGCCCCGGCCCCGGCACCAGCGGTAGAACTCGGTGATCCGCGTCCATTGGGTCCATTGGGAATCGGAAAGTCCTCGGTGCCCGGGATGCGAGGTCGACGCGCAGAGGTCGCCGGGATAGGACCCGTCGTGCTCCAGGATGTCGAACCCCGTCCGCTCGAAAAAAGCACGGATCTTCCGGAAATACTCCCGGCCCCAGGCGCTTTCGAGGCAGGGCGAATTCCCGAAGGCGGCCCCGCCCGGGCGGCCCGTCTTCGGGTCGATGACGTCCGTCGCGTCGTCGACGCGGCGCGAGGCGAGGAGCGAGTAGCCGCCGATCTCGACGCCGCGGTCATGGGCGTACCCGGCGATATCCCGGAGTCCGGACAGGACGCCGGGGTCCTCGTTCTCCATGTCCAGGCCGCTGCCGAAGCTGAGGACGATCATCTCGAAGCCGGTCGCGGCGCACTGGTCGACGGCCGTCCGGACGGTCGCGGGGTCGGTGGACTTGAGGTGCATGAGGACGGGATTCTCCGTCACCCAGGGCGCGATCGTCCGGTACATGCGACGAAGGGCCAGGCCGCGGCGTTCCCGGTCGGTCGAGTCGAACAGGAGCTCGTAGGTCATGAACGACACGAATGCGCCGCCGGGAGGGACGTCGACTTCAGGACCGATGGGAGGGCGCGATTCGAGAAGGCAGGGGGTTTCCAGGAGATAGTTGACCTGCGATGCATAAGAGGGATCACGGACCCAGTGCGTCGTCCGGCCGGCCGTCTTGGGGGAGTCGGCGAGGAACGCGTAATCGCTCTCGACGTGGAGGCCCTGCGGCTCCCAGTCCGGTGGCGTGTTGACCGCTGACTCCGGCTCGACCGCGGCCAGGATCTCGCTCTTGAAAGATGTCAGACGAAGCGGGGAACTGTCGGAGCTCTTGACGACAAGGCGCTTGGAAAGCAGGGGGAGTCCGTCGTAGAGCTCGTAGACGACCGAAACGCGCGGCCCGGAGGGCAAGGAGGCGGGAGGATCGAACCTGAGAGTCAGGGTGATCCCCGGCGGCGGCCAGGGCCGGTCTTCGGCGGTCCTTTTGCGCTTCCAGGGGAAGCGCTCCCGTATTGGAGCCGTCTCAAAGCTCCGGAACCGGAAAGCGTCCGGATCCCCGCTCATCGCCGGCAGCCAGGAGCCGAGCAGGTAGGCCTGTTCAGGTTGGCCCTTGAGGCCCCCGACATCGTACGGCTTGCCGTCGATGACCAAGGAGGCCTCGGGTCGGACCGCGCGGAGGATCGCTTCGCCGGAAACGAGGTTCTGGAAGTCCGTGGTCGCGGCGTTCGGCGCGAGGCGGAAGCTCCGCCGGACGAGTCCGTTCTCGAGATGAATGACGGCCGGTTCACCGTCCTGGACTCGGACACTGGCCTTGAACGGAGAGGGGTCGATCAGCCAGTCGGGCTTGGTTCCTGAAACGGCCCCGGCGGACGCGTCCGGCCCGCGGTTCGAACAGGCGGCCGCGATGAACAGCGCTGAAAGGAAAGCTGAGACGGCGGGCGCCCTTTTCATGATGAGGCTTATTTCAGCTTTTCCTGCCCGACGAATTCCCGGTACGGGCTGAGGTAAGACAGGGTCTCCCGGTCATCTTCCGTGGTCGTGCCCAAAACCATGCGGGCCATAAGCTCACCGAGCCCGGGCCCGAGCATGAAACCCTGGCCGCACATGCCGACCGCCAGCATGTAGCCCTCGAGCTCGCGTGTCCAGCCGACGACCGGGAAGCCGTCGGGGGTCATGGGGTAGAGGCCCCGCCAGGTCCGCCTGACGCGGAGGTTCTTGAGCCGGGGGATGAGGTCGACCATCCGCCGGGCGACCATGGGCAGGAACGAGCTCGTCTCGCGAACGTCCAGCCCCCACATGTTGGGGCTGGGCGTTATGCAGAAGATGACCTGGCCCGTGTCGTGCTGGTAGAAATAATAGTTAGCCGAGCCGGCGGCGGGGCGGATGTCGACGACCATGGGCCCGAGGAAATAGGCGACGGCCTCGGTCACCGCGCCTTCATGCGAGTCGGGTCGGACGGGGACGTCGATCCCGGCCAGCGCGGCCGCGTCCGCGCCCCAGGGACCGGCCGCGTTGACGACGACCGCGGCGCCGTATTCCCCCTTGTCGGTGCGCACGCCCCGGACCCGGCCGCCGCCGATGTCGTACCCGGTGACCTTTTCGTTGAACAGGAACTCGGCGCCGAGCTTTTTCGCCCGGCTGTAGAAAGCGTGGATCGCGAGCAGGGGAGAGGCGTGGCCGTCGTCGGGCGAGAACGTCCCGCCGATGAGACTTTCGGGATTGAGGTCCGGGATGACGCCCCGAAGGGCCTTGGCGTCAAGCCAGTCGATGTTCAGGCCGAATTTTTTTTGGACGAGGAGGAGCTCCTTGAGGGTCCGCTCTTCTTCGCCGCGGTAGGCGACGAACGAGTAGCCGCCCTTGCGCCACTCGATCTTGTCACCGAAGCGCTCCTCCCAGGTCGAGAAAACCTCGAGGCTGCGCAGGCAGATGCGAATCTTGGCCGGGTCGGAATGGGTGGCCCGGAGGCCGCCGATGGCCCCCTTGTTCGAGCCCTGTCCGACGCTCGGGTACTGGTCGATGACCAGGACCCGAAGCCCGGCCTCGGCGAGCGACAGCGCGGCCGGCGCGCCGACGCTGCCGGCCCCGACGATGACGGCGTCGTAGGATCTATTCGCGGTCATGGCCGTTGTCCTCCTCGCCCAGGCCCGCGAACACTCCCAAGGGCACTTCCAAAAACAGGGGCCGCTTCGGCTGGTCGACGATTTCGGCTTCGGGAACGCCCTCCTCGCGGAACAGCCGGTGGATGAGGGGCGTGCAGGTCTTGGCGCCGCAGGAGCCCATGCTCGCCCGGGTCACCGCCTTGATCTCGTTGATGTCCCGGACGCCTTCCCGGATGAGTTTCCGGATGTCCCCGGCCGCGACCCGCTCGCAGCGGCAGATGATGGTGTCCTCGGCTGTGCGCTCGACGTACCGGCCCAGGGGTTCCCCGACCTCGGCCGGCTGGACCCTGATCCCGGCGATCTTGTTGGCGTATTCCCGGGGCGACCGGACCTTGACGATCACGGTCCGGTCGTTGGCTTTGATGGCCTTGACCGCCCCGACCTCGACCCGGCCCAGGGGGTTGCCTTGCGTGTCTTCGACGGTCACGGTGTCGCCCGCCTTCAGCGCGTCCCTGAGGAACTCGAAGGGGATGGCCACGGTCGGGAAGTTCGCGTCCTTGCGGTAGTCGACGAGGGTGATGGCCAGGCCGGGGCAGATGGCGACGCATTTTTCACAGCCCGTGCAGCCCTTGCCGCCCTTCTCGCCGACGAACGTCGGGAGAAGGCGGATGTCCGTCTTGTCCATGTCGATGAGGTCGTTCGGGCAGACGCCCGTGCACGGGTCGCAAGGGATCTCCTGGTGGCAGTGGATGACCGGGAAAACGCCCGCCGCTTCCGCGGGCGTTCGTTCCGGCGACGTCTTTCCGGGGTGGGACTTGAGGATATCGGCGGTCCGGTACCAGTCGGGCGAGATCTCGCCGACGTCGAGCCCGAGCGCCCGGGCCACCTCGAGACCGCGGATCTTGCCCGAAAAGATGGCCGCGGAGGCCTCGGCGATCTCCTCGGCGTCTCCGGCGGCGAAGGCGGGGAGTCCGAACTCGAGGGCCTTTTCGTGGAATTCGTTGACCGGGTCGAGCCCGACGGCGATGAGCAGTGTATCGCAGTCGAAGGAGCGCTCCGTCCCGGCGACGGGTTTGAACCGTTCATCGACGCGGGCGATGGTCACGGACCCTACGGCGTCGGTCCCGTTGGCGCCGAGGACGGTATGCGACGTGTAGATGGGCACGCCGAGGCGGGCCAGCTTGTCCCGGTGGACCTTGTAGCCGCCGCACTCGGGCAGGATCTCGACCAGCCCGACGACCGAAATGCCGGCCTGCAGGGCGTGATAGCCGGCGATGAGCCCGACGTTGCCGCCGCCGACGATGAACAGCCGGCCCGTCGGCTTGACCAGGTCCCGGTTGACGAGAGTCTGGAAAGCGCCCGCGCCGTAGACCCCGGGCAGGGTGCAGCCCGGAAAGGCCAGGTTCTTCTCCCTCGCCCCGGCGGTCGTGAGGAGAACATCCGGTTTCACCAGGACGTACCGCCGGCTCTCGACGAGAACGCCGACGGTCATGTCGCTGTAGACGGCCAAGGCCGCGCTCTGGAGCCAGACGCGGACGTGCGGGAACGCGCGGACCTCGTGCTCGAGGCGCGTGGCGATGTCGATGCCGCGCGTGCCGGCATAGACCGCCTCGATCGAACCGAAGAAGCGGTGGGTCTGGAGGACGAGCTTGCCGCCGAGCCGGTGCTTGTCGTCGATGATGAGGGTCTCTATGCCGCGCTTGCCGAGTTCGATCGCGGCCGAGAGGCCCGCCGGTCCGCCGCCGATGACAAGGACGGGCACGCGGATCGTTTCGACCGGGCGGGGCTTCGCGGCGCCGCGCTCGGCGGCGTCGACGCGAGGCAACTCGGGAAGCCCTTCGGCGGGTTCGACGCGCAGGCCGGGCCTGACGAGCTCCATGCAGGATTTCACGGGGATGCCGTCGGCCAGGACGAGACACTGGGCGCACTGGCCGTTGGCGCAAAAGATGCCCTGAGCGGCGCCGTCCTTGGCGTGGTGTCCGAAAACGCGTATCCCGGCCGCGAAAAGGGCGGCCGACAGGGTCTCCCCTTCGAAGGCATCGAGCGGGCGGCCCTTCCAAGTCAAGGAGATGGACTTGCGGGGAGGGATGGGCAGGATGGGATGTTGCTCAATCCGGTACACGGGCGACAATTCTCCTTCCTTCTTCGAAGGGCGATCCCGGCAAAGGCGGGTATTATAACATAACGGATTTTTCGTGGGTAGAAAGATCCGAGTGGTGTATAATCAGGCCGAAGATGACGAGGTCGAGAGAGAACACCCGCTCGGCGACGGTCGCGCTGCTCATTCTGGCCCTTCTCGCCGTTCCTCTGGCCGCTCAAGAGACGCCCGGAAAAGACCCTTATCTCAAGCGGGCGGCCCGGGATTTCATCGAGGACACGGGCCGGATCTGGAGCTCGCCATTCCGCATCAAGGACCGTCAGGTCGGTCCGCTCATCGCCCTGGCCGCGGCCACCGCTTTTCTCATCGCCGCCGATGAAGATATTCGTGGCGCCTTCCAAGGCTATGTGGCCCGTCACCCCTGGGTGGACGATGTCGGCCCGGTTGTCACCCAAATGGGAAGCCTGGGCGCGGCGGCGACAGCGGGGATTTTCTTCGGGGCCGGGCTCATCTTCAAGGACGAGCGGGCGAGGGACACGGGATATTTGGCGGCTTGCGCCATGGCCCAGTCTTTCCTCGTGGCGCAGGCCCTCAAGGGGCTCACGGGACGCCAGCGCCCCGACGTCGCCGACGGCGCCGACCATTGGTCGGGGCCGACCGAATTTTTCAAACGCTACGACCCGGACTACGACGGCCTCTACGACTCCTTCCCGTCCGGCCACACGGCCACGGCCTTCAGCCTGGCGACCGTCGTGGCCCTGCAGTACCGCCGCCGGCCCTGGGTGCCGATCCTCGCCTACACCATCGCCGCCGGAGTGGGGTTGTCCCGAGTGACCATGGACCGCCATTGGATGTCCGACGTCTTCGTCGGGGCGGTCGTCGGCCACCTCGTCGCCCGGCTGGTCGTGCGCGGCCATGCCCGGAGACAGCGCCTGGTCCCGGTCCTCGGCTGTTCCGGAAGGGGCATCACCTTGGGCTTCTATTATAACCTCGACCCGGTCTATTGAAAGGATGGGCTCATGAAAAGAAATAAAGTTCGGGTCGTTCTCATCGCGTGTCTCATGCTCCGCGTCGGCGTATCATCCGGCCAGAGGACCGAGAAACCCGTCCTCCACGGCCAAAACTGGGTGGCTATCACCGGGAAGCCGCTGGCCGCGACGGCGGGGGCGCTCGTCTTCGCCAAGGGCGGCAACGCCGTCGACGCGGCCTGCGCCATGCTCGGCGCCGTCTGCACCATGTACGACGTCCTGAGCTGGGGCGGCGAGACCCAGGCCCTCATCTACAACCCCAAGACGAAGAAGGTCCTCGGACTGAACGCCTTGGGCGTCGCCCCCGCGGCCGCGACGGCCGAGTTCTACAAGGCCAGGGGCTTCGACTACCCGCCCGCCGACGGCGTTCTCTCGGCCGTGACGCCGGGCACCCCCGGCGGCCTCTTGACGATGCTGGCCGAATTCGGGACGATGAGCCTCGAAGAGGTCCTCGAACCCTCCCTCCGGCTGGCCGAAGGCTATCCCATGGACAAGGAAACCGGCGACCGGATAGAAAAAGACAAGGACAAGATCAAGACGTGGCCCTATTCCCGGGCCGTCCTCCTGCCCCATCCCGGCGAGGCGCGCGAGGCGCCGCATCCCGGAGAACTCTTCCGCCAGCCGGACCTCCTCGACACGCTGAAAAAGCTCATCGACGCCGAGCGGCAAGCGCTGACCGCCGGCAAGAACCGGAAAGAGGCGATCTATGCCGCTCAAGACCGCTTCTACAGGGGTGACATCGGTCGCGAATTCGTCCGCGGCTCGGCGGAGCAGGGCGGCCTTATCACGATGGCCGACCTCGACGCCTGGAAGGTCCATATCGAAGAGCCCGTGTCGACCGACTACAAGGGCATCGAAGTCTTCAAGCTCACGAGTTGGGTGCAGGGTCCGGTCATGCTCCAAGCCCTCAATATGCTCGAGACGCTCGACCTCAAGTCCAAGGGCTACAACAGCGCCGCTTACATCCACACCCTCTATCAGGTCATGAGCCTGGCCTTCGCCGACCGGGATTTCTATTACGGCGACCCTTATTTTCCGCCGCAGGAGCCCCTCCGCGGCCTGCTGTCGAAAGCTTACGCCAAAGACCGGGCCAAGCTGATCCAGAGCGACAAGAACGATCCCGATATCAAGCCCGGCGATCCTTATCCCCACGAGGGGAAAAGCAACCCCTACCTGGGATATCTCGACCGCTGGCTCGATTGGGGCAGGGGAGAGGCCGGGGCGCTCGGCCCCGGGGAAATTGCGGCCGTCGAGGAAGCCTTCCGGACCGGGACGACGTCCATCCAGGCGGCCGACAAGGAGGGCTGGGTCGTCTCCGTGACCCCCAGCGGGGGCTGGGTCCCGTGCGTCATCGCCGGGAAGACGGGAGCCGGCATGAGCCAGCGGGCCCAGAGTTTCGTCCTCGACGAGTACAAGAACCCTTTCAACGTCATCGCGCCCGGAAAAAGGCCGCGGGCGACGCTGACGCCGGGTCTGGCCCTGAAAGACGGCCGGCCCTTCCTCTCTTTCGCCGTTCAGGGCGGGGACACTCAGGACCAGAACCTCCTCCAGTTCTTCCTCGACGTGGTCGAATTCGGGATGAACGTCCAGGAGGCCTGCGAGGCGGCCAACATCACCAGCTACCAGATGCACGATTCCTTCAACGACCACAAGATTTATCCGGGGAAACTCGACGTCAACGAAAAGGTCCCGGCCGAGGTCCGGGAGAAGCTCCGGGCCATGGGGTATACCCTGGCCGTCAAGAAATACACCTCGGGCCCGATCAACGCCATTTTCTTTGATCGCGCCCACGGCACGTTTTGGGGCGGCAGCAGCAATTATGGCGAAGACTACGGCATCGCCTGGTAAGAGTTCCGGGGTCGGCGGAGGGCTTCCATGAAACACCTGTTCATTCCGGCGCTCCTCCTGGCGCTCGTATTCCTCCAATCCCGGGCCGGCTCATTGGGCGCTCCTGAAATGAGCCTCCAAGAAGCGACGACCGTGGACGTCCCGCCGTCCACCGCGCCGAACATCCATTATCCCTCCAACAGATCCCCTCTGGCCGTGAGCCCTCTGATCAAGCTGCCGATCGGGGCCGTCGAGCCGCGCGGCTGGCTGATGGCCCAGCTTCAGCTCATGCGGGACGGCTTCACCGGCCGTCTGGCCGAGCTCAGCCGTTTCCTCGGGGACGACAGCGGCTGGATCACGCTCAAGGGCAAGGGCTGGGAGGAGATGCCCTACTGGCTCAAGGGCTATGGCGACCTCGGCTATCTACTCAAGGACTCGGCGGTCCGCCGCGAGACCGAGCGCTGGCTCGTCCGGGCTTTCAAGTCCCAGGCGCGGGACGGCTATTTCGGGCCTGCGGACAACCGCGCTGCGCGGGACCTCTGGCCGAACATGGTCATGTTGGCGGCCATGCAGAGTTTCTACGAGGCGACCGGCGACCGCCGCGTCCTGTCCCTCATGAGCCGCTATTTCCAGTTCGAATTCCACCTCGCCGCCGAAGACCTCCTGCCGGAGAGCTGGCAGAAACTGAGGGGAGGGGAGAACCTGGAGAGCGTCTATTGGCTCTATAACCGGACGGGAGAGAGATTCCTCCTCGACCTTGCCCGGAAGCTGTTCGCGCGGACGTCGGATTGGACCTCGCCCATCCTCACCCCCGCACGGGATAGTGGGGGAGTCGAAAGCTCGTTCTACCACGGCGTCAACATCGCCATGGGCTTCCGCCAGCCGGGCGTTTATTTCCAACAGGTTCGGGACCGGGCCGGCCTCGAGGCCGTCGAGCGCAACTATCGTCAGGTCATGGACCGGTACGGCCGCCAGCCGGGCGGGATGTTCGCGGCGGACGAGAACATCCGGCCGGGGAAGGAGGACCCCCGTCAGGGCGCCGAAACCTGCACCATGGTGGAATTCATGGCCAGCTTCGAGTCCCTGCTCAAGATCAGCGGGGAGGCCGTTTGGGCCGACCGCGCCGAAGAAGTCGCCTTCAATTCCCTGCCGGCGTCGATGACGCCCGACCTCAAGGGCCTTCACTACCTGACCGCGCCGAACCTCATTTCCTGCGACAGCACGGGGGAGCACGATTTCCAGAATTCCGGGACTCTCGTTTCCTTCGATCCGTGGAGCTATCGCTGCTGCCAGCACAATGTTGCGTTCGGCTGGCCGTATTTCGCCGAGCATCTGTGGATGGCGACGGCCGACAACGGCCTGGCAGCCGTCCTCTACGCCTCTTCCACGGTGAAGGCCAAGGTTGCCGAAGGGACCGAAGTCGCCGTATCCGAGGAGACGTTCTATCCGTTCGACGACCAGATCCAGTTCACGGTTTCCTGTGACCGGCCGGTCGAGTTCCCGCTCTACCTGCGGCTTCCCGGCTGGGCGGCGAAAGTCCGGGTCCTCCTCAACGGGCGCCCGCTCGAGGGAGAATTCCGCGGTGGCCGGTATGCCGTCCTGCGGCGGACCTGGCGGCACGGCGACCAGGTCCGCCTGGAATTCAGCCCGCCGATCGAAGTCGTCGCCTGGCCGTCCGTCCGCGGCGCTGTCTCCGTCCGTCGAGGTCCCCTCTGGTACTCGCTCAAGATCGGGGAGGAGTGGCGCAGGTACGGCGGGACGGATGCCTGGCCGGCCTACGAGATCCTGCCGACGACGCCTTGGAACTACGGCCTCGTCCTCGACGGCGCCGGGTCGGGCCCGGCGATCCGGCTCGCGGCCAGGCAATCACCGCCCTACCAGCCTTTCACGCCCGAAGGGGCGCCGATCGTCCTCAAAGCGATGGCCCGCCGCGTCCCCGGCTGGAAGGAGGAAGGGAGGATGGCCGGTCTCGTCCCTCCGAGCCCTGCCGCCGGGGAAGGCCCGATCGAGGAGGTCGAGCTCGTCCCCATGGGCTGCGCCCGGCTCCGGATCTCCTCGTTCCCGGTCGTCAAGAATTGACTGGCATTCCGGATTTCGCATAAACATAGTGAAAGTGGCTTTATGAGGAGGCTCGCCCAGAGGGTAAAAATGCCGGTTCTTTTGAGACGAAACTTGGGAAACCTAATAGGAAATAGGTTTATCACAGATATAGCAGATATCGCTTGAGTTACTACGGGGAGCAGTAAATACTTTGCATAATCCTTGCTGCTCCACGAGTACTAGCCGGGCTATATAGAAATCTGAAGACATCTATTTTCTGCCCGGCTTAGTAAACAACACATCGGCATTTTTATGAATAGATCAGGCTAAAAGGCTTCCTGGGCGGTGAAGTAAAGACCGAAGCTCGCTTTGCCCCAGGCCATGTCCATGCGCAGGGTCGTGCTCTCGCGCTTGTTCACCACGTAACGGAAGCCTGTGCCCAAGGAATATTTGATCGTCTTGAGATCGAATTCCGAGAAGTCGGGAAAGACGTCGGCCAGTGCGGCAAACCCGACGACGCCGATCCTTTCCGTCACCATGACCCGGTATTCGGCCTGGACGGCCAGGATGTCCTTGTCCCGGAAACGGCCCTTGTAATAGCCGCGCATGAGGGACTCTCCGCCGAGCAAGCCGAGTTTATGGAATGGGACTTCTCCGGCGGTCGTTCGGATATGCGCCTGGAGGGCCAGCACCTGGTCGGGCGCGACGAGGAAATACTTGCGGCAATCGAGCTTGAGACTGGTGAACGTGAAGTCGCTCCCGGTCATGGCGCCGCAAGTGTTGAGCGCGAGCTGAAAGAAGACACCCTTGCGGGGGTAGATGACGCCGTCGCGGGTGTCCCAATCCAGGCTGACCCCGAATCCGGAGAGCAGGCCGCCGCGGCTTCCCGTGATGCTCCCCGAACTGAGCATGCCGCCGGGTTCGACGTACTCCATCGTCGTCTGCTCGAAATCATACTGGACGCCGGCGAATAAGTGCCCCAGGAATTTCTTCTTCAGGCCCGCTTGAACGGTCATGATCCGCGGCGTGTAGGATTCTGCGGCGGTCGACGGCATGTCGTTGCCGATGCCGAAAAAAATCTGGGGCGTCCTCTCGTAGCGGATGTTGCCGCTCAGGAAGAAACGGTTGCGCTCGAAGTAGATCTCGGGCTTGACCACGATCTGGAACTGTTTGGCTAGCGTGTAGTTGCCGAAGGCCCAGACGGTGGAGGCCCGGGTCCGCTCTTTGTCGCGTCCCGCCCGGAAATTGAGAATGCCTCCGGCGCCGAAGGCGAGTTTCGTCTCGGGGGAGTAATAAATAAACGGGATGGCGATGAGGCGGGCCTTGAAGGCGTCCTCTGATTTTTTGGGGTCCTTTTTCGCGCCGCCGGACTGGATATCCTGGGCGGACGCGCGACCCGGCGCAAGAACGCAGACGAAGACTAACAGGGCGGAGAGGAGGGCCGGACATTTGATCATCTCATGCCTTTTATCGTTTGGGGGATGATAGCGTCCGGGCCGCAAAATGTAAAGCCCGGCCCTTGACCGGCGCCGGCAACGGGGCTATCCTCCACAGCGCGGTAGAACCGATGACGCCGAAAGAGAGAATGGCCGCGGCCATGGCCGGGTCCGCTCCCGACCGCGTGCCGGTGATGTGCCAGATGAGCATCGGGCACATGCTCCTGCAGACGGGGGCCGAGCCCGCTCGTTTCTGGCATGCGGCCGACGCCTTTGCCGACGGTCTCGTCAAGATGAGGTCGCTCTACGGCTTCGACGGGATCCTGGTCAGCCTTCACGGCCATTCAGCCGGCTGGGAACGACGCGTCGCGGCCGTGGAACAGGGGCCGGACGGAGAGCGCGTCCGCTGGAAAAACGGGGACACGACGTTCTTCCCGTTCGACGACCTCCCCGTCGTCCATCCCGCCCGGCCGCCCGTCCGGCCGGAGTTCGACCGGTTCGACCCCGAATCCCTGCCGGCCGAGACTGCCTACATCCCCGTTTCCCAGGGGCTCCGGTTCGTCCTCGACCCGGAGCATCTCTTCGACGCCATCTCCATCGTCCGGGGAAAGGCCGGGGGGGAATTCTCCATCCACGGCGAAGTGACTTCGCCTCTCGATTACTTCCTCGATCTCTTCGGCTTCGAACAGGCCATGATCGGGTTCCTCGAGGACCCCGGTCGGGCCGCCCAGGTTCTTGGGAGATTCACGGACGGCGTCGTCGCCCTCGCCGCAGGGATGGTCGACGAGGGGGTGGATGCCGTCAAGATCTCCTCGCCGTTCGCCGGCGCGGGTTTCCTGTCGGCGGCCTTCTACCGGGCCTTCGTCCTCCCCTATGAAGGGCGCATCGCCCGGGCCGTCGAAGCCCGCGGCGCCCGCGCCTATATCCACACCTGCGGCGACATCCACGACCGGCTCGAGCTCATGGCCGGCTCCGGGGCTTCGGGGATCGAGTGCCTCGACCCGCCGCCCCTTGGCCGCGTGGACCTCGCCGACGCCAAGAAGCGCATCGGGGGGAAATTCTTTATCAAGGGAAATATCGACCCCGTCCACGTCCTCCTTTCCGGGTCGATGGAACTCGTCCGCGAGGACGCCCGGAGCCGGATCGCAACCGGGAAGCCGGGCGGCGGTTACATTCTCAGCACGGCCTGTTCGATCGCTCCCCGGACACCCCGAGAGAACGTCTGCGTCCTCGCCGAGGCGGCCGAAGCGGGCGGCGTTTATTGAATTGAAAGCGCGCCTTTCCTGATATATAGTATTTGACCTAGCGTACTTTTCGAGGAGATCCCATGAAAAAGATCGTCGTCTTGGGTTCGGGAATGGTCGGCCGGGTCTTGGCCGCCGACCTCGCCGCAAATTTCGAGGTCACCGCCGTCGACGTCAGTGCGCTCAACCTGGACGGGCTCGGGAAGACCCCGGTCAAACGGCTGCGGGCGGACTTGTCGGACGCCTCTGCCGTCCGGGACGTCGTCCGCGAGTGCGATCTCGTCGTCGGGGCCGTGCCCGGTTCCATGGGCTTCGCCACCCTGCGGGAGGTCATCGCCGCCGGGAAGGACATCGTGGACATCTCCTTTTTCCCCGAGGACTCGTCCCTCCTCGACGACGCCGCCCGGAAGGCCGGGGTGACGGCCGTCGTCGACTGCGGGGTCGCTCCGGGGATGAGCAACATGATCCTCGGCTATCACGCCGCCCGGATGTCGGTCCGGCGCTTCGAATGCTATGTCGGGGGGCTGCCGTTCCGGCGGGAATTCCCGTTCGAATACAAGGCCCCTTTTTCGCCGGCCGACGTCATCGAGGAATACACCCGGCCGGCCCGCTACGTCGAGAACGGCCATGTCGTCGTCAAGCCCGCCCTCTCGGACGTCGAGAACATGGATTTCCCCGAGATCGGCACGCTCGAGGCGTTCAACTCCGACGGCCTCCGCTCGCTTCTCGCGACCATGAAGGTCCCGAACATGATCGAGAAGACCCTCCGTTATCCCGGACACGCTGAGCACATCAGGGCCCTGCGCGACTCGGGCTTCTTCGGCGGGGAGGAGATCGAGGTCCGCGGCCGCAAGGTCCGGCCTCTCGACGTCACCTCGGCCGTCCTCTTCAAGCACTGGCGCCTCCACGAGGAGGACGACGAGTTCACGATCATGCGCATCATCGTCGAGGGCGAGGAGAACGGCCGTCCGAAGCGGTACACCTACGGCCTTTTCGACCGGCGGGACAGGACGACCGGATTCTCCTCGATGGCCCGGACGACGGGCTTTCCGGCGACGGCGGCCGCCCGCCTCCTCCTGGCCGGGAAATTCGGCCGCAAGGGCGTCTGCCCGCCCGAATTCATCGGGGAGGACGAAGCGTCGTTCCGGGCCGTCCTGGCCGAGCTCGCCGCCAAGAACGTCGTTTACCATCAGACCGCTGCTTAGGGATCGTCTGAGAAGCCGAAATCCAGCAAGGAGCAAATCCCATGAATAAAAAGTTTTCCCTTGCTAGCCTGGTCGCGGCTCTTATCCTCCTCGGCCCCGTGGGCGTTCCGGCCCAGGGCCGAGCCCCGGGCAAGGCCAAGACACCGGTCGCGGTTCCCCTCGATGCCGCGGAGATCTTGAAAACTCTCGACTATCGTTCGGTCGGGCCGACCCGGCAGAGCGGCCGCTTCGTCGATTTCGCCGTCCCGCTCCAGCGGCCGAACACGTTCTACGCGGCCGCGGCTTCGGGCGGGCTGTGGAAGACGGAGAACAACGGCCAGACGTTCGAACCGCTTTTCGAGAACGAGAAGGTCTTCTCGATCGGCGACGTCGCCGTGGCCCCGTCCAACCCCGACCTCCTCTGGCTGGGCTCGGGCGAGGCCAACAACTCGCGCTCGACCTACTGGGGGGACGGCGTCTACAAGTCCGCCGACGCCGGCAAGACCTGGCGCAACATGGGTCTCAAGGAATCCCATCATATCGGGCGGATCCTCATCAACCCGGCCAACCCCGACACGGTCTACGTGGCCGCCCTGGGCCACCTCTACTCGGAAAACGCCGAGCGCGGCGTCTATAAGACGACCGACGGCGGCATCCTGTGGACCAAGGTCCTCGACGTCGTCGCCGACGGGCGGACGATCGGAGTCGTCGATCTGGTCATGGACCCGGCCGATCCGGAGACGCTCTATGCCGCCTCCTATGACCGGCTCCGCAAGCCCTGGACGTTCCAGCTCGGCGGGCCTGGCTCCGGCATCCACAAGTCGGCCGACGGCGGCAGGACCTGGACGAAACTCACGAACGGCCTTCCCGGCGGCATCCTCGGCCGCATCGGTCTGACCATTTCCCCGAAGAACCCGAAGACGCTCTACGCCATGGTCGAGAACGCCAACAAGCCGGGCATGTCCGCCGAGGACCGCTGGAAGGAGATCGTCGGCGGCAAATCCAGCCAGGGCATGATCGACGGCGAGATCTACCGGACGGACGACGCCGGATCGACCTGGCGCAAAGTCAGCCCGGACAAACGGAGTATCGGCGGCGCGCCGGGATACTACTATGGACAGATCATCATCGACCCGTCGAACGACGACAACGTCTTCATCCTGAGCGTCGGCGTCCTGGCCAGCCGCGACGGCGGGAAGACGTGGATCGAGCCTTTCCAGTTCGGCGGGGATAATCACGCCCTCTGGATCGACCCCAAGGACAGCAGCCATATGCTCCTCGGCTACGACCACGGCCTGGGCGTGACTTGGGACGGCGGCAAGGCCTGGTACCATCCGGACTTCCTGGCTTTGGCCCAGTTCTACGCCATCGACTTCGACATGTCGTATCCCTACCGCGTGGCCGGCGGCCTCCAGGACAACGGCTCTCTGATGGGGCCGAGCACCAAGCCCGGTGCCGGTTCCTCCGGCAGGCGGGGCGTGACCGGCAGCGGCATCCCGCCCGGGCCGCCCATCCGCCTCGAGGATTGGTTCAGCGTGGGCGGCGGAGACGGAATGTACAATGTCTTCGACCGGGCCACGAACCGTTACCTCTACAACGAGTCCCAGTTCGGGCCCCTCTCCCGGATCGACCTCGTAACGGGGGAGGCCAAGGGCATCTCTTACGGCCGGTTGAAACCCGAGACGCGCTGGAACTGGTGCGCCCCCATCCATGTCTCGTACCATAACAGCGACACGATCTATCACTGCGGCAATCTCGTCGTCATGTCCACGAACCGGGGCGAATCCTGGACGGAGATCAGCCCGGACCTGACGACCAACGACGCGTCGAAGCTTACCGTCGGCGGCAAGGGCGGCGACGGCAACATCCAATATTGCACCATCACGACCTTCGACGAGTCGCCCCTCGTCCCCGGACTTCTCTGGGTCGGCACGGACGACGGGAACGTCTGGGTGACCAGGGACAACGGCAAGGCTTGGACCAAGCTCAACGATAAGATCGCCGGCAACCCGGGCTATTGGGTCAGCCGGGTCGCCGCTTCCAACTTCGACCCGGGGACGGCCTACGTCAGCTACACGGGCCTCCGGAACGACGACTTCCGCCCCTTCGTCTACAAGACGACCGACTACGGGGCCACTTGGACCTCGCTCGCCGCGGGCCTGTCCGAGGGGCCGGTCAATGTCGTCCGTGAGGACGCCAAGAACCCGAACCTCCTCTTCGCGGGGACGGACTTCGGAGTCACGATCTCGATCGACGGAGGCAAGGCCTGGCTGCATTTGAAAAACGACTTGCCGACCCAGCCCGTCCACGACCTCAGGATCCATCCGAGAGAGGCCGACCTCATCGTCGCGACCCACGGCCGGGGCGCTTATATAGCCGACATCAAGCCCCTCCAGGAGCTCTCTCCCGAGGTCCTGGCCAAGGACTTCCATCTTTTCGCGGTCGAGTCCAAGGTCCGCTGGGTCGGCGCCGACCTGCGGGAATCGAGCTCGTCCAACTTCGCCGGCAAAAGCGAGCCGTTGGGGATGCTCATCTACTACAGTCTCAAGGCCAAGCCCAAGGGCGAAGTGAAGATTCAGGTCTACGCCGGCAACCTGCTGATCACCGAGATCAAGGGCCCGGCCGACGTCGGGCTGAACAAGGCCTTCTGGAACATGACCGGACGGCCGGGCGAATATAGGTTCGTCCTTTCGGTCGACGGCAAAACGATGACCGCGTCCGCCTCCGTTCTCAAGGACCCGCGGTACTAGGCCCAAAACAAGCCGCTTTCCCAGGGCCGGCAGTGAAAAAAGCTCTTATGTAAGGTCTAGCCTGGCCATCCCAATTCTGTTACCCTACCCTAGGGAGACCTGATCATGCCCTACAAGACCCACGATGTCCTCGGCCGGGTCGGCCGCTTTCCCCGGGTCGACCTCATCCACCGCCCGACACCGCTGCGGAAG
>Ga0315291_10002428_pt1 | contig 24457 bp, 23 predicted proteins | sample YL17G12_20_MG_FD_203070 | JGI IMG/M metagenome (GOLD analysis project Ga0315291, IMG submission 203070) | Sediment microbial communities from Yellowstone Lake, YNP, Wyoming, USA - YL17G12_20 | ecosystem: Environmental > Aquatic > Freshwater > Lake > Sediment | place: USA: Wyoming | collected...
TTTTCGACGTGCCGGCGCGAGATTTCCTTGGCCTTGTTGCTGCCCGCCCAGTAGTCCGCCTCGCGAAGGACATCCGTGATGTATGAGAAGCGCGTCGATATGCGGTCTCTATTTTCCGCCTCCTCGACGCCGTACTCCAGCATTGCCGCGAGCCCTTCCCTGTCAAAGGGCTTCAATTTCCCGCGTTCGCAAACCGTCTTCAAAACCGACGCGTATTGTTTCACGCTGTCCTTCGTCAATTTCATCGTGGTGTCGAAATCGGAAAGGACCTTGAATATTTTTGGGAACTCCTCCTCCCAATTATAAAGGAGCGTGTAGAGCCATGAGCTCCCGATCATGATGACCTTGACGCTCAAGTCTATTGGTTCCGGTTTGATAGCGAGAGGTGCGATTGAGATATAGTGTTCAGGCTGCTGGATGACGAGCTTTTCCGTCTTTAGGACGCGCTTCAAATTGTCCCACACATACGGACGCCTCAAAAGATCGAGCGCGTTGACGATGAGATAGCCGCCGTCTGCTTTCAAAATAGAGCCGGCCTTGATGTGCCTGAAGTCCGTGCTCCATGTGCCGGCGGGTGCGAGATTATATTCCACTGCGCCGAAAAGGTTTGTGTATGAAGGATTGTTTTCTTCGACGATGGGGCACTCCTTTGGCGCGCCCTCCTGGTTCTGGTCATAGAGGAGATTGACGTCGTAGATCCAGAACGGATCTTCCGGCTGCCCCCTGCCGCCGACAATGATTACGCCCTCCTCTTTTTTCTCTTTGCCGGTGAAGACCTCGAGATTTTTTAAAATGTGAGCCTTCATTCTGAAGAGATATTTTCTGACCTTTTCGTCAGTGTAGCGGTTGCGCAGATCGTCCATGAGTCCGTCCAATATCATCGACCCGGAGCGCTGCATGAGGCGGTCGAGCGCATGGTGCATATCCCTTCCGAGCGCACGCGCCTTTGCAAGGACGCGCTTAAGTTCGGCCGTCAGCTCCTTGTGTTTTCTGGCCTTCCCATCCCGCTCCTCCTCGCCCATCTTGCCTTCCTTCACGAGCGTGTCGAGGTAATCGATTGAGACGGCCTCGTCTCCAACGATCGGGAATATGGAAGGCGCGACGTAGCCGCCCTCCTGGATTTGTATGAGCGCGAAACCCTCTTTTTTGAGCTGCTCCGCAAATTCCTCAAACAGCTTTTTTTCCTGACGCTGGTAGCGGTCGACGATGAGGTCCTTTTCCTTGGCCACATGCTGCGATTCCAAGGTCTTCGGGATCTCTGCGCGCATCACGCGGATGAACTCGCGCATGTCGTCGCGGAATGTCTTGCCCTGTCCCCGCGTGAAGGTCAAAAGCACCGGCTGCGACGGTTCCACAAAATTGTAGACATAGCAGCGGTCGGGCGGCGGCGGACAGATGGGGTGTATTTGCTCCAGGACGCGCTTGATAGTCGTCATCCTGCCCGTTCCGGATATTCCGGCTACATATATGTTATATCCCGGCCGGAAGAGCTTAAGGCCTATATCCAGCGCGTTTAAGGCGCGATCCTGTCCCACCACCATGTGGGTTGAGGGGATCTTTTCGGCCCCTTTAAAGAATTTGAGGTATTCAGGCGGACATCGCCAGCGAAGGTCATTGGCGGAAAGCTTTTTCATGGTCCCCCCTCCTTAAGGCCTGAAATAGTAGATGATTTATAGGTTTTTGCCAATTTTTATTATTTATTTTTTGAAAGGTTTTTACTATAGATGGGGGAGAAAGGCGATGGGGGAGAAGAGAGATACATATGGTCTTGGTTTCGACCTCGTCAGCTGTTTGCCCGTTAGACAGATATTTTTTTGAAGACCTCGCGAGCAGGGTAGAGCCGTTTGTGCCGGAGATGGACGGCCCTAGTATTATAAATTTTTTTCAGAACGAAGTTAATCTCCCCACATGCGGTCCCGACGTCCCTCAAGACGATCCCCGATGCGACAAGGTCCCCAATAGTTACCCGCCCGGTTTCACGCCCGAAAATTCAGTTTCGGGATTTGAGGCCTTTTCGTATTCACGCGATCTCTATTTGAACGGCGGCCTGGCTAGCCAGACAAATCAGGCGGGGATTGCCAACGGCCTTGTCGTTGCCTTTCTGGGAGGAGACGCCACATTTCACACGATCCCGCCTTTACATTATATAGTGTTCAAAACATGCCATGATGGAGACACCTGTACAATTAAAGAGATGCAGGATGTAAGCTGCAGACTATCTGTGGTGGAGACGTCCGTTCGCATAAGCGGAATCGATGCTCCGGAAGTCGAGATCGGGGGAGGATCGGGCTTTGTCAATACAAAGCTTGTCGACAACGTGAACAAGCTGCTGCTCGAATGGCTTCAAACGAAATCCGTCATGAAAGACGTAAAGAGATTGATCACAATCAACATAGATTACACCGGCCGCCTTGCCGGTCTTATAAGGAATGATTTGAACAGGTGGAGCGGCTCGGAAAATGTGCCTCGCCTGATGGAAGAGTCGGCGATCAATTGGATCTGGGAGGGCGAGGGAGATAAGACGCCGCCGATGCTTTGCGGGACATGGCAGCCGTTTGACGTCTACAGAAGGAGGCTTGGTTCTTTCTATCAGATTTATAGGTCTTTCCTTGAATTATATATCAGGGAGCGGCTTCCCGAACTTATGGCAACTCGGGGAATGGCAACATATGAGCAATACCTGAAAAAGGTTGCTCCGATAATAGCGAGGTTGAGAAATGTTCAAGACGAGAGGGTTCAAAGTCTTATCGCGAGGCTGGAGGTTGTGAAACCGGACGAAGATGCAAGGAATCCCACCATAATGTTCAGCGGTCAGCGAACGAGCGCTATGGCGGGCGCCTTTCATCAGTCTGTGGAGCAACACGGCGAACATTACGCCTCTGATGATCAGGTTTTGCAGATAATCACAGGAACGGTCTATGCGTATGTGAAATACAGAAATCAGGACGGGGATGCATATGAGGCTGCGGGTAATCTGGCCCATCAAAACAATTTCGGATTCTGGAATGAGCCGACCTTCAAGACGCTCTATGATATAAACGCAAGGGACGCACGTTATAGCCCTCCACATTGTCCGGGTCCATGACCCCTCCTTTGTAAGGAGGGGTAGGGGGAGGTAGATCTACCCCACCTAACCTCCCCTTACAAAGGGGAGGGATTGGATCTTGATGATTTTACGAATATCAAGAGCCCCAATGAGGCGAGTCCTGCAAGCGCCACTGCCCAGAAGAATGCCGCCTGCATGCCGAACACCTTCCATATCAAACCGAAGAGAACGCTGGCAGGAAGCGCGGCTATGCCGATGGTCGCGTTGTAGAGGCCGAAGGCCGTTCCCCTGACGTCCGCCGGAACCAGGTCTGCAACAAACGCGCGCTCAACCCCTTCGGTGAGGCCGTAATAAATTCCGTATCCTCCGAAGATAAGCACAATGTGATAAGGAGTGGAGGCAACTCCGAAGAGGGCATAGATTAAGGCGTAGATGAACCAGCCCGCGATGATAACGGGCCTTCGCCCGATGCGGTCCGACAATACTCCCCCCGGTATAGATACGACGAACTTCACAAGATTAAATCCGGCCCACAAAACGGGGATCATGGTCTTTGACATTCCAGCGTCAACCGCGCGAAGTATCAAAAACGCATCGGACGCGTTGCCCAGGGTGAAGATGAGAAGAACTATCAAATAACGATGGAAGCGCAGGTCGACATTTTTCCATTTGAATCCGTTGAATGTCGATTTTACCTCATGGGCGCGCTCCTTGACGAACACGGCGATGCTCAATGCGGAAAGGAGGCCTGGGATCAGGGCGATAAAAAAGATTGAGCGGTATCCAAGATTCCATTCTTTGATGAGCAGGAAAGCAATCAAAGGGCCGATGACTGCGCCCGCATGATCTAGTGCCCTGTGAAAACCGAAGACCTTCCCGCGGAAATTTGCGTCCGCAGAATCCGCGAGAAGCGCGTCGCGCGGCGCCGTCCTTATCCCCTTTCCGACGCGGTCCGCAAAACGCAGCGCCAGAACGTGAAACCATGAAGTCGCCGCTGCGATGAGCGAACGCGCGATTGCCGCAACTCCATAGCCCGCAAAGACGATGTTTTTCCTTTTCCCGGCACGGTCGGATATGTATCCGGAAACGATCTTCAAAATACTTGAAGTCGTCTCCGCGATACCTTCGATGACTCCCAATGCGGCGGGTCCGGCGCCCAACGTAACGGTCAAAAATATTGGCAGAAGCGGCGCCACCATCTCGCTTGCAATGTCATTGAGAAGGCTCGCAGCTCCCAACACGAATGCGTTTTTCGGAATGCCTTTAAATAAATTTTTCATCGTAAACATTCCTCCCCTTTGTAAGGGGAGGAATGGTGGGGTAGATCTACCTCCCCCTTCCCCTCCTTACAAAGGAGGGGAAATTCTTATCAATAATATTTGACGAAGCAAGCACAATCCCCTACGTTGATTTTATGACATTGAAAAACGACGATATCGAAAAACTCTTCGGCCGCATCGCGGAACACTTCAAACACGCCGATGAGCAGTCTCATCAGATGTTCAAGATGTTTGTGACGACCACCCTCAAATTCCGCGATGACCTGGTCAAAAAAGCCGGGGTCCCCCTGACAATCGGCGAAACTCAAAAGGCCCTGGACGTTTTCAAGGATGTCTTAAAGACGCACAAGATCCCGCCCAATCTTGATCGTAACGTCCACGATCTTGTCATCCTCTGGCTTGAGGAAATAAAGGTTCTGCTGCATCATTGATCATTTTATTCTTATGTGATACCAAGGGGTTATGAAGGTTTTTTTGGCGGTTGTTGCGGCGTTTGCGGCGGCGATGATTCTTCTGTTCGTCGCTCCGTTTGTCGTCCCCACATCGCACTACAAAGAGACTGTAATAAAAGAGATAAAGCGGTTTGCCGATGGCGACGTCACGGTAGATTCGTTTCGCTTCCAGATCCTCCCGTATCCCGCGTTCACAATGAGGGGTGTTACCGTCACCACGAATAAAAATCCGTTCAAAGGCGTTCCGGTGTTTCATGCGGCGGTTGTTCAGGGCGGGCTTTCGCCCGGGCCGCTCATAGCGGGGATGGTTGTGACCGATTTTGTGATAAAAGACGCGACTTTCGATTATCGCATCGCTTCCGACGGGACGTCGAATTTGACCATGCTCAAACCGGAGAAAGAGGACGAACATGTGAGGACATATGTCATCCGTTCTCTTCTGGTCACAAACGGGACATTTAATTACATCAAAGAGACTCAAGAGAAGCCCGTTACCATCGATCAGATTGAGATTGCGTCATCCGATCTGAAAACTGAAGGGGTGTTATCCGCCTCCGTCAGGATGTCCGGCGTGTTTGAGGGCGCGGTCAAGCAGAGCTTGAGTCTTTCCGGTGCCTTATCATTGGATCTGGGTCAAAAATTCATTCAGGCAAGGCAGATGGATCTTTCTTTTGGAGGATCAAGGTTCAGCCTCGACGGTTCATTCCGTTACGACACGAAATCTTTTGATATCCATCTTGCGACGCCGAAGGTAACGCTTCAGTCCCTTGTATACGTCGCACCCTCTCTGGGGCGCGAACTGCCCCTGGGGATCGATCTTTCAGGACCCTTTGCGCTCGATCTGTCGCTCGCCGGCACAAAGGACAATGTTTCGGTAAAGTGCCACGCCGACATGACGCCAAGCAGGATAAAGCTCGGCTCGATTTTCAATAAGGAAACGCGCGCGCCGCTCAAGGTGGTTGTTTCAGGGATTTATCAGCCGACATACATAACAATCGATGACGTGACGTTCTCGTTTGGAGAAAATGCGTTCCATCTTACGGGCTCCGTTGTGAATCAGCCGGGATATCCCGCACAGCTCACACTTGCCGCAACCTCCTTTGATACGAATAAGGTGAAGGCATATTTTCCGTTTTTGAATTTTTTTGACGAGCTTGCCTCCCCCTCAATTTCAATAAATATGCAGGGGCCGCTGCTTCAGGATACGGGGAGATCAATAGGCGGTCACGTTACCGCGCAGAAGGTCGCAGCCTTAAACCACACGCTTTTAAACCTCGATACTGATTTTCAATATTCCGCCGGTGTCATCACTTTGAGCACGTTAAAGGGATCTCTCTATGACGGCACGCTTTCGGGAAACGGGTCGATCGATCTCAAGTCGATACCTGCTTTCCATTTCGAATTCGTAGCGGACAATTTGGACACTGCAAAGATACCGACACTTCCCGCGGTGATGACGGGCCTCGCTTCGGTTGTGGTCAAGGTGGATGCTTCAGGCACAGACAACGCCTCCATAAGGGACGGCCTTTCGATCGAAGGCACGCTTGTGATGCCAAGCGGCGAGGTTGCTCCGTTCAAAGTCGGGAGCCTGATTTTGACGGATGCGGTTTGGAAAACGCTTGAGCAGTATGTCCCGCAGGGACTAGATGGGCCGACGCGCGAAGGCCTTGTTGCATTGGGTGCGGAAGTGAAGGATCTGAAGGCCTCTTTTAATTTGAAGGGAGGGGTTTTATCAATTTCAAAGATTGAGTGGTCCCATCCTCAATATCAGATTGCCGGAAAAGGTTCGATAGGTATTCCGGCCGAGGTGACAGGCGACGGGGATCTTTTCATCTCAAAGGATGTGGCAACTCGTTTGATAAAGGATCCCGCCGTGCGCAAGGCGGTGACTGCAAGCGACGGGAGGCTTGATATTCCGTTCACGGTCGGCGGGAGTTTGATGGCGATGTCGGTCCGTCCCGACGATAGAAAGTTTGCAGATAATTTGAGGAGGACGGCGCCACCCGTTGCACCAGCCGCGGCGCCGACGACCGCGCCGGTACCGCCGACGACAGCTGCACCCGCTCCTGTTCCTGTTCCCGCTCCGGCCCCTGCGCCGAAGCCTGCAGCAAAAATAAAAAAGGCAAAGCCGAAGCCGGTCGAAGCCCCTCCTCCGGAGGAGGAAGAAAAGCCTGCAAAGCCTACAAAGAAGAAGGCGCCTAAAGGTGGCGAGACAAAAGGAAAGATGTCGACGGATGTCGATGAGGACACGCTGAAAGTGATAATAGGGGATTAGCGATGAAACTTTTTTGCTTCCTGTTTCTTTGCGTCTTTGCTTCTTCATCTGTATTGGCACAGGAAAAAGGTGACGGGCATTTGTTCCTCTACAACTTTCATGCAGATGAAGTGATAGATGTTACGTATAAGACGCAGCAGGGATACGATAACGAGGCGCTCAAAAAGATCAATGAGCTGATGAGATCTCCCGACGGCAAAGCATTTCCCATACCGCTCGCCCTGATCGAACTCATGGACGACATTCAGGATCACTTCGGAGCGGAGACGGTCGAGATCATTTCAGGCTACCGTAGTCCGACATATAACGTGGAGCTTAGGAAAAACGGAAGGACCGTCGCGTCAGAGAGCCTGCATAAACAGGGGATCGCGGCTGACATTCATATAGACGAGGTGACCGAACAGGCGGTTCGCGATTATGCGGTTTCATTGGGCAGGGGCGGCGTGGGAATTTATGCGCCATATAACTTTGTCCACGTCGATCTTGGCCCGGTGAGAACGTGGGGCGAAGAGAAAAACAAGGAGCGCGTTTTGGTCGGCGCGGATGCGAATCCTAATATTTCATGGAAGGCCGTAACGGATAAGAATGAATATCACAAAGGTGAGGCGGTAGATGTCTCTATAACAAACGTAACTTATGAAACCGCCAAGCTCACTAAAAATATATGGTACGAACGTTTCAGAAAAGGCGGGTGGGCGGAGCATGAGGTAATAGAAAAGAAAAAGAAGACGCATGTGTTGAAGCCGGGCGATTCAGTCAGCTACAAAGTCAATACGGACAATTTGCTGTATGGAAAATATCGCCTCGTGCTCTTCACAAGTGAGGATTTCAACGTTCCACCCGCATATTCAAACGAATTCTATATAAAAAAGGAATAAACAGTTGTCATTGCGAACGAAGTGAAGCAATCCCATGATGATCAAAATTGCACTCATCCAGCTGGATGTCGGGGCCGACAAGAACGCCAATATTGAGAAGGCCGAATACTATTGCCGTGAGGCCGCACGAAACGGCGTTAATATCATTGCGCTGCCGGAAATGTTCAACTGGATGGGGCCGTTTGCTGAAACGAAAAAGATTGCGGAAACTAAAGACGGGCCGGCGATAACAACCCTTCGAAGCGTGGCCCATGAGTTCGGATGCTATATTGTAGCCGGATCGATTCTGGAAAAACAAAAGAAGGGTCTGCCGCTTAACACGACGTTCTTCATAGGACGAAAAGGCGAGATCATTTCACGATATTCAAAGATGCATCTCTTTGATCTGGAAATCAAAGGTGAGATAAAATATCTTGAATCGAAGGCCATGGCGGCAGGCAAAAATCTAACAGTTGCCAAAACCCCGTTCGGAAAAATTGGTTTCGTAATCTGCAATGATCTTCGCTATCCGGAGGCGTTCCGAAAACTTACGCTGGCAGGCTGCAAAATAATTTTCAATTCGTCGGCATTCACGGAGAGAACCGGCAAAGAACACTGGCATTCATTGAACCGCGTCCGCGCATTTGAAAATCAGCTCTATATCATTTCAACCAACCAGAGCGGACACAACGCCGAAGGCGTAAAGTATTATGGCCACAGCATAGCCGTCGATCCATGGGGCAAAATCGTTACTGAAGGTCCTTCCGACGGCGACGTGATACTTTACGCGAATATTGATCTGGGAAAAGTCGACGAAATCAGAAAACAGCTTCCTGCCCTGAAAAAGATTTACCGGAATTATCGTATTATTTAAAATCTGCCACAGAGACGCAGGGGCACAGAGAAATACAAAAAATATAGTTTTGGTTTCCTCTGTGTCTCCGTGCCTCTGTGGCTGAATACCATTTCTCTGCGCCTCCGTGGCGGATTTTAGCATTATTTAGGGAAATGAAAAAAGCTGGCCGAGAGCCTCCGAGTTTTGCCACAGTGGTTTTGAAATAAAAAGGGCATGATCTTTTGAACCATGCCCGTGCCAATCGCGTTCGAATTAGGGATAGCGGAAGAGAAGACCCATTCCTTTAGTCCTCTGTGACCGCGCAGTTCGGACGATCGTAGATCAAATGAAGACCCGTATCGGGATTCGCTTCTTGCGCCCACTCGATACGAACGATCTTGTCTTCTGTACCGTCGCCGTCTGTATCCTCGCGCACCGCAACCACAGAGCCTTCTGCAACATCGAGATACACGAGAATAAAGGGGTTTAAAATACCCGTTAAACGATCGAATTTATGACGTGCAGCCTTAACCTCTTCATTGATAAGATTGCCGATCATCTCCTTAACTTCATCAGTAAGCTCGTCAGGTGCAACATTTTGAGATACGAAATGTAATGCACTATCAAAAAGCCGTATTGCCTCGTTGGGAATAAAAGCTGCTTCATAAGTAGTATCGGGAAGATAAAAATGTGTAATAGTGGTGCTGGGTGTTACGTCTTCAAGTCCGATAAGAGCATCCCGTAGTTCATTCACAAGACCTTGTCTGAATCTCCAGGAAATACCGCTGGCTGACATTTCCGGCATGCGGACAAAACCTGGTCGGCCATCTTCAGATGAAACCTCAATGCCGACAGAGCCGTCACTCAATATTAATATATCGTTTCCGGTGATCATATCAACGCGGATAACCCAATCGTCATTTTCGCACCAATTGGAAAAATCAGACGACGTAATTTCCGACTCAACTGCGATGCCTTCGCTGTTTATTTTATCGGCGTAAAATGGGTCAAGTTGGCCGATGATGTCTGTGATGAACGCCCTTGCTTGGGCGGCATTGCCAAACCCCATTGAGAGTTCTTGACCTCCAGAGATACACATTCGTTCCTCCTGAATTCTGGGATATGTTCCCCCTGCGACTTAATCCCCCATTTTGTCTACATAGTTATTATCGGTTGCAATCACCCGAAAGTTGCTTTGTCTGCTAATTGAATATTCTAATGAATTCAAGCATTTAAGTTCATTTAAAAATAATAATTTCATGCCAAGTACCAAAAAAACATGGTTCTAAGCTCTACCTCCCACCGTTATATTCGAGGCGTCCGACGCCTATGATAAAATCGGGGAAAAGGGGCAAAATAAAAAAGGGCATGGTTTTTGGACCATGCCCGACTGGAAGGGGACACTTCTCCTGTTCACATGGATCCCATGCGAAAATGAGAAGTGTCCCCTCCGTTTCACTTCTTTTTTGCCGCCAGGCCGCCGCGTTTGGAGAAGGCGATTGCGATGCCCAAGGCGATCAGGCAGCAGGCTGAAATGATTCCCTTTGTCTGCCACGAGAGATCGCGGATGGCAAACGGCGCCACGAGTATCGCCACCAAATTCATGACCTTGATGAGCGGGTTGAGCGCCGGGCCCGCAGTATCTTTGAACGGATCGCCCACAGTGTCGCCGACAACCGCGGCTTTATGCTCTGCAGTTCCCTTGCCGCCCAGGAATCCGTCTTCGATCTTTTTCTTCGCGTTATCCCAGATCGCGCCCGTGTTGGCCATGAAGACCGCAAGCAACTGGCCGGTCAAAATTGCGCCTGCAAGATATCCGCCGAGTGCGGATGCGCCGAGTGCAAAGGCAACAAGTATCGGTGTGGCAATCGCCAGGATTCCCGGTCCCAGAAGTTCCTTCTGCGCCGCTTCGGTGACGATCGTGACGCAGTGGGCGTATTCCGGCTTTTCTTTGCCATCCATGATGCCCGGATGTTCTCTGAACTGGCGGCGGACCTCTTCAACAACTTTAAATGCCGCGCGCCCGACCGCCTTGATGGCAAAAGATGAAAACAGGAACGGAACCGCGCCGCCAATCAAGAGTCCCACAAAAACCATCGGCAGGTTCACCTGAATGCCTATTTCATTCAGGCGGGCCTCATCGATAAACGATCTGAAAAGTGCAATTGCCGCAAGGACCGCAGTGGCGATCGCAAGCCCCTTTGTGAGGGCCTTTGTCGTGTTGCCGATGGCATCGAGCCATGATAAATTTCTGCCTGCCTCACCGGTCTTGGCTTCGGTGAGTCCGCTCATCTCAAAAATGCCGTGAGCGTTGTCCGTGATCGGTCCATACGTATCCATCGCCAGAATGAAGCCGGTGGTCGTCAAGAGCCCAAGGCCCGCGAGTGCGATGCCGTATGCCGCAAGGGCCACACTTCCATGGAAGATGAGAAACGATCCGACTATCGTGACCGCGATTGCAAGGACCGCCCACACCGAGGACTCCAAGCCCACGCCCATGCCGGTAAGCAGCATCGTGGCGGGTCCGGTCTTTGTCGCAAGCGCCGTTTCCGTCACGGACGCCTTGTCCGGATGCGTGAAGTGGTTGGTGATCCAGAGTATCACGATGGCAAGGACGATACCCATCGTCGTCGCCCAGAAGAAGCGCCAATCAGTGAGGCCGGTGTTCGGATCGCGGACGTAATAATAATTGATGATCGCAAAGCCGACGATTGAGGCGAGGCCGGATATCCAGTAACCGCGTGAAATCGGGCGCATCGGATCTTTCAAAGTTTTTTCGTTTGCGCGGACGCAAAGCGTTCCGATGATCGATGAGAAGACGCCGACCGCGCGGACGAGAAGCGGATATATGATCATCTTGAGCGCGAATGCGGAAGCCGCCGCGCCGTAAAGGGCCTGAAATTGCGGATCAAGAAGCGCGCCGACCGCAAGGATGATTGCTGCAACCAATGTGACTTCATAACTTTCAAAAACGTCCGCCGCCATACCTGCGCAGTCGCCGACGTTGTCGCCGACGTTGTCCGCAATCGTCGCGGCGTTCCTCGGATCGTCTTCAGGAATTCCCGCTTCAATTTTTCCAACAAGGTCCGCGCCGACATCGGCCGCCTTAGTATAAATTCCGCCGCCGATACGCATGAAGAGTGCCGCAAGGCACCCGCCGAACCCGAAGCCGACCAGGACCTTCATCGCCTGCTCCTGGAAGATGAGAAATATGATGGTCGCTCCCATAAGACCGAAGCCGATCGTGAACATACCCGAAACCGTTCCTGCGCGGAACGCCAGCTCAAGCGCGTGTTTGAAACTCTTCAAAGCCGCGGCCGCGGTGCGCACGTTTCCCTTCACCGCCAGCCACATGCCCACGTAGCCCGCTCCGTATGAGGCCATAACACCCATGAGGAATGCGATCGCTATGCCATAATCGAGCGGGATATATTTATAAGGAATGCCGGCGTAGATCGGCTTATACATAAAGAAGAGGCCGACCGCGATTGCGATCACAAACCAGATCATCGTCTTGAACTGGCGCCCAAGGTAGGACATTGCGCCGTCATCAATGGCCTTTGACACCTCAAGCATCTTTGGAGTTCCGGTTTCTTCTTTGAGGACTCGAAAAACCAAAAACAGGCCGTAGAGAAGCGCGATAACCGCACATCCCAACACGGACCACAAAAGCGTAAGTTCCAACTGACCGAGTGCCGGCAGGACAATCTGTGCTTCGCCCATAGTTTTGCTCCTTTTTTGGAATTGAAAGCGTGAATTTTTAACAATCAATTTTTAGTAATGCAAGGGAATCATCCCTCCCCTTTGTAAGGGGAGGTCAGGTGGGGTAGATCTACCTCCCCTTTCCCCTCCTTACAAAGGGAGGGGAAAAAACCCCGCAACTTCCTCAAGTTTCTGCCGATAATAAATATGGAGGGAGTTATTATTATGGCGAAACGGATGCCGCCAGAAGTTATTGAAAAGATTAAGAAAAAAGAGGAAGAAGTGCATCGCGACAACCGCATCCCCCTCTATCTGCCTGACGATACACCCACCAACAGGGACCCCGAAAGCGATGCGGAAGAGACATCCGGCATCATTATAATTGATCTGGTCGACTGACCTTTGATGTCAAAATCACAACATTGTCCTTCCCAACCTCAATGAAACCTTTGCCTATTTCGTAGGTTGTAGTCTGTTCCCTGCCTTCCTCGCCGATTTTTTTGTAGTGCATATTTCCGGCGGCAAGTAGGGAGACGAGCATCGTATGGCCCGGGAGGATGGTCATCTCGCCCATAAGACCGGGGAGTGTTACCGAGTCGACGGTTTCAGCGGTGATCAACTTTTCAGGGGTAATGAGTTTTAAACGCAAAAGATCTACCTCCCCTAACCCCTCCTTACAAAGGAGGGGAATGTGCTAAGCGGTGGCCAGTTTTTCCGCCTTGGCCCTCGCCTCCTCTATCGTTCCCACCATGAAGAACGCCTGCTCCGGGATATCGTCGTGCTTTCCGTCGCAGATCTCTTTGAAGCCGCGGATCGTGTCCGCAAGTTTCACATATTTTCCGTCGACACCCGTGAACTGCGATGCGACGTGAAAGGGTTGCGAAAGGAAGCGTTGAATTTTGCGCGCGCGCGCGACGATGAGTTTGTCTTCGTCGGAGAGCTCGTCCATTCCTAGGATCGCGATGATGTCCTGCAGGTCTTTGTAGCGCTGCAGAATTCTTTGCACCTCGCGCGCAACCTTGTAGTGTTCCTGTCCGATGACTTCCGGAGAGAGTATCCGCGATGTCGAATCGAGCGGGTCGACCGCGGGATAGATTCCAAGTTCGACGATCTGGCGCGAGAGAACCGTTGTTGCATCCAGATGCGCAAAAACGGTTGCGGGCGCGGGGTCCGTCAAATCATCTGCGGGAACATAAACCGCCTGAACCGAAGTGATCGATCCGTTCTTTGTGGATGTGATCCGTTCTTCGAGTTCGCCTATTTCGGTTGCAAGTGTGGGCTGATAACCGACCGCCGAAGGCATGCGCCCGAGAAGCGCGCTGACCTCGGACCCGGCCTGCGCGAATCTGAAGATGTTATCGATGAAGAGAAGCACGTCCTGCCTCTCCTCGTCGCGGAAATATTCCGCAGCTGTCAGCGCAGAGAGCCCGACGCGCGCGCGTGCGCCCGGCGGCTCGTTCATCTGCCCGTAGATGAGCGCGGTCTTTGCCAATACGCCTGAATTTTTCATCTCGAGCCAGAGATCGTTCCCTTCGCGCGTCCGTTCGCCCACGCCGCCGAAAACCGAAATTCCGCCGTGCTCCATCGCGACGTTGTGTATGAGTTCCATGACAATTACCGTTTTTCCGACGCCCGCCCCGCCGAATAAGCCGATTTTTCCGCCCTTGGGGTAAGGCGCCAGAAGATCAATCACCTTGATCCCCGTTTCGAACATCTCCACCTCGATTGATTGATCTTCAAACGGCGGGGGCTCGCGGTGAATCGGATAGTATTTTTTGCACGCAGGCGGCGGGCCTTCGTCAACAGGCTTTCCAATGACATTCAGTATGCGCCCCAAAACCTCCCTGCCAACCGGCATCTGTATGGGTTTTCCGGTGTTTTTCACAATTGCGCCGCGCACAAGGCCTTCAGTCGAATCCATGGCGACACAGCGGACCGTGTTTTCGCCTATGTGTTGCGCGACTTCCAGCGTCAGATTGTCCTCTTCGTCGCTTATGCCTTTGTTCGATACCGTGAGCGCATGGTAGATCTCGGGCAGTTCGTTCTCTTCAAAGCGCACGTCTACCGCTGGCCCGATCACCTGCACCACTTTGCCTGTTTCGTTTTTATTCATCAATGCCTCCACTTAGTCATTGCGAGCCCTGCCTAATGGCAGGGCGTGGCAATCCCATGATGACCTTGGGATTGCTTCGTCGCTATCGCTTCTCGCAATGACATCATTGCCTCAATGCGTTCGCGCCGCCGATGATGTCCAGGAGTTCGGCCGTGATCGCGGACTGCCGCGCCTTGTGATACTCCCGTGTTAAGTGAGAAATCATATCGTCAGCGTTTTTTGTCGCGCTGTCCATAGCCATCATCCTTGCGGCAAGCTCCGCGGCGCGTGTCTCCAGGATGGCCTGCGCGATGAAGCGCTCCAGAAGTTCGCGGCAAAGATTGTCGCGGGCGATGTCGCGGCCCGGTTCGTAAATATAGTCAAGCAGCCTGTCCGGCGTCCTGCCCCGCCAGTGGAGCGGCAGATAATTCCAGAATGTGGGCGCCTGTGTCGACGCTGAAAGAAATTTGTTGAGCGCGAGAAACGTCCCGTCCGATTCGTGCAGGAAAAAGCGCTTGGTCAGAAGTGAGGCGACGCGATTGATAAACGCGCTGTTGCTTTCGTCGTCGGCCCGTGTGAGCCTTTCCAGTTTTGCATATCTCCTTTTCAGAAACTGCCAGCCCTTTTTGCCGATCACGAAGAGAAAAACGTCGATACCGTGCGAGGTGTGATCTTCAATGCCGTCAAGCACTTGCATGAGAAGGTTTTCGTTGAAGCCGCCGCACAGGCCGCGGTCGGATGTGAAAATCAGCACATCCAGGCTTTTAATGTCCGCCCTTCTCCTCATTATCGGCGGAGCTTCGGGGCCCGCCCTCATGGATATCCTTTTGACAACGCCCCGAAACCCGTCGGTATATTCTCTGGCTGTCAGCGCTTCACGCTGCGCGCGCTTGAGCCTTGCCGCGGCGACGAGTTTCATCGCCCTTGTCACCTTTTGCGTGTTGCGCACGGACTGGATTCTTCTTCTTATGTGTTTCAAAGACTGCATATTTTATGTCATCTGCTTTTTTGTTTCACCGATTGCATCATCTAACCTCTTTTTCAAAGCGCCATCCAGTTCACCCTTCTCTTTTATCTCCTTTAAGAGATCTGCGTGCCGGAGCATCATCGCGTTGCCCAGCTCCTCCAAAAACGGCCCGACCTTTGCGACTTCCATATCATCCAGAAATCCCATGACACCGGCGTAGATTTCGACGATCTGTCTTTCCACGGGCATCGGCATGTATTGCCCCTGTTTTAAAAGTTCTACCAGACGCTCGCCCCTGTGGATCTGCTTTCTCGTTGCCGCGTCAAGCTCCGCGCCGAACTGCGCAAACGCCGCCATCTCACGGTATTGGGCAAGATCGATGCGAAGGGTTCCCGCCACCTGCTTCATCGCTTTTATCTGCGCTGCGCCTCCGACGCGCGAAACGGAAAGCCCTACGTTGATTGCGGGCCTCACGCCTGCGTAGAAGAGATCGCTTTCGAGATATATCTGGCCGTCCGTGATCGAGATCACGTTTGTCGGTATGTATGAAGAGATGTCGCCCGCCTGCGTCTCAATTATAGGGAGCGCCGTGAGTGAGCCCCCGCCGTGCTCCTCGTTTAATTTTGCCGCGCGTTCAAGGAGCCTTGAGTGGAGATAGAAGATGTCGCCGGGATATGCCTCGCGTCCCGGAGGCCGCCTCAAAAGAAGAGAGAGCTGGCGGTAAGCGACCGCGTGTTTTGAAAGGTCATCGTAGATTACCAGCGCGTGTCTTCCCGAGTCGCGGAAATACTCTCCCATCGTGACGCCGCAATACGGCGCGAGATATTGCAAAGGCGCGGGATCGGATGCGCAGGCTGCGACGACTGTCGTGTATTCCATCGCGCCGCTGCTCTTCAATTTTTCGACGACGCGGGCGACAGTCGAGAGCTTCTGCCCGATTGCGACGTAGATGCAAAATACGTCGCCGCCCTTTTGGTTGATTATCGTATCGGTCGCGATTGCGGTCTTTCCGGTTTGCCTGTCGCCGATGATCAGCTCGCGTTGCCCGCGCCCGATGGGCGTCATCGAATCAATCGCCTTTAGCCCCGTCATCAGCGGCTGATGCACGGGCCTCCGATACACGATGCCCGGCGCCTTTATCTCGGTCTTTCTTTTTTCCTTCGAATCGACGGGTCCCAAGCCGTCGATCGGCTGGCCCACGGAATTGACTACGCGGCCGATAACGGATTGGCCTACGGGAACCTCCGCGATGCGCCCCGTCCTTTTGACCTCGTCCCCCTCCTTTATATCCACATCCTCGCCCATGATAGCGATGCCGACCGAGTCCTCTTCGAGGTTCAAGACAATTCCCGATATGCCGTTCGGAAAGTGGACGAGCTCGCCGGCCATGACCTTTCCTAGTCCGTAGACGCGCGCGATTTGGTCGCCGACAGATATGACCTCCCCCACCTCTTCGGCGCCCAGGGCCTTATCATAGTCTTTGATCTGCTGTTTTATTATCCTGCTTATCTCTTCCGCTTTGATTTCCATTATATTAACTCCTCTTTCATTTTTGCCAGGCGGCCGGCAATCGACGCGTCAATTGCAACGTCGCCTATTTTCACTATCGCGCCGCCGATGAGCGACGAATCGACACGCGTATCGCACACAATCTTTTTCTTCAGCACATCGGACAAAATCTTTTCTATGCCGTCTTGGACGGTTTTGACGAGCGCCTGGTTTGCAACCTGCACTTCAACGCGTGCCATGCGCTCCAACTCCTCGGCCATCTTCCGGTACGATTCGGTTATTGAATCGAAGAGCGTAAGCCTCCCCTTTTGGGCGATCAGCATTATTGCGTTTTGTGAAACAGCGGATAGGGAAATGACCTTTGCGATCTCGGTGATAATCTGCCGTTTCGATTTATTGGAGATCTCTTTGTCTTCAAGCGATTTGCATAAAAGCGGAACTTTCTGAAGCGCATCATTAAATCTTTGGAACTCTTCAAGTAATGGCCTTGTGCGCCCCTCCTCTGAAGCCAGATCAAAGATGGCCGAGGCGTATCGCCTTGCGAGCGCGCCGAATTTGAAATGTTTTGAAGTCGATCTAACCATTTAGCCTGTTCAACACCGTAAGCGATTCGTTAAGGAGTCGCATTTCATCCTCCCGCGAGACGCCCTGCGACAGCGTTTTCGAAGCCTCATCGAAGGCCTCAAGCATCGCCTCCCTTGAGAGCGACGCGCTGGCGCGTGCGTGCTCCTGAATTCCCGACAATTCCGTTTCCCGTTTTATCCTCTCCGCGATTTCGTTCGCGCGCTTAATTATCGCTTCGCGGCCGAAGTTGCCGGTTTCGATAAGTTTTTGCTTCATCGATTCCGCATCCATATCGACCGTTGCAAGCCTTGCCTTGGATTCCTCGTACTTATTTAGAGACTCATCGTGGTGATGGCGCGATTTCACGATCAGCGCGCGGATTTTTTCTCTCCTTCCGGATAAAAATTCACGCGCGGGCTTTCTCAACAGATATAAAAGCCCCGCAACGAGGAGCGCAAAATTGATCCAAGCAAATATGAAATGCTCAACCATTTTTACCCAGAACCTTTGAAACGATCATCTTTGCAAAATCGTCGATCCTGTTTGAGAGATCTTTCTTCGTTTGCACACTTTCGCCCGCTATCTCATCGTGTGTCTTTGAGACTGCGTCCCGCGATTTTTGCTTTGCCTTATTGATAATCGAGCGCGCCTCCTCTTCGCCGGCGGCGATAAGATCCCGCTCAACTTTTGAGCCCTCTATCCTCGCCTCATTTATTTTCCCGTCGTATTCACTGTCCATCGCTTCGGACTGCGCCAAAAGATTTTCGGTGTCTTTCTCCAGTTCCGATGTTTTGTTTCGGCGCCCGTCCAATATTTTTAATGCGGGTTTGAATACAAAAAAAGATAAAACGGCAACCACTGACAGAAATATCAAAAGCTGCGGGATCACAGTTTTGTCGGGGATCAAATTGATTGTTTGGGCTAACAGCAAGAGCATCCCTTGACTCTCCCCTGTTTTATCTTTGTCGCTATGTCTTTGCCGAACGCGTCGGCTGTGCGTTCGACGAGCTCTCCCAGCCCGTTCCACTCCGACGAGATATTCAGTTCGTCTCTGTCGCCTGAAAGATGCGTCCGCGTCACGATTACGGTGACCCCCTCCTTGGATTGGTACCGGTATATGTCTACCCCGCCGGGATCCATGTGCTCGAAGCCCCTTTCAAAGCCGGCATCGGCAAGCGTATTTTCAAAATATTTCATGAAGGCGGTGGACACCTCGTCGTGCGGGACGACCGATTTGTAATTTATCTTTGTCTCCATCATGCCTCCTTCGCTTTGGGGCGGATGCCTATGCCCCCTCTTCTGAAAACAGGGCCGAGTCCTATCGGCGCAAAAAGTGTTGTGACGAACGCCATTAAAATTGCGACGCCGTAAATTCCCTGATCGATGATGCCCTTTGCGATTCCAACCTGCGCGACGATCAGCGCGACCTCGCCCCTCGGGATCATCCCGATTCCGACGCGGTTTGCGCCCGTCATGTTGAATCCCATCCCGAGCGCGGTCGTCGTGCAGCCGAACCATTTGCCGATTATAGCGGCGATTGTGATCGCAACGGCAAACATCGGCATTGAACCGATGGCGCCCAGATTCACCATCATGCCTGTGACGACAAAAAAGACCGGGACCAGGAAGTGAAACACCGGCTCGACTGATTCAATAAGCTCTTTTGCGATGGGTCTTGAAGAAAGTGAAAGCCCGATTGCGTATGCGCCGATGATCATCGCAAGCCCGGCCCATTCTGCAAGGCAGGATGCAAAAAAGCAGACCGCAAGCGCCAAGGGCACCGTGGAGCCGCGCGTCTTGAACCAGTGGAGGAATTTTTCGAAGACGGGCGCGCCCAAGATTCCGACGACCATCAAGCCCACCCAGAAGCCGATCGCCTTAAGGCCCAAGAAACCGATCTCTTTGAAATTGATCGGGCCGCCATGTGTTTCCGCCACGCTAATTGCAATGACGATGGATAAGACAAGTATACCGAACACGTCATCGACGACGGCCGCGCCGAGGATCGTGACGCCTTCCGGCGTGTCGAGTTTGCCTATGTCGCCCAATACGCGCGCCGTGATTCCGACCGATGTGGCCGTGAGTATCGATCCGACAAAGAGCGCGTTTGGATCGTAAAAGTGTTCTGCGACTCCGAAGGCGACGGTCAGATATGTGCCGAGGAAGAACGGGACGATGACCCCTCCCATAGCGACAACCGTTGCAGCAAGGGCATATTTTAAAAATTGTTTGAGATCCGTTTCGAGCCCGGCAAGGAACAGAAGTATTACAGCGGCAAGCTGCGCCACGGCAAAGAGCGGCGGCGGAATGGGTATGCCGACGGCTTGAACCGGTTGCGGAAAGAGCGCCCCGCCCTCGAAGAAAGGTATGTAGCTTCCAAAGAGGAACGGGCTTATGAGAACGCCCGCGATCAGCTCGCCCAAGACTGCAGGCTGCTTGAGATAGCGTTCACAAAGCTCTGCGCCGATCTTTGCGGCGACCAAAATCACCGCAAGCTGCGCGACAAGCCGGACCGCCTGTGCGATTAGATCTCCCCCCATGTAGTGGCCTCACATTAAACTACAAGTTGATCGTCGTTTGACTGGACGAAAAATTCCTCATCCTGTTTGCCCGGCTGCGTGCGCTGCGCCTCTGTCGCCTGCATCTGGCAGCGGCCCTGAAAGATCCCGCCGTCCTCGATCACAAGTCCGGGGGTGATGATATCGCCGAAGAGCTGCGCCGCGGACCTGATCTCGACTTTGTTCTTCGCCTGAACGATGCCTTCCACCCTGCCGTTGATGACCAGCGTGTCCACCACGATCTTCGCGTTCACGCGCGCGTCCTGGCCGATGACCAGCGTGCCGTCTGAAAATATGTCTCCCTGAAAATCGCCGTTGATCTGGACAACGCCGTCAAAGGTGAGCTTTCCTTCAAAGCTGCAGCCCTTATCGAGAAGCCCGTTGATCTGATCCGTCTCTTTTGAAAAAAGCTTCTTGCTCATCTCCTCCTCCTTGCCCGCCGACGGTTTAGTGGCGGGCTTTTATGTGCTTGTTATTTGTCTGTATAAACGATCAAGATCCTGCCACGAATAATAATCGATGACAATTTTTCCGCCGCCATTTTTTTCCTGCTGGATTGCAACTTTAGTGCCCAGCGTTTCCTTCATCCTCTGCGCAATCGTTGAAACCTGCGCTGGAAGCTCGGCCGAATTTGTTTTTGTTTTCGTTGTTCCGTTCTTGAATCCCTGAACCTTTTTTTCGATATGGCGGACGGTCGGCGTCGTCCTCACGATCCATTCTCTAAGCTTGAGTTGTTCGTGGATGCTTTCGACGGCAAGGATCGCGCGCGCATGGCCCGCAGAGTATTTTCCCTGGGCGACGTCTTCCTGAACGACGCGTGGAAGTCTAAGTAAACGCAAACTGTTCGTGATTGCGACGCGCGATTTTCCGACGCGCTTCGCAACGTTGTCTTGCGTCAAACCGAATTGATCAATGAGCTCCTGATATGCGTGCGATTCTTCCAGCGGATTCAAATCTTCGCGCTGGATATTTTCGATGAGAGAAAGCGCGAGCATTCCCGCCTGATCGACATTTTTTATGACAATGGGAACTTCTGTGAGGCCGGCGATGCGCGATGCGCGGAGCCTTCGCTCGCCGGCGATGAGCTCAAATCTGCCGTCGGGAAGAGTGGAGACGATGAGCGGTTGTATGATGCCGTCCTCTTTTATTGAATCTGCAAGCTCGCGGATTTTTTCGTCGTCAAAAATTGTGCGCGGCTGTAAACGGTTGGGAATGATCTGATCGATTTGAGCACTTTGCAGACCTTTTGATTCTGTTTCAGGAATCGCGATTGGAGGAGGTATCAATGATTCAAGTCCCCTTCCAAGACCTCTTTTCTGTTGCATCTTTTCCTCCCTATTTTGAGAGAAGCTCTTTTGCCAGGCTGATGTAGCTCAAAGCACCCTTCGACGCAGCGTCGTATAATATTATGGGCTTGCCGTGACTAGGAGCCTCACTCAAGCGGACATTTCTGGGAATAATCGCTTCAAATACTGAATTATTAAAGTGTTTTTTGATTTCATTGGAGACCTGGAAAGAGAGGTTGTTTCTTCCGTCGAACATCGTAAGGACGATGCCGCGGATCTTCAATTCGCTATTTAGACGCTCACGAACAAAGGAGATAGTCCTTTGGAGGTCGGCCAGCCCTTCCATCGCATAATATTCGCACTGGACCGGGATCAAAACGGAGGTCGCAGCAGAGAGGGCGTTGATCGTCAGAAGGCCAAGGGAAGGGGGGCAATCTATAATGATGAAGTCGAAATTGGGAGAAATAGACTGGAGACGATTTCGCAAAATTGTTTCACGTGAAACAATTTCAACAAGTTCAATTTCGGCACCGATCATGGCCGAACTTGCGGGGAGAAGTTTGAGGTGGGGCATCTCGGTGTCAATATAGAGAGAGGAAAGATCGGCATCTGAAAGGAGCGTATCATATATACCGCGCTGGACCGAATATTTGTTGAATCCAATGCCTGTCGTTGAATTTCCCTGCGGATCAAGATCTACAAGGAGTGTTTTCTTTTCTGCAGCAGCAAGACATGCCGAAAGATTGATGGCCGTCGTTGTCTTCCCAACACCGCCCTTTTGATTACAAAGCGCAATAATTTCAGCCATTTTATGCCTCATTCCCCCTCCTTTGTAAGGAGGGGGAAGGGGAGGTAGATCGTGTGGAACTTGTTATGTTTTCGTGCAAGAAATTGCAAGAAGAAATGAAAATGTTTCACGTGAAACATTTCGAACCAGAACCGCAATCCGCTACCTCTCGGCCAACTCTTCTCAGGTCCTTCTGTCCCCACATAATCTAGCGAGCTTGGTTGCAAGCCATGAGCCTTCGAAGAGTTGCCCTATGGCAGCGGATTGCGATACTGGATTCTCATAGGCGTTAAAACGAACTTCCGAGACGCCTCCCAACCCCACGGGCCCTACGCCACCTAACATTGATATAGGGTTCTCAACTATATGTGGGGGAAAAAGCCGACGTCTTGGCGGATGTCGGGCATCTCCAACGTTATACGACATTACGGCGTATTTTTCGGGCGAGTCCCTCGACTCATCACCCGTTCACCCTGAGCAGAGTCGAAGAGGGAAGGGTTCGCCCGGGATAAACTCCGTGAGTCGAGAAGGTAACCACTAGATATCATTGACCATTGTCTTTAAAAAAAACCCCAAAAAAGGGCGCAACTTTTGTTAAAATTTGACGATAATAAAACTGTAGGGGGTAAAATCCAAGATAGGTAAGAAAGCAATAAGGAGATAGGTTTATGCCGATTCCATTAATACCACTTGTAGCAGCAGCATTCGGCGCCGGTTTTGGTGCAGGTACTTTATGGGAAACCATTGAACAAGATGCATCACATCAAACGGTTGCTACTTTTAAATCATACAGTAATTCTAAAGCAGTCGGTAGGGCATCTGTGGATTGTCCAGCGGTAGCCAAGAGGTGTGTGCATCCAGGAGATATGGCGGAAAGAATGAGACAGATTCTCGAAGCTTCTCGGAATCTTAGGCGTTTGGGGATTGGTAGTTGCGACTTTATGAAAACTCAAGCTGGATACGAGAGATGTCTTTCTGAAGTAAAAATGAGGGACTATGTAGAGACTACGGCTCGCGTGGTGATTGGGTTTATGCTTGCTGCAACGGGCATATTCCATATCGTGCCGGAAGCGGCAGATAATTTCTTCCCCTGGCTAGCTGAATAAATTTGCTTCTCGACAAGCTCGAAGAATAATTGACCCGGCACTGCCACATCGGTGCCGGGTTTTTTTCGAACCAGAACCGCAATCCGCTACCTCTCGGCCAACTCTTCTCAGGTCCTTCTGTCCCCACATAATCTAGCGAGCTTGGTTGCAAGCCAGGAGCCTTCGAAGAGTTGCCCTACGGCAGCGGATTGCGATACTGGGTTCTCAAAGCTGTTAAAATCACCCTCCGAGACGCCTCCCAACCCCACAGTCCCTGCGCCACCTTGCTTTGATATGGAATTTATCAATAATTACAATGTGTTGTGCTGATAACTTTTCGCGCAACTATTTCAGAAACCTGCCGATAACTATAATGAGGGGAGAAGGGGAGAGTATTTAATGAAATTACAGACCCGCCACATTTTTTCAGCCGGCATCATTTCCTTGATGGCGTTGGTAATCTGCGCCTGCACGGAAGGTTCGGGCGGTTACAGCGCAGGCAGGAGATATGACGGGACAAACGCATCCCTTTCGCAGGAAGAGGTTGTAAAGCAGGTGATCGTCCGTGACGTTTTGGGCGGCGCGCTCACGACCGCAGTCGATCCGATTAAAATCTCTTACGATTCGATTGAGGCGAGGGCGATTTCAATCAATGCGGCCTACGAAACTACGACAAGCGAAGTCAACGAGAGCTACATATTTCAGGGAGCCGACGGGCTGGATTCTTTGTCGATAACGGCAACAGGGGAGGTGGACGAAGTCACGACGTCGGAAACCGATTCGTCCATTCTTGATTTCTCGCCTCTAAATCTTCTGGTCCATTTCGAGAACTTCATTTTCACAAATACGTGCGGCCTTCAGGCGACGATCACGGGTGATATCGAGTGCCGCGTGAACGGGAAATATACAAGGGGCAACGAACACTTCAAGGGTTCTGCAACCTGCATAAGCGGAACTTTTTTGGATACCCAGGATATTAAATACTCAATGGAAGGCAATGATCATGACATCCACTTTGTCGTGAACGCGATAATCGACGGAAACGCCTTCGTTCTTGAAAGTTACAAATTCAGCGGCTCCTTCTTCGTGGACAACCGCTTCATTCCCGCAGGCGTTGCGGTGGGCGAGAACCTCTCCTGCAATCCAGAAGACTATCAATAGA